>Ga0184616_10000050_pt1 | contig 21261 bp, 17 predicted proteins | sample PLM4_90_coex_FD_133145 | JGI IMG/M metagenome (GOLD analysis project Ga0184616, IMG submission 133145) | Groundwater sediment microbial communities from an aquifer in East River, Colorado, USA - PLM4_90_coex | ecosystem: Environmental > Terrestrial > Soil > Riparian zone | place: USA: East...
CCCGGGCCGGCTGCTCGACCTGATCGGGCAGGGCCACGCCGACCTGCGCGGCGTCGAAGTCCTCGTGCTCGACGAGGCCGACCGCATGCTCGACATGGGCTTCCTGCCGGACATCCGCCGCGTGTTGCGCCATATCCCCGCGCGCCGGCAGACGCTGTTCTTCAGCGCCACCATGCCCGCGCCGATCGCCACACTCACGCGCGAACTGCTACGCAATCCCGCAATGATCAACATTGAGCGCCAATCCACACCGGCGGTCGGCATCACCCAGGCGCTCTATCCGGTCGCGCAGGAACTCAAGTCGGCGCTCTTTCTTGCTCTGCTGAAACGCGGCGACATGGACGAAGTGCTCGTGTTCACACGTACCAAGCATCGCACCAACCGCCTCGCGGAATATCTGGTGAAAAACGGGATTAACGCCGAGCGCATCCACGGCAATCGATCCCAGGCGCAGCGCACCGCCGCCCTCGCCGGGTTCAAGAGCGGCAAGTACCGTGTGCTGGTGGCGACGGACATCGCCGCCCGCGGCATTGATGTCGAAGCGCTCGGCCACGTGGTCAACTTCGATGTGCCGTTGGTCCCCGAAGACTACATCCACCGCATCGGCCGCACCGGCCGTGCGGAGGCGGTCGGCGATGCCTTCACCTTCGTCTCGCCGCAAGAGGAAGGCGAGGTGAAGAGCATCGAGCGCGTGCTCGGCAAACGACTGCCGCGCGTGACCGTGCCCGACTTCGACTACAGCGCAAAACCGGAGGCGCGCCTCGAGGTGCCGCTTGCGGAGCGCATCGCGGGGATTCGTGCCAAGAAAGCGGAAGACCGCGGCCGGGCGAAGGCCAAGACGGAGCGCCGCGGAAACTCCGGCGCGGCGCAGCAACCACGTCAGAACACACCCCGGCCGGGATCTAAAACCGGCGCAGGCCGGACGGGGGGCAGGGGGAGACCGCGTTGATTGAGAATATCTTTTGACGTACAGGATGCTGGGAGCGACTCCAGGATTTCATTATTGGGCTACACGTCAAATGACACTTTGTCATGAACTTTGAAGCCATCATTATTGTCGTCGGGTTTTTTGGTCTGCTGCTTCTATGGTTTGGTCTGCGGCGGCTGGGGCGCGGCCGGTTTTTTAGCGGCGGCCTGCAAGGTTTCAGTGGCGCCCTACTCGTTGCCTTTGCGGCTTTAACTTTTTCCCTGCTCGGCAACTTTTACACCTACCATCGCTTGATCGCCGAACAACCGCTGGCCGAGCTGCGCTTTCATACCTTGGGCCCACAATATTACCAGGTAAATATCCGCTACCCTTCCGGCGAACAGAAAGTATTCGATGTGCGCGGTGATGACTGGCAACTCGACGCCCGTATCTTAAAATGGCGAGGTTACGCCACGTTGATCGGTTTTGACACCGCCTACCGGCTCGACCGTCTGAGCGGACGCTACCGCGCTATCGAACAAGAGCGCGGTGATGCGCACAGTGTCTATGCCTTATCGGAAGATCCGAAGCTGGACCTATGGACCTTCGCCAAACGCTACAATGAATGGCTGCCCTGGGTGGATACGCTTTACGGCAGCGCAGCGTATCTCCCTATGGCTGATAATGCCCTTTATGCCGTGAGCGTGACGCAATCAGGGCTTGTTGCACGCCCGCTCAATGAACCGGCACGTAGCGCGGTCGAGCAGTGGCAGTAAATTTATAAGGTTCACAGCAACTGCAGGGCGGATTACAGCTAACGCCGTAACCCGCCCTATAATCGTTATGCTCGCTCTCAGCGAATCAAAATCTGATCGCCGCGGCCCATCTTGGGATCGGCGTCTTTGGAGAATTTGATGATCGCAATGGCGCCGGTCATGGCCGCGCGCAACGAGTGGGTTACAATGGCGTTTGCCCCTTCAACGGGTGAGATGAGATCAAAGGAAGCGGCGTCGCCCGGCCCGACTACGTAGCTTTGCAAACCGCGCAGTACATTTTTCGGATTGCCCGAGGGGTAGACACGATCCCAGATGCCCGCGATGGAATGGAACGATGAAAATTCATTGGGGCCTGCGTTCACGAAATAAATGCGTACGCGCTCACCGGGCTTGGCCTGCAAAAGATTTTTTGCCGCAGCGTCATGCACGGGATCGTATCTGAATATGCCGCCGTTAAATACCACGTTGCTCCACTTGTTGGCCATCATGTCATCCACGTTGTCCGGGTCTTTGTATAACTCGGATTGAATCAGGACATATTCGCGGTCGGCCTTGGGCAGGGCGTTCGGGTTTTTCGGGTCCACGATGATGGCGCCGAACATGCCGCGCGCGAGATGCTGCATCATGGGATCGGAACCGCAGTGGTAGAAAAACACACCGGGGTAATTGGCCTTGAAGCTGTAGCTCTTTTGCTCGCCGGGCGCCGCGCTGGCAAAGTCTTTCACCACGTCCAACTGCGCGGCGTGAAAATCCATGGAGTGCGGATGCTTGCTGTCCTTGTCGTTAATCAGGGTAAATTTGACGATGTCTCCCTCTGTCACGCGCACCACCGGGCCGGGTACTTTGCCGTCGAAGGTCCAGGTGGGATAGAGCGTTCCCTTGTTGTCTATCGGCAGGGCAACTTCTTTGGCGTGCAAAGTGACTTGCACGGTTGCAGCGGATACCGGCTGCATTGTTATGCAAGCGGCTAAGGCCATGGCGGTGATGAGTACCCAGTGAGACGTGTCGCGGAGGTGTTGCATGGTAATCTCCTTTGCGTCATTACGCACGATTAAAGATGTGTAATTTATACATCTTATATTCCATACCTGTCAATACACCCAATAAAAATGACGATAAATTATTAAATTATCATTATATAAAATATATATGTTATACATCTTATGTAACACTAGTCGGTGGAGTGGCTGTGTATTATGCTGCCCTGCATAGGCCACACACATGCAACTTACCCGACATACCGATTACTCGTTACGCCTGCTGATCTACCTCGGCCTGCACCCGGACTGCTTGGCGACTATCTCCGAGGTGGCCTCTTATTACCGCATTTCACGAAATCATCTGATGAAGATCGCCCATCGGCTGGCCTTGCATGGCTATATCGAAACTCTACGCGGCAAGCACGGCGGCATGCGACTGGCGCGGCGCCCGGAGATGATTAATATCGGTGACGTGGTGCGCGACATGGAGGAAAGTTTTCATGTCGCCGAGTGCTTTAACCCGGACAACAAAGCTTGCCCCCTGCTGCCGGCCTGCAATCTTAAGTTCGTACTCGGCAAAGCGCTTAAAGGTTTTCTGGGCACGCTGGATGCCTATACTCTCGCGGATCTGCTCAATCCGTCGAAGACTGCGCCGCACAGCGAATTACCGCTCCGTGCTAAGCAGTAATAACCTACCCTGCCTGATGCTGTAGTAAATTTCAAAATTCCGCTGCTGGCCTCAAGTCCCGCGCTGTTCTGCCGATGATTACCAAATGGAATATACTGAATCCTGCATGAAGACATTACTCGACAAAACGGTACAACAAGCCGGCCATATCATCCTCGGCAAGGAGCACACGATACGCCTGGCGCTGGCCTGCCTGATGGCACGCGGGCATTTGTTGATCGAGGATCTGCCGGGGGTCGGGAAGACGACGCTGTCGCACGTGCTGGCCAAAATCCTGGGGCTTAAGTTTAACCGTATCCAGTTCACCAGCGACCTGCTGCCGGCGGACATCCTGGGGGTGTCGGTGTACGAGCGCGACAGCGCAAGCTTTAAGTTTCACCCTGGGCCGATCTTCGCCCAGGTGCTGCTCGCCGATGAGATCAACCGTACGACGCCCAAGACCCAGAGCGCATTGTTGGAGGCGATGGAGGAACATCAAGTGACCATCGAAGGCGAGACGCTCGCGCTGCCGGAGCCGTTTTTTGTCATCGCCACGCAGAACCCGATGCACTTGATCGGCACCTTCCCGCTGCCGGAGTCGCAGTTGGACCGCTTTATGATGTGTATCGAGATCGGTTATCCCGGTCCGGCGGCGGAGCGCGCGCTTCTCAAGGGACAGGATCGCCGCGCGGTGCTGGCGGCGGTCGAACCCTGTTTGACGCCGGCTCAGCTCATCGAGATTCAAGAGGCTGTGCGGCGCGTGCATATATCCGAGGCCTTGCTCGATTATCTGCAAGCGCTGTTGGAATTTTCGCGCCGCTCCAGTAACTATAAAACTGGACTGTCGCCGCGCGCCGGGCTCGCCGCCCTGCACAGCGCCCAGGCATGGGCGTTGCTGGAAGGGCGCGACCACGTCATCCCGGAGGACGTGCAGACGGTACTCCCGGGGGTGATCGGGCATCGTCTGCGGCCCAGCCTGGAGCACAGCGGGCAAGCGCCCGCGCAATGGGTTCGGCAGTTGCTGGACGCCGTAGCAATCCCCTAACAGTATGTTGAAAAAAGTCATCCCTGGCCTTTTTTCAACCCGCACAGCGAAAAATGTGATTTTCGCTGTGCGCCATTTTTCAAACACATACAGCGTGTTTGAAAAATGGCGGCCCATCCATGGGCCGCACGCAGACTGTTTTTCAACAGCCTGCTGACGGGTGCAGCGTGCCGGGTCAGGCGCAAGGCATTTTCTGGCGGTTTCGCCCCGCCCGGTTTCTGGAAGGCGAAGGCCCGCAGACGGGGCCGGTCCGGCTCACTCTGCGTCGGGTATTCATAGTGCCGACCCGTTACGGTTTGCTGTTCGCGGCATTGCTTTTGGTGATGCTGCTGGGTTCGATCAACTACAGCAACAGCCTCGGCTTTTTACTCACCTTTCTGCTCGGCGGCCTTGCGTTGGTCTCCATCCTATACACCTATCTCAATCTCGCCGGACTGGAGATCGCCGCCGCGCGGTGTGAGCCGGTGTTTGCGGGCGAACCGGCCAGCTTTGTCCTCCATGCCGCCAATCCCGGTGGCGCTATGCGCCACAGCGTTTCCTTTCAACTGCCCGGTCTGCCCGCGCAACTCACCGACCTGCCGCCGAATGAGATCAGCACGGTACAACTGCTGCACCCGGCCCCCCGGCGCGGCCTGCTCAAGATGGGGCGCTTCACGGTCTCGACGCGGTTTCCGCTCGGCCTGTTTTGGGCCTGGTCGCCGCTTGACCTCGATATGCGTTGTCTCGTCTACCCGCAACCCGCCACCGGGTATAGGCCGTATCCGGTCGGCGGCGATGAGCTTGACAGTGGGCCGGGACAGAAAGGCGGCGATGATTTTGCCGGGCTGCGCGCCCACCAGCGCGGCGAGCCGCTGCATCACATCCACTGGAAGCTCGCCGCCCGCGAGCAAGGCCTGTGGAGCAAACAGTTTGGCGGCGGGCCGAGCGAGCTGTGGCTGGAGTGGGATGCCGTGACTGAACCGGACACCGAAGCCCGCTTGAGCCGGTTGTGCCGCTGGGTGCTGGACGCCCATACTGCGGGCTTGCGTTACGGCCTGCGCCTGCCCGGCCTCACCCTCGCCCCCGCGCAGGGTGAGGTGCACCGGGCGGCGTGTCTGCGCAGCCTGGCACTGTTTGGGCTCGCCCCATGAAACAGGGCGTCGCTCCCGGCATCCTGCCTCCCGCGACATTAGTACGTCCCTATACGTCAGAGGACCACACTTACCACCTGCGCACCCGCACCTTGTTGTGGATACTCGGCGCCTTGGCGCTGGTCAGCGCTCCGCATGTTGCACACCTTCCGGCATGGATCAGCGGCTTTTGTCTGCTGCTGGGTGTGTGGCGCTGGCTGTGCGCGGTGCGCGGCTGGCGTCTGCCCAGCGCCTGGTTGCGCCTCTCCCTCACGGCGCTCGCCCTCGCGGGCGTCTATTTCAGCTTCAATACCTTGTTCGGGCGCGACGGCGGCGTCGCCTTGCTTCTCGTCATGTTGAGCCTGAAACTCCTGGAGATGCGCACGCGCCGCGACGCCTTCGTCGTGATCGTGCTGGCCTATTTTCTGGTCATCACCAGCTTTCTCTATTCGCAGACGATCTTTATGGGCGCGTATATGCTGGCGGTAGTGACCGTCATCACGGCGGCGCTGATTGATCTGCACCGCAGCCGCGACTACCCCGGTCTTGCCGCCAATCTGCAATTGGCCGGCAAGCTGCTCGCCCCGGCGCTGCCCGTGATGCTGGTCTTGTTCGTGTTATTCCCCCGCGTGAGCAGTCCCTTGTGGGGTATGCCGGAGGATAGCTACAGCGGCACGACGGGTTTGGATGACAAGATGGAGCCCGGCCGCATCAGCCGGCTTGCCCAGTCCGATGCGGTCGCCTTCCGGGTGACCTTCGCCGGCCCCATCCCTCCGCCCAGGCAGCGCTACTGGCGCGGCCCCGTGCTGTGGGAAACCGATGGCGCGGGGTGGAAGGCGGCGCCGAACCTCGCGCTTGCCGAGCCGCTCGCGTTTACCGGCTATCTGCCTGCCATCGCCTATACCGTGACCCTGGAGCCGCACCACCGCACCTGGCTATTCGCCCTCGACCTGCCCGCCTCGGTACCGCCCTTCGCCTACGTCACGCGCGACCTTCAGTTGTACACCAAAGAGCCGCTGCACGAGCGTCTGCGCTATGCGATGAGCTCCTATACGACCTACAACACCGGTCCGCTTACCCGCCGCGAGCGACAGCGCGCGCTGAACATGCACGCAGACACCAACCCTCGCCTACAGGCGCTCGCGCAACGTTGGCGGGCGGAGACACATCAACCTGCACAGGTGGTTCAGCGCGCCTTGGATTATTTTCGCACACAGCCATTTTTCTACACCCTGAATCCGCCACTGCTCACCGGCAGCAAGCATCCGATGGATGCCTTTCTGTTCGAGACCCGGCGCGGTTTTTGTGAACATTACGCCTCCGCCTTCACCCTGCTGATGCGCGCAGCGGGCATCCCGGCGCGCGTCGTCACGGGTTACCAAGGCGGTGAATTGAACCCTATGGGCGATTACCTCATCGTGCGCCAATCGGATGCCCACGCCTGGACGGAGGTGTGGCTGCAAGATCGCGGCTGGGTGCGCACAGACCCAACCGCCGCCGTTTCCCCTGCGCGCATCGAGCGTGGGGTGCGGGCACTCTCCGCAGAACTCGAACGCGACCCTGCACAACAAGGCCTGTTGGCGGGCATGTGGCACACGCTGCGCCTCGGCTGGGATACGCTCGATCACGGCTGGAACCAGTGGGTGTTGGGCTATGACCATGAGCGTCAGCGCCGGTTGTTTGATGAATGGGGTTTGCAGGCATTTCGCAACAACGCCATGGTGCTGGCGGTGGTGTTGAGCGGCTGCATCGCGGTGTCATTGCTGTTGACCGCCGCGCTCTGGGCACGCCGGCCGCCGATAGAACCCGTCGTCCGCTACTATCAGACCTTCTGCAAGCGGCTCGCGCGTCGCGGCGTGTCGCGTATGCCCGCCGAAGGGCCGCTGCAGTTCGCCGCTCGCGCCGCGGCATTGCGTCCGGAGCTTGCGTCCCAGGTCAGGCTGATCACTCAACTCTACACCGCGCTGCGTTACGGTGCCCGCCCTCAACCGCAATGGCTAGGTCGCCTCCGTCAACAGGTGCGCGTTTTTCGGCCTTGAGATCTTCCTAACCGCACCATTTAGGTTTACAGTAAGTGCGTAACCCTCAAAAAGAAGAGTGTGGAAAAATAACTCAGCGTAACGTGGAGGATATACCATGAGCGACGACGACTTGGTGCCTATCGCACTGCTGGCCTTTACCTTCATCTTTTTCTTTACCTTCATGTAGCCACACACCCCGGAGGGCGCGCCCTCCGGGCCTTTGCAAAATCGAAGACTCTCCTGCGGTGAGAGCGGGTTTCTTTATTTTATTTTCCGATGCAAAAGCTCGAAAAGATTCTGCCCAACAAATCCTCGCTGCTAAATTTGCCGGTAATCTCCGCAAGCGCGTTTTGCGCCTGACGCAGTTCCTCCGCGAGCAATTCACCGGCGCGGGTTTCCTGCAACTGCCGCTGACCTGTTAAGATCGCATCCTGTGCACGATACAGCGCATCGAGGTGACGGCGGCGGGCGGAAAAGATGCCCTCGATTGTATCCTGATAACCGGCGCACTGCTTGAGGTGTACGCGCAGCAGATCCAGGCCCACACCGGTTTTAGCTGAAAGCCATATTTCCGACGTACAGGGACGTACTAATGTCGCGGGAGGCAGGATGCCGGAAGCGACCAGCGCCGGCTCGCGCTCGGCGAGATCAATCTTATTGTGAACAATAGTGAGGGGGACGCCGGGTGGTAACTGCTTGACGATGGCTCGTTCCTGCTCATCGAGCACCGCCTGGTTTTCCGTGACTAACAACACGATGTCGGCGCTCGCTATCTCGTTCCAGGCACGGCGTATACCCTCCTGCTCGACCAGATCTCCCCCCTCACGCAGGCCGGCGGTGTCTACGATGTGCAGCGGCAGACCGTCAATGTGGATGTGTTCGCGCAGCACATCGCGTGTGGTGCCGGGTATTTCGGTGACGATCGCCGCCTCGCGCCCGGCGAGGCGGTTCAACAGACTGGACTTGCCGGCGTTGGGTTTCCCGGCGACCACCACACTCATCCCTTCAGTCAGCAGGTTGCCCTGCCTGGCGCCGTTCAACACTATAGCAATCTCGCCACTCAACTCATCGAGACGCGCCGTCACGCTGCTGTCGGCGAGAAAATCCACCTCATCGTCGGGAAAATCTATCGCAGCCTCGATATAACTCCTGAGCGCGATGACCTTTTCGACCAGGGCGTAAATCCGCGCCGAGAACTCGCCCTGCAGCGAGCGCAGCGCGGCCTTTGCGGCCTGTTCCGTGCCACTTGCGATAAGATCGGCGATGGCCTCGGCCTGGGCGAGATCCAGCTTGTTATTCAGGAAGGCGCGTTCGGAAAATTCTCCCGGCCGCGCATGGCGGCCGCCGAGTTCGATCACGCGCTTGACCAGCATATCCATAACCACCGGGCCGCCGTGACCTTGCAGTTCCAGAATATCCTCGCCCGTGAACGAGTGCGGCGCGGGAAAGTACAGCGCAACGCCGTTGTCTATCGCCCCGCCATAAGTGTCATAAAATGTGCCCACACGCGCATGGCGTGGAGCGGGAAGAGTACCGAGAATGTGCTGCGCAATCTGCCGCGCAAGTGGACCGGAGATGCGTACGATGCCGACCCCGCCTCGTCCTGGCGGTGTTGCAGGGGCGACGATAGTGTCTCTTAAGGGCAGGGACAATGGACTGGGGGCTGGGCTGGGTTAGTGGCTCGCTGCCTCTATCTTCCGTGTGATATACCACTGCTGAGCAATGGACAGGGTGTTGTTGACCACCCAATACAGCACCAGGCCCGCCGGGAAAAAGGCGAAAAACAGGGTAAACACGATCGGCAGTATCGTCATCACCTTGGCCTGCACGGGGTCCGGCGGGGCGGGGCTAAGCTTTTGCTGAATCAGCATCGTGGCGCCCATCAACAGCGGCAGCACGTAGTAAGGGTCCTTGCTGGACAGGTCATAGATCCACAGGACGAAATCCGCCTGGCGCAACTCCACACTCTCCAGCAACACCCAGTACAACGCGATGAACACGGGAATCTGCACTACCACCGGCAGACAGCCGCCCAGCGGATTGATCTTCTCGGTTTTGTACAGATCCATCATCGCCTGGCTCATCTTCTGCCGGTCTTCCCCGTAACGCTCCTTGAGCGCGGCGATGCGCGGCTGCATCCGGCGCATATTCGCCATCGAGCGGTAGCTGGCGGCCGAGAGGCGGTAAAACGCGAGCTTGATCATAAGGGTCAGAATCACGATAGCCCAGCCCCAGTTGCCGACCACGTGGTGAATATATTTGAGCAGCCAGAAGATGGGTTGAGCGAGGATCGTCAACAACCCATAATCCACGGTGAGTTCGAGGTTGGGCGCGACCTCTTGCAGATGATCCTGCAGTTTGGGTCCGGCATATAATCGTGTCCCCAGCGTCACCGTCTGCCCTGGCGCGACGACGGCCTCGGGCATCACCACACCGAACACGTAGCGCGGGCCCTCCAGCACCTTACTGTAGTAATGATTCGACCCGCCGGCCTCTGGTATCCACGCCCCGACAAAATAATGCTGCAGCATTGCTGCCCAACCACCCTTTATTTCTCTGTTGAGATCCTTATCCGTCATATCGCCGAATTTGATCTTTTCATACTTGTTTTCCGGGCTGGAGAGCACACCCCCGGTGTAGGTATAGATGAAGTGAGAGGGGTTAGGCTCTTCCACGCGCTGGAATTGACCATACACCCGGCCGCGCCATTCCTGTAGCGAGCCGTTGTGAACCTCATAATCCATCTTGATCTCGTAACTCGCCCGCCGCAGGGTGTAGACCTTGCTGATCTTGATCCCATCGGGGCCGTTCCAGTTCAGACGCACCTTCAGCTCATTTGCACCTGGAGCGAGCTGATAGTTGGTTTGTTCAGGAGTGAATACAGCATGATGATCCGGCCCCTTATCGCCCGCCAACAGCCCGCTTTGCGCGACAAACAATTTATCGGGGGCGTCGTTCAACAGCGGAAATGGCTGATCGGGTTTATCGGCCGCGACAGGGTAAGCGAATAGATTCAAACGGCGCAGATCGCCCCCGACGGTATTGATCGCAAGATCCAGCACGTCGGTCTTGACGTGCACCCAGTCGCCTTGTTGCAATCCGCTCTTATCGGCCGTGGACACCGCAGCGGGAGTGGTCGTTGTCGTTGTCGCGGCGGGCTTGGCCGTCGGCACATCCATGGGCTGGGGTGACGCAGCCGGCGCGGTCGTCTCTGCTGCCGTCGTCGCAACCGTTGGTTTGGAGCCGTAGTCCTCCTGCCAGGCCTGCCAGAGGAGTAACAGCACAAAACCCAACGCCATCAGCAGGATGAGTCGCTTGTTATCGAAATTCATTGGATAGTTATAACTGGATTTTTCACGGGACCGGATCTACCCCGCCCGGATGCCAGGGGTGACAGCGCCCCAGTCTGCGCAACGCCAGCCAACCGCCGCTCACTACACCGTGGCGGGCAATCGCGTCTTGCGCATAACAGGAACAACTGGGGGTAAACCGGCAGCAGTTGCCTAGGAAAGGACTGACGAGATACCGGTAGGCGCTAATCAGGTGAATCAGACTATTTCTCATTGGACAGGTTGTGCCAATATCTATCTAGAGCGAGGCGTAGCTCCCGCGCCGACTTGTTGCCTATCGCGCTTCCGCAGGTGATTACGTAGTCGCAACTGCCGAGCAGCGACCGGTGATGACGAAAGCTCTCACGGGCAATTCGCTTTATGCGGTTACGAACAACGGCGCTTCTGGCCGCCTTACTTGAGATCGCAAGGCCAAGCCTTGCATGCCCCCTGTCGTTTTCGCGGGCCAGTATCGTCAAGGTTCTGTCACCGGTCCGGCGGGGCTGTTGAAAGACGCGCCTGAATTCTATAGGTTTCAGCAGCCTGTATGATTTATGAAACCCGCGCCAGCCGCTACGCAACTCAGGCGCTCAATCGTGCCCTGCCCTTCGCCCGGCGCGCCTTGATGACCAGCCGCCCACCGCGGGTGCTCATACGGGCACGGAAACCGTGGGTACGTTTGCGTTTAATAACACTGGGCTGAAATGTTCTCTTCATATCATCACTTCCTGGCCGGCCACTGCCGCTACACTAATATCTGTCTGAGTAAAGCCGCTTATCGTAAGATTTATAGGTGTCGTTTGTCAAATCTGTTTAGATATCCCCTGCTTAGTCCGGCTGTCCCGCCACACGTATATTGCATGGCTTGCGCTACATACCCGTTTTACTCTGGAAGAAATTTCTTGACCTTCCTTTGCTGGCCATCATGATTAATAATGGGTGGATAACGATGGCAGATCAGGTATAGACTCTACCCTTGAGAATTTTTTATTCAGTACCGTCGGGGGCTTCTTGTGCAACTCTGGAAAAGGTGTCTCGATCAATTAGAAAGCACGTTGTCCGCACAGCAGTTTAACACCTGGATACGACCCCTACACGTCATCGAGGATGACGAATCCTTGCGCCTGCTCGCACCCAATCGTTTTGTCATGGATTGGGTCAATGAACACTTTCTTAACACAATCACCGAGCTTATCACGCGGGCGCAGAATGGCTCATCCCCGCGAATTTCCCTCGAAATCGGCGGGCACAGCGCCGGGCGGCCGGCCAGTTCTGGAACTACGCCCGCAGGGCCCCAGCGCAAGACGGACTCCACCTACGGAAACCGCTATACCCAACTTAATCCTAACCTTAACTTCGACAACTTCGTCGCCGGTAAATCCAACCAGATGGCGCGTGCAGCCTCTTTACAGGTCTCTGAGAACATCGGCGGCGCTTACAATCCCTTGTTCATCTACGGGGGTGTTGGGCTCGGCAAGACGCATCTGATGCATGCGGTCGGCAATGCGGTTCTGCAGCGCCATCCCCAGAAAAAAGTGGCTTATCTGCACTCGGAGCGTTTCGTCGCGGATATGGTGACGTCGTTACAACACAACACTCTGAGTGAGTTCAAGCGTTTTTACCGGGGCCTGGACGTACTTCTCATAGACGATATTCAGTTCTTCGCCGGTAAAGAGCGCTCGCAGGAGGAGTTTTTCCACACATTTAACACGCTGCTTGAAGGGAAACACCAAATCATCCTGACCTGTGACCGTTACCCAAAGGAAGTACAAGGGCTGGAAGAGCGCCTGTCTTCGCGCATTGGCTGGGGTCTCACCGTCGTCATCGAGCCACCCGAGCTCGAAACCCGCGTCGCCATCCTGATGAGCAAGGCGGAGCTGATGCATATGGATCTCCCCCAAGAGGTGTGTTTCTTTATCGCGAAGCGCTTCCGTTCCAACATCCGCGAGCTGGAGGGTGCGCTGCGCCGTGTCAACGCAAACTCTCTCTTTACAGGCAAGGCCATCACCCTGGATTTCGCCAAGGAAGCCTTAAAAGATCTGCTGGCGTTGCAAGATAGACAGGTGTCTATTGAGAATATCCAAAAGACCGTCGCCGAATATTACAAGGTTAGGATGACTGATTTGCTGTCACCCAGAAGACCACGCAGCCTGGTCCGTCCTCGGCAAATCGCAATGGCCTTGGCCAAGGAGCTTACCAACCATAGCCTGCCTGAAATCGGAGCAGCCTTTTCCGGGCGCGACCACACTACCGTTTTGCATGCATGTAAAAAAATTCATGAGTTAAAACAAAGTGATACAAGGCTTGTTGAAGATTATTCGATCTTGATAAGAACCTTAACCACATAATGTGCGTAGGTTGTGGATAACTTTACTCGCCAAATTTGATGGTGAGTTATCCACAGCTTGTGCAGCAGCGCGCCGGCTATCACCACACAGCCTTATGCTTGCATTAACTATATGTTTTTTAATAAATTTAACAGATTATAAACAGAAATATTGACCACTAATTATAATAATAAATAGATTTTAATAAGACTTATAACTACAGATCGAGACTAAACATGAAGTGTACAATCAAACGAGAAGCCCTAATCAAGCCCCTTCAGCAAGTGTGCAGCGTTATCGAGCGTAGACAAACGCTCCCGATTCTCTCGAATCTGTTGCTGCGCGTAGATAAAGAGCGAAGCAGCATGACCGGCACGGACCTGGAGCTTGAGGTTGTCTGTCCGCTAAGTTTTGAAGAGGTAAATGAAAGCGGGGAGGTAACGCTGCCGGCGCGCAAGTTTTTGGACATTTGCAGGGCTTTGCCGGAACAGGCCGTGATAGAGCTTAGTCAGCCGAAGGGCAAGGAACAGGTCATCGTGAAGTCAGGCAAGAGCCGTTTTACGTTGACGGTGCTGCCGGCCAGCGGCTTTCCTACCATGGAGGCGATGCAAAGAACACAAACCTTCAAGCTCCCCCAGACACAGCTAAAAAATGCGATTACCAAGACCCAGTTCGCCATGGCACAACAGGATGTCCGGTATTACCTGAACGGCATGATGCTGGAATTGGGCAAAGACGAGATTAATCTGGTGGCAACGGATGGCCACAGGCTTGCAATGTGCACAACCCCGGCGGAAATTAAAGAGACAGAACAAAGACAGATCATCATTCCCCGCAAGGGGGTTATAGAAATTGGGCGGGTATTAAGCGACACGGGCGGCGACGTTGAGGTCAGACTGGGAACCAACCATATTCAGTTCGACACAGGTGAAAGCCAGATTACCAGCAAGCTGATAGACGGCCGGTTCCCGGACTACCGGGTCGTTATGCCGAAGTGTGATAAGGCGCTCACTGCGGATACCGAGCAGTTAAGACAGGCCCTGGTGCGTACCTCGGTACTGGCAAATGAAAAGTACCGCAGCGTGCGATTACAGTTGAGCGCCGGCAACATGAAGCTACACACGCACAATCCAGAGCAGGAAGAGGCAGAGGAAGAGGTGACTATCGAGTATGGAGGCCAAGATTTGGAGATTGGGTTTAACGCCACATACCTCCTCGACGCGATAACGGCCTCAGGCGGGGAAAGAGTACAAATCGAGGTGTCCGACCCAAACAGTAGCTGTCTCATCCAGGGGGTGGGCAAGGATAACTGCAAATACGTGGTGATGCCGATGCGGCTGTAGCCGTAGATGTTCCACGTGGAACACTTGAAGAGAAAAGACTCCGCATGGTCACAACCCAACAAACACTAAACATTAGAGATAATCAGGGCCGCAATGCTATAATTACATCATGAACAGCGACCCCCAGCCAAACGAGAAACCCACCTACGACTCCACAAATATCAAAGTCTTAAAAGGTCTTGATGCGGTCCGTAAACGTCCTGGAATGTATATCGGGGACACGGATGACGGCACCGGGCTGCACCACATGGTATTTGAGGTTGTGGACAATGCGGTGGACGAGGCCCTCGCAGGATACTGCACAGAGATAGATGTCACTATCCATCCGGAGGAGAGCATTACCGTTCGTGACAACGGCCGAGGAATACCGGTAGATATCCACGCAGAAGAGGGGAGATCTGCTGCGGAGGTCATCATGACGATACTTCACGCCGGCGGAAAATTCGACGATAATTCTTACAAGGTCTCCGGTGGTCTGCACGGAGTCGGCGTCTCCGTTGTCAACGCCCTGTCGGAATACCTGCGGCTAACCATTAAACGTGACGGCAAGAACCATCTGCAAGAATACCGCCACGGAATACCCCAGGCGCCTCTCGCTGTTGTAGGAGATACTGAGGAGACCGGCACCGAGGTATATTTCAAGCCCAGCGCAGAGACCTTCACCAGCATTCAGTTCCATTATGACATCTTGGCTCAGCGGCTCCGCGAGCTTTCCTTTTTGAATCCAGGCGTACATATCAATCTGTTTGACCAGCGCACCGGGAAGACCGATCAGTTTGAATACCTGGGCGGCATCAGGGCTTTTGTAGAACATCTTAATAGGAATAAAAACCCTATACATAACAATGTGATATATATAAATACCCAGAGGGACAATATCACTGTAGAGGTCGCTATGCAGTGGAATGACTCTTATCAAGAGAACGTCTATTGTTTTACCAATAACATCCCTCAAAAAGACGGCGGTACCCACCTTGCCGGCCTGCGCGGTGCGATGACCCGTACCCTTAACCAGTACATAGAAAATGAAGGTATTGCGAAAAAGGCGAAGGTAAGCCCGATAGGTGACGATGCGCGCGAGGGGTTGACCGCAATTCTCTCAGTCAGGGTGCCAGACCCGAAGTTTTCCTCGCAGACCAAGGATAAACTGGTTTCATCAGAGGTGAAAACGATAGTCGAGGCAGTCGTGGCGGAGAAACTACAGGAGTTTTTACTGGAAAACCCGCCGGAGGCCAAAGCCATTACCGCCAAGATCATCGAGGCGGCCCGCGCCCGAGAAGCGGCACGCAAGGCCAGAGAGCTTACGCGCCGGAAGGGCCCGCTGGACCTCGCAGGTCTGCCCGGGAAGCTCGCAGATTGCCAAGAGAAAGACCCCGCCTTGTCCGAACTGTTCCTGGTAGAGGGTGATTCCGCGGGCGGCTCGGCCAAACAGGGCCGCGACCGTAAGTATCAAGCCATCCTGCCGCTCAAGGGCAAGATACTGAACGTGGAAAAGGCGCGCTTTGACAAGATGCTTTCCTCCGATGAGATCGGCACCCTGATTACCGCGCTTGGTTGTGGGATAGGGCGTGAGGAATTCAATCCGGACAAGCTGCGCTATCATCGCATCATCATCATGACCGACGCCGATGTGGACGGCTCTCATATCCGCACCCTGTTGTTAACCTTTTTTTACCGTCAGATGCCCGAACTTATCGAGCGTGGCCACATCTACATCGCCCAACCGCCGCTCTATAAGGTCAAGAGGGGGAAGCAGGAGCGTTACATCAAAGATGACATCGAATTGAACACTAACTTGCTGGAGTCTGCCCTGGAACAGGCGAGCCTGTATGTAAGCAAGGACGGCGCCGCGGTCAGCAGCGCTGGCTTGAAGGATCTTGCACAAGGCTATCTGGCCGTCATGGCGACGATCAAGCGCCTCGCGCGGCGTTACGACCCCGCCGCGCTGGAAAAGATGATCTATCTTCCTGAGCTGGATTCCGCTGCTCTGCGCGATCCAGTCAAGGCGCAGGCCTGGTTTACAGAGTTGGAGAGGCGCCTGAACGGGATGGGCGCCTTGGTGCGTTATCAACTTACCCCGGAACAGGATGAAGAGACCGGCGCGCAACACGCACGCCTGACCATTAGCAGTCATGGACTCAGTGTGCAACAGACCCTGGGCGGGGAGTTTTTCGCCTCGGGTGAGTATCGCAGCATGGTGGCTCTAGGCCAACAGCTTGAGGGCTTGTTGGGCGAGGGGGCCTATATCCAGCGGGGCGAACGTACACAAGAGGTCTACAGTTTCAAGCTGGCCTTGGAATGGTTGATGGACGAGGCCAAGCGCGGATTGCATATCCAGCGCTACAAGGGTTTGGGTGAGATGAACCCATCGCAGTTGTGGGAAACCACCTTGAATCCCGAAATGCGCCGGCTGTTGCGCGTACGGGTAGAAGACGCCATCGCCACCGACGAGATCTTCACCACCCTGATGGGCGATCAAGTGGAGCCGCGCCGCGAGTTTATCGAAAAGAATGCGCTTTCCGTCGCTCATCTGGATATCTGAAGGCGCAACCTGAGCAGTAAGGGGGGTTGAAATGCTTTGGGTCAAGGCTTTCCATATCATCTTTATGGTGAGCTGGTTCGCTGGCTTGTTTTACCTTCCCCGCCTGTTTGTCTACCACGCCCTATGCGACGATGCGCCCGGTCAGGCGCGCTTTGTCATCATGGAACGCAAGCTGTTCTGGTTCATCACCCCCTGGGCGGTGCTGACCGTCTTTTTTGGCCTGTGGCTGCTATGGGATTACGCCTGGGCGGCCTATTCCCACACGATTTGGTTACACGCCAAGCTACTCTTGGTCGCCCTGTTGATCGCCTATCACATTTACTGCGGCAAGCTCATGTTGGACTTCAGGCACGGACGCAACAGACGCAGCCATGTCTTTTATAGGTGGCTTAATGAAGCGCCGGTATTGGTGCTCATCACCATTGTTATTCTGGCTGTCGTCAAACCTATTTAGACTTTTTGACCCACCGTAGCAGGCACAACAGGGGCCATCTCTGTTTCGTAGAGCCCTTATGGGGCGCACGGTAAGCCTGGCCAGACGCACGGGAGGCGGCGATCCAAGGCTTGCGTATTACCTGTTTTGCGCACAGCTCCCTCCTTGTTAAGAATCACTATGCAACCGGACAGATCATTTGCTACATGTCCGGGCCAGCTTCTTTATTTTCTATACGCCGGACACCTGCCGCTTGACGGAAGCGTATAAATATTGAATAATAATAATTATCATTCAGTTTAAGATATAAGATAAGCGGGTTCCTGTAGCATGATATTCCAGATAGAGAAGCCGATCCCGGCCATGACCATCGCCGTGCTGTTACACGGCGTTGTCCTTGCCGTGTTGCTGCGTCCGGACGTTGCTCCGCCGCTGTTGCAGCCCCGGCCGCTGATGGTGAGCTTGCTCATGCCGGCACCGGAGGTGAGCCCGCCGTCTCCGGCAAAATCGGAGAGCGCCGAACCTATTCCGGCCCAGCCCATACCCGCCCACGTGGTACAGCAGACTACCAGAGCGCCGAAGCGGACTCCGAAGGCGCGCCCGTCTGAAAAACCAGTCCAAAAAGAGGACCTGATTCCATCCGAGCCGGTTCCTGACCCTGCGATACAGGAAACCTCCACGGAGCCGGAGCAGATTTTGCAGGCGAGTGCGTCCGCGCAGCCGCAGCCGGTGATTTCGCCGCCGCGATTCGATGCCGGTTACCTGGACAACCCGGCGCCGCCGTATCCGCCTCTGTCGCGCCGGCTAAGCGAGGAAGGCCAGGTGCTGCTGCGGGTGCTGGTGGACGAGCAGGGCCAGGCACGCACGGTGGAGGTGGACGCCACGAGCGGCTTCCCGCGGCTCGACAATGCCGCCGTCCAGGCCGTGCAGCGCTGGCGCTTTCTCCCGGCGAAGCGTGGTGAGGAGCCGGTCAGCGAGTGGGTGGTGGTGCCGATTATGTTCAACTTGAGAGGATGAGATCAATGGAAACAACCAACCCCTTCGGGTTTTCCGCGTTCCTCGCCCAAAGCGATGCGCTGCTGTGGACGGTGATGATCGCGCTGCTTGCCATGTCGCTCGCCAGTTGGTACCTGATCATCACCAAGACGGCGCGCGGCTGGCGTATTCGCCGCGCGGCGAATGCGTTTGCCGTGTTCTTCTGGCAGGCGCCGTCGCTCGAAGCGGTGACAGAACGCCTGGAACAACGGACACCGCACGAGCCTTTCGCGCGCGTGGCGCAGCAGGGTATCCAGGCGGCGGCACATTACGATCTGCACGCTGCGCGCCGCCTGGGTGAGGCCTGCATGCATGACGAGTTCGTTACCCGTGCCATCCGCCACGGCATCGCGCGCGAAACCGCGCGGCTGGAGTCGGGCCTGACCGTGCTCGCCTCGGTGGGCAGCACCGCGCCCTTCATCGGCCTGTTTGGCACGGTGTGGGGCATCTACCATGCGCTCGCCGCCATCGGCGCGAGCGGCGAGGCCACACTGGAGCGGGTTGCCGGACCCGTCGGCGAGGCGCTCATCATGACCGCCCTCGGCCTGGCCGTGGCGATTCCCGCAGTGCTTGCCTATAACGCCCTGGTGCGCCACAACCGCGTGCTGCTCGATGAGCTGGACGGTTTCGCCCACGACCTGCATAGTTTTCTCACCACCGGGGCCAAGATGATAACGAGCCATAGCAGGGAGGCACGCCGGAGCAAGCGCGCGCCGACGAACACGGAGGCGGCGTAATGGCCTTCGGCGGCTTTACCAGGGACGGCGGCGCACGTCCGATAGCGGAGATCAACATGGTCCCGCTGATTGACGTAATGCTGGTGCTGCTCATCATCTTCATCATCACGGTGCCGCTACTCACCCATGCCATCAAGGTTGATCTGCCCAAGGCTGCGGCGCGGGCTGTGCCACAGACGACCGAAATCATCACGTTGGATCTCAAGGCGGACGGGGCGCTGTTTTGGAACGGCGAGGCGATCCGGGACGAGGAACTCGCCACGCGCCTCGCGCAGGCCGCCAAGCGCGCCGCCGCACCCGTCCTGCACATCCGCGCGGACAAGGCCGTGATCTATGAACAGATCGCCGGACTCATGGCGCGGGCGCAGGAGGCCGGCCTCACCCAGATCGGCTTCGTCATGGCGCCGCTGGGCAAGCGTTCTGTAGAGCGTGAACAGGAATCCGGGCGGCGCTGATGAAAGCAGAGGTGCGCAAGGACTCTGATAATCCTGCGGGGGCAACTCTCGGCACCGCCCGTGACGCAACCCCGCGCAAGGCGCGCACGGTCTGTAGCGCGGAGTTGCTCGGCGGCGCCGGAATGCTGATGATCGAGCATCAGGGAGAAATCTATTGCTTGCGGCAGACCCGCCGGGGAAGACTGATTCTGACGAAGTAGTATTGTTTCAAAAAGCAGCCAGCCATACCGCTACGCGGGTAGCCAGCCAGTGGTTCAACCCTGAATTAATACGGAGAAATACAAATGAGCAGGCATGATGACTGGTTGTTTCATTCAACGCACCATAGTGGGGCTGGCGGAGGACGTCTCGTTCAGAGGCCGCGCCTGCCGGCCACACTGACGCTTGCCGTGGCGCTGACGCTCTCTGCTACCGCGCCGCTGGTGGCGCAGGGGCAAGAGCGCGTGATGCCGCAGGTGGAGGTGATCGGCGAACGCTCGAACCTGGAGCATATCCCCGGCTCCGGCGCGGTGCTGGAAGAAGAGACGCTCAAGGCGAGCCGCGTGTTCACCACCAACGAGGCGCTGCGCAAGATTCCGGGCGTGCATGCGCGCGACGAGGAAGGTCTTGGGTTGCGACCCAATATCGGCATGCGCGGGCTCAACCCGACCCGCTCCACCAAGGTGTTGCTGCTTGAGGACGGTATCCCGCTCGCCTACGCCCCCTACGGCGACAACGCGAGCTATTACCATCCGCCCATCGAGCGCTTCGAGCGCATTGAGGTGATGAAGGGCGCGGGGCAAATACTGTTCGGCCCGCAGACCCTCGGCGGCGTGATCAACTACATTACCCCCGCCCCGCCGCGCGAGTTCGGCGGCTCCGTCTCGCTCACTGCCGGCAACCGCGACTATTTCAACGGGCGCCTGCGGCTCGGCAGGTCGAACATGCTGCTCGATATCATGCGCAAGCAGGGCGACGGCGCGCGCGACAACACCGGCTCGGTGCTGGACGACTTCAACTATAAGGCGGTCGTTGACCTCGGTTCCGATCAGGCACTCACGCTGCGCGCCAACTACTATCAGGAAGATTCCACGCTCACCTATTCGGGACTGACAGAGGCGGAGTACCAGAATCTCGGCGCACGCTATAACCCGTTCAAGAACGATACATTCGACGCGAGCCGCTACGGTCTGTCGGCGACCCACGAAGTGGCGCTCGGCACTGACGCAACGCTCACCACCAACGTCTACGGCGCGGCGTTCTACCGCGACTGGTGGCGCCAGGCCAGCACTACCACCGACGGCCAATGCGGCGCGGCGTTCACGACCGCCCGCAACAGCGGCGTGGCCGTGAACCCGGACACCTGCAACTCGGCGCAGGGGCGGCTGCGCGATTACCAGACTTGGGGCGTCGAGCCGCGCCTCGCACTGCGCCACGACGCCTTCGGCGTGCCGGGCGAACTGGACGCGGGCGTGCGCATGCACTTCGAGACCCAGGACCGCCAGCAGAAAAACGGCGCCTCGCCCACCGCGCGCGAGGGTACCCTGGCGGAGAACAACGAGCGCGAGACCCAGGC
>Ga0184616_10000051_pt1 | contig 20351 bp, 15 predicted proteins | sample PLM4_90_coex_FD_133145 | JGI IMG/M metagenome (GOLD analysis project Ga0184616, IMG submission 133145) | Groundwater sediment microbial communities from an aquifer in East River, Colorado, USA - PLM4_90_coex | ecosystem: Environmental > Terrestrial > Soil > Riparian zone | place: USA: East...
ACGCACTCGTGCGCGCCGGGGCCGAGGTGCACCTCTCCAACGCCGGTGCCAGCCGGCGCGCGGTGGCCCTGGTCGGCGGAGCCGGCCGATGACCGCGTCCGTCGTCAACGTCGGCGCCGACCAGCAGATCACCCTGCCCGCCGGGGCCACTCTCAACGCCAGCGTCAGCGATGACGGCAAGCCCACGCCGCCCTCCATCACCTTGGAGATGCGCACCTTTCCTTCGGCGCCATCCAGAATAACACCTAAGCGCGGCTTGCCGGTTTGGACGGCCTCGGCAGGGGCTGCTATACCGAACACGGCCTCGGCGATGCCCGGTTTCAGATCCTTACAATCACGCTCCTGATCCCACGCGAGCAGCACGGCACTGTCGGCGACGCCGAGGTCTTCCAGTTGATAGGGCACACCGTAGCGGTGCATGACGTGGCCCGCGCCCATGATGCCGACGACGAGCGCATCGCTCGATTTCTTCACGGCACGAGCGATCGTCTCCGCCATGGCCCTGTCCCACACCTGCTGGCCCTGCACAAAGCGCAGGAAATCGGGGTCATCGAGCGCGACCGGTTTAGCATTCTTGGGTGTATCGCCGTGCTTTGCGTCAGATCGGCCGTGTGTCTGATAAATCCCGAGCAGTTCTTCGAGGTAGGCCGGCTGCGCAGGGGCGGGCTTGGACACCCCTTGACGCTCGTTTTCCGGCATCGCGTCCCAGCCGTGCTCGCGCACCTTTGTGGTCAGACCACGATCCACGTTGAGCGCCAGCATGGGAATCCGGTTCATGCGCGCGAAATGAAACAACGGCATATACAGCGATGGGTCATAATTCCACACCTTATGCCACTCACTCTGCTTGAGGAACTCGGCCTCGCTGAGCGAGCCCTCCACCCAGCGATCCAGCACGTCTTGCACACGGCGTGGGAACATCTCAAAACCGAGCACCATGTCCGGCTGTTTGGCATAGAGTGCAGCGAGGGTTTGCAGTTGCCAGCGGTGATGTTCAAAGCTGTCATGCAGCTCACCGAGTAACACCACCCGCCGTTGCGCTAAGCGCGTCATCAAATCCGGGATTTCCAGAGACGCTGCGCCTTCATTTCCGGGAGTTACCCAGCGCCCGACGGGGGCGCACGCATCATCGCCGTAGCTCGCCAAAGAGAGGGACAAGGCAAAGAAAAAAGGCAGGGCGTAACGCAACGATAGCAGTGAGGGCATGGGGTAGGGGTGTAAAAAGGTAATGAATTCGCGGTAGTATAGCAAACTGAGTTATCGGCCCAAATTTGAAACCATACTAATAGCATGGTCATACATCCTGTCATCCTCTCCGGCGGTTCCGGCAGCCGGTTATGGCCGCTGTCCCGCGAGCATTACCCCAAACAACTGTTGGCCCTGGTCGGCGAGCGCACCTTGCTGCAAGAGACCGTTTGTCATTTAGAGGGGGTCAAGGAGGCCGCCGAACCCATCGTGGTCTGTAACGAAGAGCACCGTTTTCTGGTGGCGGAACAGATCCGCCAGTTGGGCGGCAAGCCCTCAGATATCATTCTCGAACCCGCCGGACGCAACACTGCGCCGGCGCTCACCCTGGCGGCGCTTGCCATCACCCAGGGCGGGGTCGCTCCCGGCATCCTGCCTCCCGCGACATTAGTACTTCCGTGTACGTCACAAGACGGCGTCATGCTCGTCATGCCCTCCGATCATGTCATCCTGGACCGCGCCGCCTTTGTGAACGCGGTACGGCAAGGCGCCGAACTCGCGGCGCAGGGTGCGCTGGTTACCTTCGGCATCGTGCCCACCTCGCCGCAGACCGGCTATGGTTACATCAAGCAGGGCGAACCGCTCTCCGAGAATAACGCCTACCGGGTGGCGGCCTTCGTGGAAAAGCCCGACTTCAACACTGCGGAGAGCTATCTCGCCGACGGCCGCTATTATTGGAATAGCGGCATTTTTATGATGCGTGCGGAGACCTGGCTGAACGAGCTCGATGAACATCGCCCCGACATCGCCGCCGCCTGCCGTGCGGCCTACGCGCAGGGTAAAAAAGACGGCGATTTTTATCGCCCGGATGCAACTTTGTTCAGCGCCTGTCCCAGTGACTCGATTGATTACGCAGTCATGGAAAAGACCGCACATGCAGTGGTTATCCCGCTCAACGCAGGTTGGTCAGACATCGGCGCCTGGCCGGCCTTGTGGGAGGTGTGCCCGCAGGATGCACAGGGTAACGTGATTCGCGGCGATGTTTCCACGCATGCCACCCAAAACGCCCTGTTGATCGCGCAGCACCGTTTTTTGGCAGTGGTCGGCGTGGAGGATATCATTGTGGTGGAAACGGCTGATGCCGTGCTGGTGGTCCACAAAGACCATGCCCAGCATGTCAAAGAGATCGTCGCCAAACTCAAGGCCGAACAACGCGAGGAATACAAGACCCATCGCAAGGTACATCGCCCGTGGGGTACCTACGAGGGCGTGGATGCGGGCCCCCGCTTCCAGGTGAAGCGCATCTGTGTGCATCCCGGCGCGGCGCTGTCATTGCAGATGCATCATCACCGGGCCGAACACTGGATCGTCGTCAAAGGCACGGCCAAGGTGACGCGCGGCGAAGAAGTCTTTCTGCTCAGCGAAAATCAGTCCACCTACATCCCGATCGGCGTGCGGCACCGCTTGGAAAATCCGGGCACCCTGGTGCTCGAAATGATTGAGGTGCAGTCGGGCAGCTATCTCGGCGAAGACGACATCGTGCGCTTCGCGGACAACTACAACAGAGAGTAATCACGCACCATGGATACACTATTAGTCACTGGCGGTGCGGGTTTCATCGGCTCCAATTTCGTTCTGGACTGGGTAGCACAGACAGATGGCACGGTCGTCAATCTCGACAAGCTGACCTATGCCGGCAATCTCAACAATCTCATGTCTCTTAAGGGCGACGCGCGGCACATCTTTGTCCACGGCGACATCGCCGACCGTCCCCTGGTGCGGCAGCTCCTGGCGCAGCATCGCCCCACCGCAATTGTGAACTTTGCCGCCGAGAGTCACGTGGACCGCTCCATACACGCCCCCGGCGAATTCATCCAGGCTAACGTCGTCGGTGTCTACGCTTTACTCGAAGAGGTGCGCGCCTACTGGCATGGACTGGATAAAACGACGCAAAACGCTTTCCGGTTTTTGCATGTCTCCACCGATGAGGTGTACGGCACCCTCGGCCCGGCTGATCCGGCCTTCAGCGAGCAAACCGCTTACGCGCCGAACAGCCCCTATGCCGCCTCCAAGGCCGCTGCCGATCATCTGGTGCGCGCCTACCACCACACTTATGGGTTACCCACACTCACCACCAACTGCTCGAATAACTACGGGCCTTATCAATATCCAGAGAAGCTCATCCCACTGATGATCTGCAACGCTCTGCAAGGCAAACCTCTGCCTGTGTACGGCGACGGCAAGCAGATTCGTGATTGGCTCTACGTGGGCGACCATTGTGCGGCGATCCGCACCGTGCTCGCCAAGGGCAAGATAGGGGAAACCTACAACATCGGCGGCTGGAGCGAAAAAACCAATATGGAGGTCATCCAGACCCTCTGTAATTTGCTGGACGAACTCGTCCCTAACTCAGCCTATCGTCCGCACAGTTCGCTCATCACCCACGTCACCGACCGCCCCGGCCACGACCGCCGCTACGCGATAGACGCCCGCAAGATCGAATACGAGTTAGGCTGGCGGCCGGAGGCCAGTTTCACTGATGGCCTGCGCCACACCGTGAAATGGTACCTCGAGCACCAGGATTGGGTAGAGGCCATCAATAACGGCAGCTATCAGGACTGGATCTCCCTCAACTACCAAACCAGGCAGGCGCCATGAAAGGTATCATTCTCGCCGGCGGTAGCGGCACGCGGCTTTATCCCGTCACCTATGCAGTGTCCAAACAACTGCTGCCCATCTATGACAAACCGATGGTGTACTACCCGCTCACCACCCTCATGTTGGCGGGCATCCGCGACATCCTGTTGATCTCGACCCCGCAAGATGTCCCGCGCTTTGAACAGTTGCTGGGGGACGGCAGCCAGTGGGGCCTTACTATCTCCTATGCTGTACAGCCCGCGCCGGAAGGGCTGGCGCAGGCCTTTATCATCGGCAAGAAGTTTATCGGCGGCGCGCCCTGCGCCCTGGTGTTGGGCGACAACATTTTTTATGGTCACGATTTTTCTCACACCCTACAAGCTGCCGCCGAAAAGACCTCCGGCGCCACCGTGTTCGCCTACCCCGTGCAGCAGCCCGAACACTACGGCGTGGTCGAATTCAACGGTAATGGAAAGGCCGTCAGCCTGGAAGAAAAACCCACCCAACCCAAATCACGCTACGCCGTCACCGGCCTCTATTTCTACGACAACCGCGTGGTAGAGATCGCCCAATCTATCAAACCCTCGGCGCGCGGGGAACTGGAGATCACCGATGTCAACAAGTGTTATCTTGAACGCGGCGAGCTGAACGTAGAGTTAATGGGCCGCGGCATGGCGTGGCTGGACACAGGCACGCACGATTCCTTATTGCAGGCCGCGCAATTCATCGAAACCATCGAAAAACGTCAAGGCCTCAAGATCGCCTGCCCGGAAGAAACCGCCTACCGGATGGGCTATATCACCCCCGCGCAACTCGAAGCACTCGCAGAACCCTTGAAGAAAAGCGAATATGGCCAATACCTGCTGCGCGTACTCAACGAAAAGATATTTTAATGAAGGTCACTCCCACCTCTATCCCCGATGTACTGCTCCTCGAACCCAAAGTGTTCGGCGATGAACGAGGTTTCTTTTTCGAAAGCTACAACAAAAAGGTCTTCGCGCAGCACACCGGCATCACCGGCGAATTCGTACAGGACAATCATTCGCGCTCGGTCTGCAACGTGCTGCGCGGCTTGCACTATCAGATCAAACAGCCGCAGGGAAAATTGCTGCGCGTGATCGCGGGTGAAATATATGATGTCGCCGTGGACCTCCGCAAACGTTCGCCGACCTTCGCGCGCTGGGTAGGCGTCAGCCTGTCGGCGCAAGACAAGCGCCAGCTCTGGATCCCACCGGGCTTTGCGCACGGGTTCCTTGTGACGTCAGACTCCGCCGAGGTGCTATACAAGACCACCGACTACTACGCCCCCGAGTTTGAACGCACCCTGCGTTGGGACGATCCCGATCTCGCCATCACCTGGCCGTTGCAGGCCGATCCCATCGTCTCGGCCAAAGACGCCGCAGGGAAGTCCTTCAAGGCGATTGAATTAGAGAGTTTATGAAAGCCTCCTTACCCTGCAAAGTTCTGCTGCTCGGAAAATCCGGGCAAGTAGGGTGGGAACTGGAACGCTGTCTGGCTACCGTGTGCGAAGTGGTTGCGCTGGACCATCAGGGCATGGATCTCGCCAATCCTGACAGCATACGCAAAACGGTTCGAGAGATCCGCCCCTCCCTCATCATCAACGCCGCCGCCTACACCGCGGTGGACAAGGCCGAAGCGGAAGCGGAGCTTGCCATGGCCATCAACGGCATCGCCCCCGGTATCCTGGCGGAAGAGACCAAGCGCCTGGGTGCTGCGCTGATACACTATTCCACCGATTACGTCTTCGACGGCACAAAACACAGCCCGTATACCGAGGACGATGAACCTCACCCGTTAAATGTCTACGGCAAGACCAAGCTGGCGGGGGAGCGCGCCATACAGGCCGTAGGCGCGCCGTATCTCATACTGCGCACAAGTTGGGTATACGGCGCGCGCGGCAAAAACTTTTTGCTGACCATTCTGCGGCTGGCCCAGGAAAAAAAGGAATTACGGATCGTGGACGACCAAATCGGCGCGCCGACCTGGAGCCGTTTCATCGCCCAAGCCACTTCGCAAATCGTGGGACATGCGCTTTACGCATCACACGGCAAAGTAACGCCACACTGGACAGAATTTGTCGGGGTCTACCATCTCAGCTGCGGCGGTGAAACCTCGTGGTACGGTTTTGCTCAGGCAGCAATGGAAAAATTGCGCCATACAAGTGCAGCAAACCGCCCCATGCCCCAGCTTAGCCCTATTCCCAGCGCCGGTTATGCTACCGCCGCGACACGTCCTGCCTATTCAATCTTGTCCAATACCAAGCTTACAGATACCTTTGCTATTGCCTTACCTGATTGGGCACACGGCCTGGAGTTAGTTTTGCTTGATCTCAAATCCTGATAATTGTATGCTGGCGCAAATATTGCTTTTGAATATTCAAGTCGAAATTGAAAATAATAAGTTTTGTTGTAAAAAAACAACATAAATAAAGTTTTGTGGTATTTAAAATAAAAATTATTCTAAAATGATACAAAAGGGCTTGACGATTCTCGCGAATCACCCTACGCTTAGCCAAGGTTATGATAGATAGAAGCTTTGGAGTAGCTCCGCTCAATGTCTGCCGAAATGCATTATTGGGGTAGAGTTGAAGAATAAATTTAAGGACTCCGAAGTTGAATAAAAAGTATCTGGTGTGGGTGGCGGTACTCGTTTTCGTGATTGTAGGTGGCTATGCTTTATGGCAAAGCACGATTACAGTCGAAGAGCGGGTCGGGAAACGCGCCGTTGAACGCTGGCATGCACTCATGACGGGTGATTTTAAAAAGGCCTATAGCTATCTCGGCCCTGGATACCGCAGCGCTACACCGTACCCGGTCTACGAAGCAAAGGCCAGAAGCGCCGTAGTGGAGTGGAAGAAGGTAGAGCTCAGGTCGGTGAAGTGTGAGCCGGAGTTGTGCAGCGTAGAGTTGAATGTAGACTACCGCCCAACCGTTAAGGGTTTTGAGGCGTACCAGTTGCAAAACAGGCTGATCGAGAAGTGGGTAAAGGTGGATAGCCAATGGTGGTACGTCCCCTGATCTGAGTCGGGGCAGGCCGTCCGTGAATAAGCAGTCCAACGGTTTATGACGAGGTAATGACAGTACGCCGTAAAAAATTAAGTATAAAAAAGACTTGCACTGGTCTTGGTTTTTGTTGTAAAACATGCAGCACCCATAAAACAAGCTGCAACACAGCTTAGATAACTTAAGTACAACCCCAGCAAAAGGAGTGTATTAATGAAGAAGAAATTGTTGACAACCGCAGTACTTGCCAGCATCGCGGGCACCGCAGGCGCGGTGAATGTAAACCCCGACGGGCTGGGGCAAGTTGGATTGTTTCCCTATTACACCGTTCAGGACGGCAACTCCACCCTGATCTACATCACCAATACCACCTCTAACGGTAAGATCGTGAAGGTGCGTTTCCTGGAAGGCAAGAACAGCCTCGAGGTGTTGGACTTTAACCTCTACCTCTCCAAGAATGACATCTGGACCGCCGCGATCGAGCAGGACGGTACCGGCGCCAAGATAGTCACAACTGATGCATCCTGCACTGTTCCGGCCATTCCGACAGCAGGTCAACCCTTCAGTAACCTCCTGTTCACCGATGGTGAAGACACCACCCTGGCCCGTACCCGCGAGGGGCACCTTGAAGTCATCGAAATGGGCACCATGAGCGACGCCCTCGATACTGCCTTCGCTGGTGCAGCGGCCCCGGTGGCTGGAAACCAAACTCCATTCAAGCCAAATGCCTGGGCGCAACACAATAGCAGTGGTGTGCCGTTTAGCTGTACTAATTTGACCGACGCTTGGGATACTGCCAACAACTGGGGTAACGGGGCAATTGGAGACGAAGCGGTAGGCCTTAACTCAGGCGGGCTCTATGCGGGCGCCTTTATCATCAATGGCGCGGCCGGTACGGGGAATCAGTACAACGCTACCATGCTGGACGCCTTCAATACGCTGGACATATTGCATAGTGAACCTGGCGACACCGAACCTAATCTGACCGCTGCAAATCCGGCCACCAGTTACGTCTTTAACAACGGCGCCGTCGTTGCCTCAACCTTCACACTCACCTCTCCTTCCGATGGATTGAATGCGGTGACTGCTACCCTGATGCATAGTAGCGTCTTGAACGAGTACTCGGTGGAAACCGGTTTAGCCGCCTCGACGGACTGGGTGATTACCCATCCTACCAAGAAGGACTATGTCCCATTTCCTACCGTTCTGGGTGCATGGACCGCGATCCCTCCCTTCACCACCCGATTTGGTGTCGGTCTCGGCGGCTCCCCCCAGCGGAATGGCGCGCTAAACCCAATCGTCACATTAGTGCCGACCACAGGCGGTGCCTGCGAGGTGGTTAAACTCGATTTATATGATCGCGAAGAGCGTACCACGACCACGGGACTGAGCTTCTCGCCAAGGCAGCCGGGCGGTAGCGACTCGCTGTGCTGGGAAACCAATGTCATCACCTTTGATAACACCGACGCCTTGGGTTCAGTCGGGTTGAGGCTCAATGTCAATGTGCCGGCTTCGTTCCCGGAGAAAAATGGCTGGATGAGGCTGACCTTAAGTCAACCACTTGATGGCCATACTCTCACGAGCACTGATGGAGACGTATACGGCGGTTTGCCGACCATTGGCTTCGCTGTCGAAAACTTTGTCAACGGCAATGTCACTGCGGGTGTGTTGGCCAACTATGGCGTGTCGTTTGACCATAGGTTTACTCGCAGCATCAGCAGCAACTAATATATATACCGAGTCAGTAACCAGCTCCCTAGTGGGTTGATACAAATGTAGCTTATTACAGCGGGGCTTAACGGCCCCGCTTTTTTTTGCCTGTTTTTTTATAGGGTCCTTCCCTATGCCTTGAGTAGGGCCGAATTCATTCGGCCTGCTATGCGACTTTATCGGCCTTGCGACGTGCGAATAAATTCGCACCTACAAGGGCCGAAATCATTCGGCCTATTATGCGAATTTGTCGCACCTACAAGTAGTCCGTAGATCACGTTGCGAAGCTACGTGATCTAGTGCCTAACCAGTGCATGACGGTTTATGGCTGCAAGTGACAAAAACTTGCCGCTGTGTTTTGCCCGACTCTTTTTCGGTGTTCAGCAGTCAGGAAAGAAATCTTATTTTGATTAAAGACTTGGAATAGATTTGGCGATACGGCAAGGAAATTGTTATTGACGCGCACGGTTATTGCATGGCACAGTAGTGCGCAGCTACAGCCCCTGACGCTTACTCACTACAGCGAGGTTTAATTAATTATGAAGATCAGCTACCTTTCCAGCGCGGCCGCCGTTTTAGCCCTTGCCCTGACTCAGACCAGCGGGGCGGGTATATTGACGCTCAACGGCAGCAATGAGGGTACCATCAGCGGTGTAAGCATAAATTCCGCTGGCGACATGGTTGTGACCACAGGCGCCCCTCCGCCACCCCCACCTCCTGGGACTCCGGTCTGCAACTTAGGCGCGAACCCACTAAGTATCGCACCGGGGGGGTCTTCCGGCTTGACCGCCAGCTGTTCGCCCGGCCCCATCACCAACTATGCATGGACGGTGACGAACAATGGGCCAACCGCTTCAGGTTTAGGCGGGACGCTACCATTTCCATCTGTAGGCAGCTTTACCTATTCGGTGCTTGCGACCAATGCCTCAGGTCCCGGCAATTCCTCGAACTCGGTCACAATCAATGTCGCTACACCCCCGCCCCCAGGCAGTTGCCCGGCCATTCCTGCAGGGACTACGCTCACCAACTACAACGTGGTATGGAGCCCGAAGGGCGGCACACCCAAGAAGTTGTATCCGATTAAAAGAGATGAAATTGCCGCACTTAAGTTCACGGCGGATGGCCCTATCTCCACCCGTTACGGGTACCTATCCTGGGTACCGAATACTAGCGTTGCCTCTAAGCCCGTTATTATTAATATCTCAAGGTGCCCGGGCGACTTCACTCAACCGGATGCATCTGCGTCCAATCCGACCTATCTTTGCCGCGGCGAGGGCGCGACGAGCAGGGTGAACTACACTCAGGCCGGTATTTACAGTGCCTTATCCTTGCAATGCATCATTGGAACGGGCGATTACTACATCAATATCCGTAATGGCGAAAGGGCCAGCGGTTCAGTTAGAGATCCCTCCTATCCCATTACCGATACCTGCCCAGCCGGCGGGACACAGTGTGGGGTAACAGTAACGTTTTATTAAGGCTGAGGCTCAAAAGCCCGCCCTGGCGAGATCAGGGCGGGCTTTTTTTTGTCCGTGTCTGTATACTTTCGCCTTGGTTTTGAGGAGCAAGTAGGTCGGATCAAGCCGTCAGGCGGAGCCGACTGGTTTGTGTCGGATCCGACCTCTCCCCAACCCTCTCCACAGCGTGGAGAGGGAGCAATCGCCCCTTCTCCCTTTGGGGGAAGGATGGGATGAGGGTCCCGCTTGATCCGGCCTACATTATCTTAAGTATAAAATTAGAACTGCAATTGGAGTGATGTGAATGAAAGTTAAGATGTTATTAGGGATGGCCGTCATGGTGCTTGCCCTGGACGGTATCGTGGAGGCTGGGACCCACCAGGGAGCCACCGGTAACAGCAGCGCAATATTGATGAGCAAGGGTAAAACCGTGGTGACTCAAGCCGATTTTGACGCGCAGCTTGAAGAGCTGACCGACGCTGCCCGAGGCCAGGTTCATCACGACAAGAACGCGATCAAGAAGATACTGGAAGATCTTTATGTCAGAAAGACCCTGGCGCAAGAGGCGCGTGACGCTAAACTGGATCAAGATCCCTTGGTGCGTAACAGGGTGGCGTTGGCGGTAGACAAGTTTCTTGCGCAGGTGAGGCTGGACGAGGTGGTCAAGAAGGCGCCCCGCCCTGACTTCGAGGCGGTGGCAAAGGAGCAATATCTGGCCCATCCTGAAAAGGCGGAAATCCCCGCAGAGGTGCGCGCGTCACACATCCTTATCACTATAAAAGGGCGTACTGAGGAGGACGCAAAAAAATTGGCGGAAAAGGTCCGGGCTGAAGCGCTGGAGGGCAAGCAGTCTTTTGTGGAGCTGGCCAAGAAGTACTCGGAAGATCCCTCCGCGGGAACCAATCAGGGTGATCTGGGATTCTTTGGCCCCGGGATGATGGTCAAGGCCTTTGAGGAGGCGGTCTATGCACTTAAGAAGACAGGCGATATCAGCCCATTGGTCAAGACCGAGTTCGGTTTCCATATTATCCGCCTCGAAGACCGCCATCCCGCCGGCAGGCGCACATTTGATGAGGTCAAGGCCGGTATGATGGGCGAAGCCGAGAAAAAGTATCTGGCCGACGTGCGCGGCCGCTACTTGGCCGAGAAGAATTCGTCGGACGGTGTGTATGTGAATCTGGAAGCCATTGAAAAACTGCATATACCTATTTCTCAGGTTCCACTTTCAAAAGACACACAGCCTAAGACTGAGGCCAAGCAGAAATAAATGTGCGGGGGCTATGGAAACATCGCTGGCTGCTGCGGGAGTTTTTAGGGCGGGAGATTAAAAACCGCTATCTGGGAAGCGTCAGCGGGATTCTCTGGGTGCTGTTCCAGCCGCTTGCTCAATTGGCGGTTTATGCCTTTATCTTTACCTTAATCTTCAAAGTTCGTTTCCCGGAGCTGGAGGGGCATGGTTATATCGCCTTCGTGGCGGTTGCGTTGTGGCCGTGGCTGGCTTTCCAGGAGGGCGTGCAGCGCGCCACGGTGTCCGTGCAGAACAATGCGGCGCTGATTAAAAAGGTAGCCTTTCCCAACGAGCTGTTGGTCTATGCCTCCGTGGCGGCGACCTATATCATCCATGCCGTGGGTTTGTTGTTGGTGTTGTTGGTGTTGAAGTTAGCCGGGGTTGCGATACATCTGTCCGCCCTGCCGGGATTTGCGCTGCTGTGGCTGGTGATGATGGCGGGCACTCTCGGCGTCGGGTTGATCTGTGCGGCCTTCCAGGTTTTTCTGCGCGATCTCGAACAGATATTGGCTCCTCTCTTTATGCTGTGGTTTTACGCCTCGCCGATATTGTATCCGGCCAGTTTGGTTCCTCCGGCGTTCAGGGTTATTATTGAAACGAATCCCATAAGTTATTTTATAGGGCAGGCGCGTTCATTGTTGCTTTATGGGGATTGGACACTGGGGGCGATGGATGGTGTAGCAGTGTTAGGGGCAATGGTACTGTTCTGGGTGGGCTTGCGTATATTCCGCCGCTGCGCAACGCGGTTCGAGGATTTTCTCTAACTCCGGCCATGCGACTCGTAGGACTAAATAACGTTAGTAAGCACTACCCGAAACTGCTGCATTCCGGGGACAGGCTGCGGGCCCTGTATTCCGTTTTTTATACGAAGTCCAAGGGGCCTCATTTTCAAGTATTGCAAGATATCAACCTTGAGGTGCATCAGGGTGAGTCGCTTGGGCTGGTCGGGGTGAACGGGGCCGGTAAATCCACGCTGCTAAAGATCATTGCCGGGGTCATCAAACCTAATAGCGGATCGGTCCATGTCAACGGCAGGATCAGCGCCATGTTGGAGCTGGGGGCCGGCTTTCACCCGGAATACACCGGCAGAGAAAATATCCGTCTTGCGTTGAGCCTTGCCGGTCTGAGTGGCGGAGAGGTGACACAAAGATTGCCTGAGATCATCGAGTTCGCCGATATCGGCGGTTATATTGAGGAACCCATCAAGCATTACTCTTCGGGCATGGTGGTGCGCCTGGGGTTCGCCGTGATGACCGCCGTGCAGCCGGATATCCTCATCACCGATGAGGTGTTGGCGGTGGGTGACGAATCGTTCCAGAAGAAGTGCATCAGTTGGATTGAGTCTTATCTTTCGGGCGGAGGGACGCTGTTGTTGTGCTCGCACAGTATGTTTCATATTCAGAAGCTGTGCCGTAAGGCCTGCTGGATACATGAAGGGCGGATGCGCGCCTATGGCGATGCCTTTGATGTGACGCGGGACTATCTTGCCTATCACGAACAAAAATCTATGAGTGACCCCAAGCTGGTAAGCAGCGCCTCTGACTATCGGGTCACTGAATTATCGTTACACTCGGTAGGCAAGAGTGATGGCTCGCAGATTGAAATGGGCGCTGATCTGCTGATAGCGGGGCGGCTCCACTCTCCCGACGGGAGACCGCCTACGGTGGCGATAGGGCTACTCCGGGCTGACGGTACGCCTATCTACGGCGTGAACTCGGATATAGACGGCTTTATTCCCAAGCAAGCCGGGGCGCAAGTATATGAATTTAATTTAAGGCTGTTTGCGTTGCCCTTATTACCCGGTAAATACACGCTCCGCGCCCATGCCATGGACCCTGAAGGTTTGCGCTTGTTCGACACCATGGAACAGGGTTTTGAGATATATGGCCGGACGCGTGAGCTGGGTGTGTGCCGTTTGGCGCATAGCTGGGAATCCACTTGAGACAAGCCCTGTGTATGAAACTTCTTGGAAGGTTACGCAAGGAGTTTCGAGACCTTATAGAGCTTGTCCTGATTCCTGGCATAGCTATATTTTTACCTTGGCCGTTGTGCTTCCGTCTTTTTCGCGTTCTCTCTAGAGCGCCATTTTTGTATGCCCGCCAGGCAGCTCTCGCGCTTGAGCAAGCCCAAAAAATGGGCTTTGTACAGGATAAACAGAAATGGGGCGCGGCATTTCGCCTGGTGCAGTTGGTTGATCATGCGGACTTTTATCTATCGCGCTTCCGCTCGGACCGTTGGATGGATCGCCATCTGGTTGTTTCCGGGGACTCGTGGCCCGATCCGTTGACTCCCTTTTTTGCGGTCAGCTTCCATTGGGGTGCTGGCCTGTGGTCGTTGCGCGACCTAAGGAGACACGGTTTCCGTACCGCGTTTATGTTCAGGAAATTTAGTGAGGGTAGTGCTGGTTATGTGGTAATGAAATACGCGCATTGGCGCTTGGGCGAAGTTGAACGCGCTGGGCGAGCCAGACCCATTGTTACCGGTCCCAATGTGATTGAGAGGGTGCGGCAAACTTTGCAGAATGGGGTCTCTGTCGCAGTCTTGTTGGATGCCCCTCATACCAACCCAGACAACTGCATTCCGGCCAAATTATTTGGCCGTAGTGCCCAACTTCCTGGCGGAGTCATTCGTTTTGCGGTCGAAAAACAGATTCCTGTTTTTGCGTTCACTCTTTCTTTCGACCCCAATACCGGCCAGCGCCAACTGATGATTAAGGGTCCCCTACCTAGCAGCAGCGAGCGGGAGCTTATGGGTGGCTTAGTGAGTGTGTTTACGGAAGCAGTTAGACAACAACCCTATGCCTGGCATTTCTGGCCTTATCTTGAGAGCTTTTTAGTGCGCGACCAAGAGGTAGTCATGTCTCAACCTTCCATCAAAAACGTATGATATGCACCTGAGCTCACTCGACAAGATGCGCGCCTTTCGGGATCAGTATTTACAAGGCCGCGAACACGAAGCACTAAATATAATTGATTTGGGGAGCCAGGATGTTAATGGTTGCTACAGATCTCTTTTTGTTTCGCCTTCTTGGACATATACGGGCATTGATATGTCAGCGGGGAAGAATGTGGATATCGTGTTGCATAGCCCGTATCGTTGGACAGAAATTAAATCCGGATCGGTGGATGTGCTAATTTCAGGACAGGCATTCGAGCATATCGAATATTTTTGGCTTACCATGATGGAAGTTGCGCGGGTACTTAAGTCGGGGGGGATATGCTGCATCATAGCGCCTGCCGGCGGCCATGAGCACAAGTATCCTGTAGATTGCTGGCGGTTTTATCCTGACGGCTTTACGGCGTTGGCAAGGTTTGCGCAATTAGAGGTACTGTCCGTGTCCACGCAGTGGGAGGGGAAAAACTATCCTGACGGAAGCGATGAGTGGAAGGACACAATGCTGGTGTGCAGAAAGCCGAAGTTGAAAGGTTTAAAAAAGATCAGAAGTAGTATTAAAGGAATTTTGCGCTCTTATCTAGTGTAGTGCGCTATAAATAATGGAACTAATAATCATACTTCCTGTAGAACTTTCGAGATGTGTGACAGGAGGACGACGTTCAAGTACGGAATAATGCGAACTGCGATATTGACTTATCATTCCCACCGGGTCGCGGGCGGCGATTATGGCAACAATGACCATGTCGCGCTGCGGGAGGACTTTCGTCGAATTCTCGTCAGTCGGCTTCCCGTGGTTTCACTGCTGCAAGTCGTCCGCGGGCTGCTTGACGACGCGCCATTGCCGGAGAGGGCGGTTGCCTTTTCCTTTGACGATGGCGTGGACCTGGATTTCCTCGATCAGATCGATGCTGTCCATGGAGAGCAGCACAGCTTCTGTCGGATCATGGCCGATGCCCTGGCAGACGCTCGACATCCGGCATGTGCGCCGGCAACGTCCTTCGTGATTGCGGATCCTGAGGCCCGCCAGGAGATGGATCGCGTGTGCTTGCAGGGCCTCGGACGCGTCAACGACAACTGGTGGCTGTCGGCGGTGAACTCCGGTCGTCTGTTGATTGGAAACCACAGCTGGGACCATGGCCATCCTGCTTTGCTGCGGTATCGCGGGGTGCCGGAGTCCCGCCTCAGATTTCTGGGCGTGACCGACCATGCGCAGGCCGATCTGCAACTGCGGCAGGCAAGTGAATCGATTTCACGGCTTGCGCCCAATCCCGGTCTGGCGATGTTCGCCTATCCCTTCGGCAACTCCACCGATTATCTCGCGCGGGAGTACCTGCCGGCTTTCACGCACGAGCATGGGCTCCTCGGGGCTTTCACAACTGTTCCGGAGATTGCCCATGAAGGATCGAACCGTTGGCTGTTACCAAGGTATGTATGTGGAGCTGACTGGCGTTCTCCGGAGGAGCTGGAGGCAATTCTGAGATGCCTTTGAACAAGATCAACTTCGGCTGCGGACAAGGCAAGTTGTCCGGCTGGATCAACGTTGATCTCGATGTTTCGTGTCATCCCGATGTGGTGGCGGATCTAGTCAAGCAGCTTCCATTCGCGAACGCCACCGTGGACTTCATTCACAGCGAAGACTTCATTTCGCAATTGACGCTTGCCCAGGGGTATCAATTCCTCCGCGAGTGCCGAAGGATACTGAGGCCGTCGGGCGTGATGCGGTTGCTGACGCCGGATCTCGAACGGTTCGCACGCAAATACCTCCAGGAACCCGACTGGCTGGTCGCGACCTGGAACACGCACGTCGGGGTTCCACTGCGCACGGGATCGGCATGCGAGGTCCTTAATGTGGGGTTGCGCATCGGCGGGCAATTCCAGTATGACAAGGAGACATTCGCCCGTGTTGCCGGTGAATGCGGGTTCGCAGCTGTGGAAGCCAGGTTCAGGCATAGCACGCACCCGGAACTGCGCGATCTGGATCTGCGGGCGCCGGACGAAAGCATCAGCATGTACTTCGAATGCCATCCGGCGCCGGGCGCCAACGATAGCGACGGCGGGCATGATTGGACCTGATCGGCCGGGGGCAGGCAGAATCGCAGGCGCTACAGCGTGAGATCAAGGGCCTGATCCATCGTTTGATCACTCAACTATGGGAAGGTTACTGACCCTTGACAGATTATGAATGTCCCAGCAGCCAGGTTTTGACGCGGGTCTGCCAGGGGACCGGTATGCGTTTCGCCACGCGGCGCAACAAGGGTGCGCTGCGCAGGACGAGGATAAGTTCAAGTAGTCTGCCTTTGGTGACACTGGTATGGCTGGGGGTGTGATGGCTTTTGGGGTAGGAAAACCTTTGTAAGCTGATGTCGGTCCCGGGGTGTTCTCTTGTTTCTGTATCAGGAATAGGGGATGAGCTAGCTACCAGGTAGTCACTCTGATAGGAAAAGTTGGCGGTGACGGGTTCACCGGGTAAAGTTTTGGGGGCAGCGCCGGCCAAGAAGTGTTCTGTACGAGCGGTTATAAAAAACTCATTCCATTTTTCTGCATTCCAGTCCCAGGGACATATCCAGCTCCAGGCCCGGCCGGCGAGGCGCTCGGAGAATGCGCCGAGATTGGGGCATACTGCGGGTAGCCCGGCGCGAAGGCATTCGCTGAGCGTGTAGCTATACGTCTCGGGGACTTGGGCGGGAAACCAGGCGAGATGGGGATTAGCGCGCGCTAACAGATTCGGTAGTTCCTCGTGGGTATAAGGGCCGGTGACGGTCAGGTTGCTGCGCGGTGCGGTGACCAGGCTGCGATAGGCGTAGCCTATAAGATGAAATTCCAGGGGCAACCCTCGCCGCTTTGCATTGAGCGCACAGCTTTCCAGGATATCAGGACCTTTCAGCGGACTTAATGCTCCTAGTACAACGATTCGTAATGCTTCGGCGCTGGCTAAGGGGGGTGGCGCGGGGACAGGGTAGTTATCACTGTCGTCTTCGGGATGCGGCGACAATACGAATCGTGCGGAGGGGAAATAACGGCTGAGCCTGCGTGCTACGTCGAGGCTCGGCGTGAAAACCCTTTCGGCATGCTCCAAGAGTTCGGCATGTCTGCCGCGCCAGGTGTGAATGTCTACGTTGCCCGGTGCCGGGGCGAATTTCAAACAGCGATTGCAGCCGTCTTCATCGGGCTCGCCGCAGTAACTGTTCTGGAGGTTGGTCATGCTGACCTGCGGGCAGGCGGAGTAGTAATCGTGCGCGGTAAAATCATAGGCGACCCCAAGATCATTGGGTAACCCAAAGAGGCGGGAGTGGATCGCCAAGGTATGGTGGAAGTGGACACGCCGTATCTGCAATGAACGTAACACGTTGACCAGCTCAGGATAATCTTGCTCGATGTCGAAAAAGAGATGAAAACTTTCGTTGCCATTGGCGCAAGTCAACTCAGTTTGGCCATCGGCGCAGGGGCGGAGCAACAGCACCCTCGCCGAACCGGGTCGCTCCCGGCTTCCCGCCTCCCGCGACATTGGTTCTTCCCTGTACGTCACAAGTAATCGTACCAGCTCACGAATGTGCTTCTCCGTGCCACCGGCCCGGTCGTGGGTGATGAATAAAAGCAGGGGTGTGGGATCTTGCCGCAAGCGCGCCATATCCACCGCAAGCCGCAAGGGGCGTGCGGGATCTTGCTGAATGTGAGCGTGCACCAGCATTTCATAGTGTGGATGCAGGCGACGCATGACTTCCATGGCCTGGGCCTTGCGCGGATTTTGCGAGTCAGTAAAACTTACCCCGCCCGCATGGTAGACGAAGGTATCCGCGCACAATACATTGCGCCACCCCTTGTTTGCGGCGCGCAGGCTGAAGTCATTTTCCTCGCCATAGCCTTTGCCGAAATGCTTGGCGTCGAACAGGCCGGTATCGTCGAGACCGTCACGGCGTATATACATGCAAAAGCCGACCGCCGTGGGGATGTCCAGACTCTTGCCCAGGTTGACATCGCTGAATAATTTATCGAGTTGATTTACAGAATAGTCGGCCGGTAACGCATTATCTTCACAAAATTTAGGATAGCTGCAGAGGGTGGCATTGTTGGAGAAGGGTGTAACGGTGGCGATATTCCCCTCGCTGTAGGCGCAACGGCGCAGCCGGTCCAGCCAGTCGTTGGCGACCTCGGTGTCACTATTGAGCAGGATAACGTCGCGCTTGGGATGGAGCAGCATGCCGCAGTTGACAGTCTCCACAAAGCCAAGATTTTGTTCATTGTGCAACAGCGTGATCTTGCCTGCCGTTGCAAGTTCTTTAAGATGATTTGCCAGATCGGGTTCAGGGCTCGCATCGTTGATGACGATGATCTCATGCGAGGTGGTGTTGGCAGAGGAAAGCACACTGTCAATACACCGCTTGGTTTCCTCCAGGCCACGAAAGACGGGGATGATAATGTCCACGACCTTGCTGCGTGGTTGAGTGGGTGAACGGCTACGGATATTGAGTGAAGGCTTGACGCTAGGCACTGGTGCTAATGTAGGGGCGAAGCGTCGCAGTGAGGCTTTGAGCGAGGTCATGAGACGCACATAGGGACGGCTGTAACGCCAGATCCTTGAGGCGTGAATCTCGCTAAGTGCGTGATGAATCTGTTCGATCTCGCTACGCTGCCTGGTATGCTCGTTGGTCAGTTTTTCATGTTGGGCTTCAAGTGCGTGATACTGTGTGACCAGCGTGTTGAGTTGCGCGCTAAGAGAGTTGTGTTTTTGTTCGAGGTCCTCCCGCTCCGTCAGGAGCCGGTTTATTTTGCCCTCCAGCTTAGCCTTTTCCTCTTTGATGATATTCATCTCTGCCTGCATGGCTGTCATACGCTGCAACTGGGCATCAGGATTTAAGATGCGCTGCGCAAGGGCCATGTAATCGGACGACATAGGCCATGAGATCTCTACTCTGAGCGAGCCGCCTTGCCGGAGCTTGGAAAGTTGCCCGAGGGAAACCGGCAGCTCGATGCTAGAGTCTTCACCTGTAACAAGAGCGGTTACTTCTGACGTACAGGGACGTACTAATGTCGCGGGAGGCAGGACGCCGGGAGCGACGAATCGCTTCGTCAAATTGTTCGCAAACGCTATTTGCCGGTGACGGCTCTGTTCAAGAGTCGCCCTCTCTCCGTCCCAAGCCCATACAATCTCCCCGTTTTGGCCGACCAGCGACAGGCTATGGATATGCAGAAAGCCGGGGCGGTCGGCAGGGTCGAGCCGCAGTCCGGTGATATCTTCATTCAAAGAGGGAACGGCAAATTCGATCAGTTGCCGATCGTTTCCAATCTGCGCGAGTGACGTGATGCTATTTTCTTCGCGGTAATCGTTATCCCGTGTGCGCCAGTAGAGTTGGCAGGCGAAGTGCAATTCCGGCTGAGGAATTATCGTGGTGGGTAGACCGGCTTCCTGAGAAATTCTGTCGGGAGCAATCCTGTCGGCAGGCGCCGCCTCAACGATGAACTGGTAGGTCAGCGCATCGGGTTGCGCGCGCAGGTACTGATACAGTTTGGGGGGCAGGGCGTCAATGTGGCGAGCGCGAAACTCGGAGGCGCGGATGTCTACATTTACCATATCTATGCTTAATGCGCGCAGATGGTGTTGCTGAAGAAATTCCAGGAGGGATTTGCGCGTGAAAAAACGCACATGTGTCTCGTCCAGCAGGCCTTCAGGGCCATAACGAAACTCTCCCGCCAGAAGGTCCGCGATCAAGCCCGCGTGGGCAACATTGGGAATGGAGAGCAGGATGCGGCCATCGGGTTTCAGCAGATCCGGTAATTGATCTACGATGTGGCCGGGATTGCGCAGGTGTTCCAGCACGTCGGCGCAGACAATATAGTCATACTGCTGCCCCGCAAAAATCTTGAAAAGGTCCGCCTGTTCAAGATCGGTTATCTGTAGATTTCGATAAAATGAGGCTGCTGTTTGAGCCTGCGCGGGGTCATACTCCACCCCGTCCACGGTGCATTGTTTAACGGTGGAAAGATATTGTCCGAGGATACCCGGGCCGACGCCCAAATCCAGTACGAGGGTATGAGGGGCGATCAGTCTGGCGATCTTGGCCAGCGAGTCTTGGCCATCCGGGTCAAGACGGCGGGTATAGATATGGTGCTCAGAAGTGACCGAAGGCATGGCCGTAATTATAGGACTATGTAGCGGTG
>Ga0184616_10000052_pt1 | contig 20251 bp, 34 predicted proteins | sample PLM4_90_coex_FD_133145 | JGI IMG/M metagenome (GOLD analysis project Ga0184616, IMG submission 133145) | Groundwater sediment microbial communities from an aquifer in East River, Colorado, USA - PLM4_90_coex | ecosystem: Environmental > Terrestrial > Soil > Riparian zone | place: USA: East...
ACAGCGTCATCGTGGCGCGGGCGCGGGCGTACGCGGAGGAACCGGGTCGGTTCTACATACCATTTGGAATGGAGTGTCCTGAAGCTGTAGAGCGGACCGCCGGGCAGGTAGCGTCTATCCCGGATACGATTCGCAGGATTGTGATCCCGATCGGATCGGGGATGTCGGCGGCCGGTGTAGTTACCGGGCTAATGGCCCGTAACCACCCGGCGAAGCTATTGGGTGTGCAGGTCGGCGCGGATCCGACCAAACGGTTGGACCAGTACGCGCCGAAGGGATGGCGGTCGGTGTTGACGATCGTCAAATCGGAATTGGCGTACGGGAAAACATGTGAAGGTGTCGATGTTGACGGGGTAGCGTTGGACCCGATCTATGAAGCGAAATGTCTGCCATTCCTAATGGAGGACGATCTGTTGTGGATTGTTGGGCATCGGGGCAACGGGGCAACGGCGGATGTAGTTCCAACCCGGATGACGTCGGTACCGATGGTGGTGCCTGAACCGGTAGAAGCGTTCGTACCGATTGACGACTTCGATCCGGACGAAGCCCCCGCCGTCTGGCGCGTGTTTACAGACCTGGACGATTGGGACGACAACCCGCGGGATAACGACGAAGCCGCGGATGAAGTCGCCGACCTGCTTATTCTGTTCGGGTTTGCGTCGCCGATGTCGGCCTGGCCCGATCCGGACAATGGTGGGCGGGAACGGCTGATTGCCGGGCATACGCGGAAGAAGGCGTCGTTCATCGTCGCCCGTCGGTATCTAGATTTGGCACGGACTGACCCAACGCAGCTGGAATCCTGGCACCCAGGGGCGATTCAGCTGGCTCGAACAGGACGTGTGCCTGTTCGTATTCGGGCCGATCTAACGCGGGACCAGGCGGACGAGCTCGCGTTGGCCGACAACAAGTCGGCCGAGATCGCGACCTGGAACCAAGCCAAGTTGGTCGGACTACTGCGGCACCTACCAGACGGACGCGCCTTGCAGCTAGGATGGGACCAATCCGAATTGTCCCGCCTACTGGGTGGGGATTCGGACAAGACGGCGGACGTCGAACGGGCTACAGCATCATTAGCCGAACGGTTCACCGTCCCCCCATTCAGTGTGCTGGACGCGCGCCAAGGGTACTGGAAGGACCGGAAGAAGGCGTGGATTGATCTGGGGCTGAAGTCCTACTTGGGGCGCGAGAACGTCGGGACGTACAACACGGCTGCAATGGTGGCGGAATTTCGGAAGGCGAAGCCGATTCTGGTTCCCACTAAGGGTCTGCATTTGGCGAATCGATTGGTTGATGTGGAAATCCGACAGGGGGATTTGTTGGGGGTGCCGTTGGACACAAGCGACATACATACGACGCTTTCGATCTTCGACCCCGTACTGGCGGAGTTGGCCTATCGCTGGTTTGGTACGCCCGGTGGGGCTGTTCTGGACCCATTCTCAGGTGGATCCGTCCGGGGCTTAGTAGCCCGACGGTTGGGCATGCGGTACTACGGGATCGACCTACGACCCGAACAGGTGGAAGCGAACCAGTTTCAGGCCCGGAATGTCGGTCATCGATTTGCTTCGCCGACCGGGTACGCTGAGTGGGTCGTCGGGGAATCGGGGCAGCATCTGGCCGATCCGCACAACGGACCGTCGAACGTCGATCTGGTGTTCAGCTGTCCGCCATATATGGATCTCGAGACCTATTCGGACGACCCGCAGGACATCAGCGCGATGTCGGCGGCCGATTTCTGGAAGGCGTACCGGGACATCATCGCGAAGTCGTGCGCCAGACTGGCGAACAACAGGTTTGCTGTGTGGGTAGTAGGAGAGGTGCGGGACACGAAGGCGGCGGGGGCATACCGTGGCTTCGTGCCCGGGACCATCCAGGCGTTCGCCGATTGTGGGCTGTCGTTCTACAACGAGGCCATCTTGATCACATCCTTGAACAGTGTCCCACTTCGGGCGGCGAAGCAGTTCACGGCGGGGCGCAAACTATGTCGGACGCACCAGAACGTCCTGGTGTTCCTGAAGGGTAGTGCGAAGGAGGCCTGCAAGGCGTGCGGTGACATCAGTCATTGCATGCCGGACGACTTGTCGCAGTACGTCGACGGAGGGTCCGATGCCGAAACCTAAGCGACGACGTCCGTCGCGGCTCGTCCGGTGGCTGATGAGGATGGTCGAGAAGTGGATGGGTCGCTATTACGAAGGACCCGAACCCCCCCGCCGCCTGGGTGAGGAACTGCGGTTGTGGATGGCGTTGAACCCAGATTCTTCTCGGGAAGTCGTCCAGGGCTACGCTACGTGCTTGATTGAGGCCGCGTATCGCGACGGGTTCGTCCGTGGGTACGACTGGCAGGAACGTGGGTGGTCGGGTCCGTTGATCGATCCGGCAGTATTGGCGGAAGCCCAGGCGCAAGACTGGTCGTTGGCGGACGCCAATCCACGGGTCCGTCGCATATTGGATGCGGGGTACGACCCCGACGATCCCCTAGCGAACGTGGCCGCGCCTGATAAGCGAGCCTTCTTCGACTTCCTCGCTCGGGGTCAGGACATTCGGGTGTTACCTAGGCCGATCGAATACGAGGACGACTACGACTCATGAACACGAACATCGAAGGTGCTTCTAACGCAATTGTCGCCACGGTAGGGTTCTACGCCGGGGCGCTGGCCGAGACGACGAAGACGTTGCAGGCCGTGACGGAGCAATTGCGGTTCGTCGAAGGGCAGGTCGTGGCATTGTCGCAGGCGAACGTGAAGTTGCAGGGCGAAGAAGCGGCGGCCCGCCGGGTCGTCGAAGCGGCACACGTGTACGCGGCATGGATTCAACCATCGGACCCTCCGGAGAATGCGATAGAGATGGCGTTGGAAGGGATGCTGGAAGCATTGAAGGTTTACGATGGTGGAACCTGAAAGTCCCCCACCTAGGATCCAGTGGTCCCCGCAGTTCGCCCCGCACGTCAAGGGCTGGTACGACGAGCGCCAGTACGACCCCGACGACGGCATGCCCGAGACCCAACGGTGGGGCGCCAGGTGCGACGTCTGCCAGCACGACCACCTAGGGTCCTGCGATAGCGGGCAGGTCCGGAAGCACATTCAACGGTTCGCTCTGGTCCACCTGCACGGCGATCCGTTGGCCGCCCCCCGGGTAGTGGGCGAAGGTTCGAAGCGGGTTGGACCGGCGGCGGATGAATAGGGTCGTGCTGTTCGGGCTGGCGGCGGCGGCAGTAGTCGCGACGGTAGCGCAGGGGCACGCCGGGTGGATGTGGGCCTACACTGGGATTGTCGGCGGATTGGCGTTCGTGTCGTCTAGGTGCGGGTGAGATTTCCCCCGTGGTATGTCGATTGTCCATGGACTATTGGCGCAACATGCGCCATGAGAATGGCATGGCAACCCCGACGATGACAATTGAAAAGCTCATAGAGAACGCCGCTTTCCTAGGGCATGAGTCACATACGGTCGCGTTGGCGGCAACCGTATGTGGAATCACGGCCCATTCGCTTTGCTGTTGGTGCGCCGAGACAGTGGCACCGGGGGGGTTGGCTATACGGCTGCCGACCGGTGGTGAGTGCGAACGCTGCTCGTATGTGGGTCAGGATTGTTTAGTGGTGGTGCCGTCATAGGCGGACGTCGGATCGATCCGACGTCATATTGATCCCGATGTCACTATCGGATGTATTCGCCCCAGATGGGCCTTTGGCGAAGGCGGCGGGTCCACGTTACGAAGTCCGTGATGGTCAAGTCCGCATGGCCCAGGCGGTTGCCGCCCACTTCGCTGACGGTGGGTGCCTGTTCGTCGAAGCACCTACGGGTACTGGAAAGTCGCATGCCTACCTAGTTCCGGCGATCGAACAGGCGGCCACTAGTCGAACCCGGACGGTCGTCGTCACGGCCAACATTGCGCTGCAAGAGCAATTGATCGCCAGGGATTTGCCGCATCTACAGGCCGCGTTGCCCGAATGGCCCTTTACATACGCGCTGGCGAAAGGGATCGGCAACTACTTGTGTTTGGAGAAATGGCAGGACGCCATCGCGGAATCGTTGGTGCTGGGTGGGGACGACCGCGATGTGTGGCGAATGCTCGAGGACTGGGTAGGGACGACCGTCAACGGGGATCTGTCCGAGTTGGCGATCGAACTACCGCCTCGGGTACGTATGGCCGTGACGACGACGTCGGACGACTGTATTGGCAAGAAGTGTGACCACTACGCCAATTGTCACGGCATGGAAGCCCGGCGTCGGATTCAATCGGCGCAGGTCGTCGTGACCAACTACCACCTATTCTTTGCCGATCTGTCCATCAAATCAGGGGAAGACGACACGGCGGGGATCCTGCCGGCGTACAACCTGGTGGTGCTGGATGAGGCGCAGAATGCGGCCGATATCGCGCGGGACTTCTTCGGTTGGCGGGTGACGATGGGGATGACCCGCTGGGCGGTCCGCATGCTGCCCGAACGGGATCGTGACCGCGTGGCGACTGAGGCCGATAACTTCTTTCGACGGGTGGCGGACGGACCAGGGCCGAAGGGCGAGCGGGTCAAGTTGCGCATCACCAAGCCGGCGGAAGTGGACGGGTCGGCGTTGTCGAATCTACTACTGACCGCTGCGGACAAGTTAGGGGCGAAGAAGGCGATCGAACTTGTGCAGGCCGACAAGGCGAAGCTGGAAAAGTGCGAGACACGGGCGCGGGCGCTGGCGTTCCAGTTGGCCGCGTTGGACTCGCTGGCGGCGTCTGACAACTGCGTGTACTTCGGGGAACGCCCGACGAACCCCAAGGGCTACTGGTCGGTGGGGATGAAGGCGATCGACGTCGCGCCGATCCTGGAGAGCGCGTTGTTCGGGTCGAAGGCGATTCGATCCATCGTCGCGACGTCCGCGACCTTGACGACGGCGGGCAAATTCGATTTCATCATCAGTCAGCTCGGGGCGTACGACACGACTGAGTTGATCGTCCCTTCCCCTTTCGACCACAACGGGGCGGCTGTCCTGGTCGTACCGCGGGACCTACCAGACCCGAAGCACGAGATGTTCGCGGAAGTAGTGGCCGAAGTCGTCGACAAGACGGTGCGGGCGGCGCGCGGGCGGACGCTGGCGCTGTTCACCAGTTATCGGGTTCTCGATGTGGCCTACCAGTATTTGATGCAGCAGCGCGACTTGCCGTACCGGATCTTGAAGCAAGGCGACATGCCCAGGACGAAGTTGATTGACGAGTTCCGACGCGACGTGTCGTCCGTCCTTCTGGGCACGACGTCGTTTTGGGAAGGCATCGACGTACAGGGGGAATCGCTATCGGCGGTCGTCATAGACCGGCTGCCGTTCGAACATCCCGACGACCCGGTGTTCGAGGCCATTTGCGAACGGAACCCCCGGGGTTGGTTCATGCAGTACTCGTTGCCGAAGTCCATCATCGAATTTCGGCAAGGGTTCGGGCGCCTGATTCGGTCGCGGACTGACCGCGGGGCGATCGTCGTGTGCGACCGGCGGATCGTCGATAAGCCGTATGGTGTGAAGTACGTGCGATCTCTACCCGAAGGGGTACGGTTGCACCGGTCGTTGGACGTAGTGGCGCAGATGTTGGGAGGCGCGATATGAGGACATTGGACGAAGCGTGGTTTAGATTCAGGGACAACACGAAGGCGTCGATCGTCGTAACGAAGACGACCCGGAACTACCAACCGTCGAAGATGAAGGCGCAATTGGCGGCCAATCTGGGCGTATGTGAAGCGGCGCTGCGGCATGCTGATTCTTGGTCCGATGGAGCATGCGCTCCCCACCCCATCGTTCCCGTGTTGACGCGGGCGATTCGGGCGACGATCGCCGAACCCACACCCGAATCTGTCCGTGATCTGAAGGTGGCGATCGACGGATTGTTCGAATGCTTCACCGTCTTATCGGGGTTGATGTCGGCGTCGGCGTTGCGACTAGATGCCATGTCGGCACTGGGCTGGGCGGGTAAGGCGCCGCTGTTTCTGTGTGCTGGCGACGTAGCGCGGGCGAACGACGCTGGCCGCAACACGTTGGACGCGGTTACCCGGGTCGTGATTCTGACCGGGAATAGTCGTGACGACCTGAGTGCTCTATTGACGGAAGTCCAAGGCTAGGCCGCCCGTCGTCGGACGGGCGCCGGGCTGTTCTTGGCGAGTAACTTCAGTGTCAGGATTTGTGCTGTCAACGTTGAGTTGACGTCTACGATTCGGGTTCGAATCCAGCGACCAGTGAAGCGCGCATGACAGTCGAATTCCTGGATCAATAGGTGATTTCCGACATCCGCTGGGACGTCGGCGTCGACCTTCAGGGTGGAGTGGAGCGACGCGTGTGTCCCGCTGTCGAAGCGTCGGAAGTGGTCGGGCGGGAGACGGAATTCTAGGGTGTGCATGGGGGGATCCTTCGGCCCCCGAGGGGCGCTACCGGTTGGGCATGCCGTTAGTATGCACATCGAACGGCCGAACGCCAGTGGACGGGTTCAAATGGGCGAAGCGCTGCATAGTGACCACATGAACATCGTGGTTATGAAAGATCCGAATGGTAGAGTCGGGACGTACGAATGTCAGGTGTTGCCGCGGGTCGGCGACACGTTGGATTTGTCGGGTGTGCGACCGAACGGACCTAACCTGGTTGAGTTTGAAACCGAGTATATGACCGTCCTGCAGGTCATTCACCAACTGGGGCCGGAAGCGGATTGTCATCAGGTCACGTTGCGGGTAATTCCTATGCGGATGGTTACCCCGTGTGTTCAGGGCCCGTGGTAAGCTACAGCATGATTTCCGACGTAACGGCGACGAAGTTGGCATCTCAGACGGTGACGAACGTTTGTTCCGCTACGGCGACGAACGGGGAGATTGCGGCCCTGTTCGCCTGTGCGTTGCACGAGACTGGGTTCGGGTCGGGCTGGAAGGGCGCGGGCGCCGGAAGTTATAACCAGGGAGCTGTACAGTGCGGGAAGTGGGCGGGTCGGCGATTCGTCTACGTCGATACCCACCCGAACGCGGACGGGACGTCGACTAGCTACTCGGCGTGCTTTCGGGCGTACGCTAACGACCAGGCAGGTTGGGATGACCTGGGCCGCATCATGTACACGGGGCGGCGGACGGGCGTTCGTGAAGCGGCTATGCGCGAGGATTGGTTGGGCGTGTCGGAGCAGATGCATGCCACGGGCTACTACGAAGGGTTTGGGAAGACGGTAGCGGACAGGATTGCTAATCACGCGCGGGCGATGGCGAAGGGCGTCAATAGGGCGTTGGCCGTCTTAGGTGCTGGTTCGATCGTCGTCCCGCCCGCAGCCCCTGTCGAACTGACGAGGGTCCTAGAATTGGGATGCATCGGCGAAGACGTCAAGCGGGCTCAGCGCGAGTTGAAGTTGGCCGCGGATGGTATCTTTGGGAAGTTCACGCGGGCCGCCACGGTGGCGTATCAGACGCAGCATCGGTTGATAGGGGACGGGCGGATTGGTCCTGTTACTTGGAAGATCATGTTGACGGACGATTATGTGCCCGTGGCCGCACAGTCTGCGCCATAGTGATGGTGGACGCTCGACATCACAGTCGTGGCTGGGTTGATTCCCTCCCCATCCCCTGTCGGCCATGACCCGAAGGTCGGGCGTCCCCTAACTAAGCCGGAGTTGTATGGCAATTTCGAATGTCGTCGAATCAAAACTCAAGGGTGAGTTTCCGATTCCGTGGTGGCGGGTGGTGATTGGTGGCGGTGATGTCATCAAATCGACCACGTTGGTGGTCGAACCGTCGAATACATCGGAGCGCGGTGTGTACTACGTGCAATGTCCGACCCTTGAGCAGGCGGAATCGTTGGCGGAGAAGCGACGGTATCAAAACACACGGGGGCCGAGGCAGAAGTCGAAGCGGGTTCGGTGGAAGGAAGCTGGACTGTGCATGGCATGTGGGCGGGTTCGCGATACGGATAATCTGACCTGTGCCAGTTGTGCGGCTATGCAGCAGCGGAGTATGCAGAAAACCCGAAGTCGGAAAGTACGGGTGTTGGAGGATCAGGTCGCCAGTATCGAATTCGCCGTATTGTCGGAGGTGTTCCGCGTTTGGCGGAACCAGCCGAATTTGAAGTTCGACAAATGGTTGATGAGCGAACTCGGTAAACGTACGGCGCACGGGCGTCTAACGAAGGATAAGTGATGCAGCGATCGATCAACCAGTCGGACCCATTGTTGACGGCTGTGGCCGTTCATGTGGCGTTGATTCGTGAGCTGGACTGGTTGCGGATCGCAGCCCGCACGTACAGGGCTGGGGTGTACCGGCGGTTGGTTCGACACAGTGCCAGTCGCCTACATTGGACGATCAAGCACCAGTTGAAGGTCGGCTGTACAGGGGTGTGGTTTCGCATAAATGCGGCGACACAGCCGATGGGCCCGATCGCTGTTGACATCATGTGGACGGGGCGACGTGGTGAAGACGTTCTGCGTGCGTGGTCCCAGGTGATGAACCCAGACGCGAAGGTGTAGATTCCTAACAATCCTGAGAGGATACTGATGAATACCGACACGATGTTTGAAGCCGAAATTCGAGCACTGGATAAACGTTATCGGGAAGCAGCAGAACGCCCGACTCCAGTCGGGGATGTGGCGAATGAGTCGGTGCGGATGCGAGACGTACCCGCTCGAAGCCGAGCGTCGTGGGACTCGTACTTTATGGCGATTGCTGGGTGCGTCGCCACGCGGGCAACCTGTGACCGACGGCATGTGGGGGCCGTCATCGTGCGCGACCACGTGATTCTGACGACGGGATACAACGGTAGCATCCGTGGGCTTCCCCATTGTGACGACGTGGGGCACGAGATGGTGGACGGGCATTGTGTCCGAACCGTCCACGCGGAAGCCAACGCGATCGTGCAGGCGGCGCGCAACGGTGTTCGGTTAGAAGGGGGGACCATCTACATCACGGCGTCGCCGTGTTTTGGATGCTTCAAGCTGATTGCCAACGCGGGTCTAACCCGGATCGTGTTCGGGGATGTATATCGGGACTCCATCAGGGACTCCAAACTCTTGGAAATGAGTAACGAAATCGGGATCGCACTGGAGTATCTACCGGTCGATAACGGGGACCCCGCTCGTCGGGTGGTATAGGAGGGACGTCGGATCGATCCGACGTCATCTTTGAAGTATGGAAGACGACAAGTCGAACCCCGACCATGGACAGGACTTCGCGCGACAGCGGGGCAACTTCTTCATATACGGTGGTGGTAGGCCTGAACCGGAAATCATTGACGCCGCGTTGTTTGAAGCAGGGGCCAGCCAACAGGAGATCAGATCGTGGGACTGGCCAGCGGAAGATTGGGAAGAAGCGGCGGTCGATTTGGCGACGGACGCCGAACCCTTGGAGTTGGTCCGATACGACCCCGGGGTTGACTTTCGAACTAGCCAACGGTCGCGTCATAGTGGGGTCATGATGAACGAACTTCCGAATGGGCGAATGGTGGAAGATGGTGTGCGGGATGTCGAAGCGACGATCACGCAGTACATCAAGTGCGTTCAGGCGCTGGCGCCCGACATGCCGGAGGAATTGATTCGTCGAAACTGCATCTGGTGGACGGCCGTCATCCATTCACCTACCCGGATCGCGTCTGCCTGGAACGATAGTCGGGCGACGCGTGAGGCGAACGGGGCGTCCCACTTGGTGCCGCCCCGTCGGTACGACATTCACCAGGACGTGTGCCACCTGCTGGACCTGGTGCAGCGTCTGGTTGCCACCCGCGAATGTAGTGATGCCAATTGGGCCAAGGTTTGGCGGGTGGCGCAGGATGCCAATAAATACTTGGCGGAACGCCTTCGGGGTCCGGTAGAAGCAGACGGGCGTCTGGAACGGGTTGTCGACGGCGTCCCGCCCGAAGGCGAAGATTGGGTCGATCCACCGCCGACGGAGCCACAACACGCGATTCCTAGCGACCCCCCACCACCACCGTCGTTCCAAGAGGAACTGCGGGAGGTATTGAACCAGTTCTGGCTATGACGCCGTGGTCCCTACTGGCGAACCTGAACCGTCTTGCTAGCGATCAACCACGGACGTACGGCCCAGCCTGCAGGGTAGTGGTCACAGCCTTACGCCGCCCCACCCGGAATTCACGGTCGTCCGACGACATCCTCCTCGGGTTGATGATGATGACGGCCCTAGCCGGCCTTCCCCCTGCCGTTCCGATTCGTCGGAACCACCTATAGATGACCACCCCCACCGTAAAGCTCCTAGACGTGCCGATCTTGCGTAGTCACTACTACAACGCCAGTAAGGACGGAATCACGTGGACGCCCTACACGGAGTGGTGGTCGATTCCCGTCAACACGCTGGACTGCGAATTCCGGTTCCGATTCCGCCACGACGCCCGTACGGTCGAAGGACGACTGCGGCTCGACCGTGAAGTACGGCGTGGGTTCTTAGACGACCGCAACTGGTAGGATCCAAAGTGGTAGTGGTATCATCGGGTTGGAAGAATGACGAACCATCTAGTTGCCGCCTTGTTCGTTGATCCAAATGGGCCATACGGGTATGACGCCCGTTGCGACCGTTGGGACGAGAAACGGGATGCCCGTCTGTACGGCGGCCCCCTGCCGGTAGTGGCGCACCCGCCGTGCAACGTGTGGTGCTGTCTCGCCAAGGCGAATCAAACCCGCTACGGCATCCCGTGGGGACGGGACGACGGCCTGTTCGCATCCGCCCTGGCGAGCGTCAATCGGTGGGGCGGCGTTCTCGAGCATCCCGCCCTATCGTTGGCCTGGCCCGTGTTCGGCTTGACGAAACCGATCCCCGGTAGATGGACCAAATCGGGTGTCGGTTGGGTGACGGCCTGCTGCCAATCGGCTTATGGCCACAAGTGTCGGAAACGGACGTGGCTGTACTACAGGGGCGCGGTCGAGCCCGAAGCGCCCGACTGGTCCGAGCCCCAGGCCACCCATCAAATCTCCCGTAGCGCGCGACCTCTACACCAACAGCTGTCGCGACTGCCGCAACGATTGGCCCACATCACACCACCCGCGTTCGCCCATTATCTGGTGGGGCTCGCGATTCAATCCAACACCCAACCGTCGAACAGGAATGAACTAAATGCCGGCACCACCCCGTCCACCAAAAGGCCGTGACCCCATGTGTCGTACGTGCCACAAGCGGCCCGTCCAACCCGCCAGGACCGAGTGTCCACTTTGCCGGTCGGCTACCACCCGCGAGCAGCGGGCGGCCCGTCGTGAACGCGCCAACATCAACCCGCCCCATCCCCAAAATCCACCGAAGTAGGCCAATATGGATTTGTCGTTGTTGTTCCCCAATATGGGGCGGATGCGTGCGATGGTGGCCGAAGCCGAACTCGCCCACCCATTACGACGGAAGAATCCACCAACGGATGATGACGAATCCGAACGGCATCGGAGTCGTGATGGGGAAGTGGCGGACCGTTGGGATGCCGAGCACAACCCCCCAAATTCGTCGAAGTAGTTGCGCCCCCACCCCATCCGGAGCCAAACTGGACGCGGGAACTACTTCACCATGAGGACATTGAGGACGTTTTTAGAACCAGGCGATCCCCCACCACAGAAGCGAAAGGCAGGCCGCCCACCACAACCGGGCGGTCCTGGCGGCAAGTCGCACGGGTACGTGGACGACCCGGTTGTCCTCCCGCCCGTGCCCGCCGCCCCGTCGCCCGAAGCCGCGGTCGAGATGGTGGAGCGGGACGCGACCGAGCTGGACGCCATCTGCGCCACCGCCCTGGCGTCGGGCTTTGGTGTACGGACGGCTACCCGCCTCATCCTGGCCGAGCACGGACCGGCGTCGAAGAACGCGAGGGTGAAGGGGATCGTGTACGACCGCCGTACCGTCTACACGGCGTTGAAGCGGATCAGCGATGAGTGGGAAGCGGACTTCAAGGAGTTCGCCCACACGGAGCGGAGCAAGCAGGTCGAACGTCTGCGGCAGGACCTGGCGCGACAGCGGGCGAAGGCCAACCCGTCTTTCCAGGCGATACGGGGTCACGAGGAACTGCTGGGTCGCATCTTGGGAACGCTGCAACCCATTCGGGTCGAGGTAGACGTCATGTCGACTTTGAAGGTTTCGATCGCGGCCGTGTTGGTCGACCTAACGGATTCGGAGAAGGACGCGATGGTGGCCGAACAGATGGAACTAGAAGACCGGGCGCGGCGTCCCATCCTGACCGACGGGATGTCGGTAGCGGCCGAGTGACGTCGGATCGATCCGACGTCATCTTGTTGGTGGTTTAGGAAAGGAAGTTGGACCATGGGAACATTCGAATTGTTGGGTTTGGTTGTGGTCGTCAGCATTCTGGTGGCGGTCGCCTTCGATACGGTGGAGCGCTGGTTGGTAAATCGTAGGTCTTCGATCGGGGACGACGCGACCGCGCGGGAAGAAGTCGCGGTCGGGGACGTGTGGGAACACGTCGGGGATTATCGTCCCGGCTTGGTGTACGTGGTGGCTGGACCGAATTCCAATACGGAAGCGGGACCCGACAGTTGGGTTCGTCGGGTAGCGAGTGGCGACGTTGTACGGGGCGTGGACGAACACGAGATCACCCATTCGTCTGCGTCATAGTGAGGATATGAACATGGCAGTCGCGGTCGAAGTTGCCGACACCACCCCCGCCGTTCAACCCGGCGACATCTGGTGCCGCAATCAAGCGAAGTCGAAGTCGTTGTATCGGGCGGTACGGCCTAGTGGGTCGACGCAATTCGCCTCCGCGTGGCTGATGACCAAAGTACAACTCCGCACCCTGCGGGACATTCAGAGTCTGTTTTCTACCCTTTCGTATATGCGGGACGCCGATCGTGCCAAAGGTCGGTGGTACCTGGTACGACGCGGGACCGACTGGACCGAACAAGGTAAACGCTGGAAGTGGGAACCAAAATGCACCTAGACAACATCCAACCCGTCGTTCTGAGCACACCGACCCGACCCACCAATTCACAATTGGAATTGGACCTGATGCGGGTATTCGGCGCGCAGGGATTCGAAACTTACGAAGACGAAGATTCGGAAGGGGCGGCCGTCGCGACTTCCGTCGCGATCGACGTCGCGCTCGACCGTAGTCCTCACAAGCACGTGCTGTTCTTGGAAGACGATGTGGAACTACATCCGGATTTCGCCCATGTGTTGCGGCAAGTCAAATTCGCCCCCGGGATCGGGGTCATTTCCTTGTGCGATATGCGGGAGATGTCGACCGGCACCGCTACGGGGATCTATCCGTGTTCCGCCTTGGGGTGCGACAACAGGGGTTGGTGGGGCAATCAGGCGTTGTTGATTCATTCCAGTGTCGCCCAGATGTTGATGAAGCAGAATTGGGCCGCAGAGTGGATCGAAGAATCACCGGGCGTCCGTGCCCACAAGGCGGCGTACGGCGACGGTGGCCGCAACTGCTCCGACGTCCGCCTATCGCTGTTGGTCGACCGCTACGGGGAAGATCGGAATCGATACGCCGTGCTGGTGCCCAGTATCGTGCGACACGTCGGGTACCGGTCGCAGTGCTTTCCAGATCGTGTCCCGGTGTTGGGCGAACGCGAGACCCGAAACTGGATGGGTGACCGTCGGGTCGCCGATCTGGGTGTGATTCGATACCCGTACGATCCGACGGCGATGGAGCGGTCGCAGTTCGCGGACGCGTCGAACCCGTCCGTACCGGATTCGATCGGGCATCAGGAGTACGACCGGATGGCGGCGTTGGTGCTGAGTTCCCGCCCGCCACCACCACCGATCCAGGGACCAAATCTCGCGAGTAGTTGGGATTTCATAGATTACTGAGAACCCATGTTGGTAGTACCCGATAGGGATTCGATCGATTACGCCCAGGCGCTGGTCAAGGCGCAACTACGGCTGACCACTAGGGCCCGGGCGAATCCGTCCGCCTTCTACGCGTACGTCATGCGGGAAGAGACGACACGGGCCCGCATCAGCACGCTGCCGTTCCAACGCCTGCTGTACGACTTCGTGCTGGAGCACGATCGGTGCGTCGTGCGGTTGCCGGTAGGGGGGTCCAAGACGTACACGATGGCGGCCCTAACGATGTACCTGCTGGGCGAAGACCCGACGGGACGCGGCGCCATCATCAGCGCGACCCAAGGCCAAGCCGCCAAGCCGCTGTCGCTCGTCCGCGACTACATCGAGAAGTCGCCCGAACTACGCGCCGTCTACCCGCTGTTGCGGCCGTCCCAACGCGAAGGCGATCCCTGGACCCAGACCGCCATCGCGGTCGACCGCCCCTTCGGCATCCGCGACCCGTCGCTCGTGGCGGTAGGGGTCGACGGCAACATCCCGGGCGCCCGCTTGAACTGGTGCCTAGTCGACGACATCCTCAGTCTGGAGAACACGTCCACCCCCGAACAGCGGGAGCACGTCCGGCGCTGGTTCGCGACGACCGCCCTACCCCGCCTCGACGTGAAGGGGGCGCGGCTGGTCGTGACCAACACGCCGTGGGTCGGCCCTACGTCGTCGGACGCGGGCGACCTGACGTACTACCTGGAGAGCAAGGGATGGCCGACCCTGACCATAACGGTGTGGGGCGACGTCTACATCACGAACGCGCCCAACTTCGACAGCGAGTTGATCCGCCCCGCCAGCGACTGCGACGGCCCCGACGGGCGGCATCGGCTGGTGGCGAACGACGATCCGATCGTCATCGCGTCGACGTACGAAGAAGCGGGTCTCGGACCGTTACCCAATCCGAACGTCGACGTCGAAGAAGTCGTGACGTTCTGGCCCGCGAAGTACACGCGGACGGTCGTGGAAGAGATTCGGAAGACGACGACCGCCCGGGAGTTCTCCCAGAACTACGAGATGAAAGCCCGGGGCGCGTCGGAAGACCGCATCCAAGAGGGCTGGATCACACAGGCGAAGGCGGACGGACAGCGGATGGGGCACCACAGTTTCTGTGTCAGCATCGACGACCTTCGTCACAGGATAGCGATCGGGACGGGCGTCGACATGTACAAGGAACCACACGTCTACGCGGTCGAATCGGCGGTGCCCGACCTAATCGTCTGCACGGGCGTCGACCTCGCGATCGGGAAGAAGAAGTCGAACGCCCGCACGGTCCTGTTCACCATCGCGGTCCTACCGCCCGCCAATCGGCGGCTCATCCTCGACATCGAAGCGGGGCGGTGGTCGGGGAAGGAGATCGTCGCGAAGATCATCGCGAAGCACGAAGCCTTCGGTTCGATCGTCCGGGTCGAGAACAACGCCGCCCAGGACTTTCTACTGCAGTGGACCCGGGACGAAGACCGTTCGGTTCCCGTCCGGGCCCACACGACGGGGCGGAACAAGGCCGACCCGACCCACGGCGTCGAATCGCTCTTCATCGAGATCGAGCAGGGGGCGTGGATCATCCCGTGCGGCCCGAACGGGAAGTCGCCACCAGCCGTCGAAGCGTGGCTGCAAGACGCCCGGCAGTACGTACCGGGCGCCCACACGGGCGATTACCTGATGGCGGCGTGGCTGGCGGACTGGCAGGCGAAGAAGCAGGGCGCGAACGTCCGACGGAACAGGGGCCCGTCCGTCGCGGCGCTGAACTACCGTTGACGTCGGATCGATCCGACGTGGGTTCGGTACCAGTCGACGACGACAGCCAGTTGGGTGGGCGACGGTAGCCGGTCGGGATGGATTACGTCGTCGGTGATGGCGACGTCCGGTGGCTGGCGATTGTCCACAACGAAGACCGAATCGGCGTCTGAATACACGACCCGAACGCCCGTATGGTCGACGGTAGCCGGTCGGGAATGTGGGCGACGCTTTGACATTTGGTTAGGCCCGCCCCGCCGTCGTCCCTACTCCGGAATGACAACCGGGTATTCAGGACGACGGCGGGACTTCCGGGGGGACAACCCCGACGACTTCAATATGACGTCGGTCCTGTGTCAGTAGACTGTGGCATCATATGGTTTGACGTATGGCATCACGAAAGACGAAGAAGTCGGTTCCCGCCACCCCGTGGTCGACGTACCAACTGATGATGAATCGGTTATGTGAGGAATTGGGGGTGCCCGGATGCCCGACGTTCGACGAGGCGTTGGACTATCTGAAGAAGCGACTGCGGCCGATCAATCCGGGATCGACACGTCGCGGTCCCTGAAACCAGATGCTTGTCGCCCGTCCTTCGACCAACCCCAGGAGTCGTCAGCCGCTATACCGGCACCCCGTTGGATGACCCGTGCGTATCCCGCGTCCCGGAGTTGATAAAGCGCCAGAAGGGCATCAGCGCGTGAGCAACCGGCTACCACGGCAACGGTGCCCAAGTCGATCGGGGCGTATTGTTGGATGGCCGAGCTGACGGCGAACCGGGTTTCGACGGGGGTCACGCCCGCACCTTCAAACCCGCGACCGTCGAATTCAAGATTGCGCGGACGTTCCGCATACGGGCTACCAGTTTCGGATCCGCCATGCTGGGGATGGTGTGGTCGGTGGTCGATACCCGTACGGCCTTCATGGCCATGGTCGATGCGGACGCGAGTGCGATGTGGGCGCTGAGGTGGCGGGCTGGGCTGGGCGTGTTGTGGTGGGACATGTTGGGACGTAATGCGAACGGGATGCCAAACCGATTCCCACGATTTGAGGCCGAAAGTGCCGAATAGGGGGGATGTCGCACTGGGTAAAACGACCACCCGATACCCAGCCGCGTTACCCACGATTCTGATGTTCAGCCATGTAGGCCCGCCTATTCCAAGCCGACGTCGGATCGATCCGACGTCACGCCCGCGCCATAGTCGGCGCATGCCCAACCCCCAACCCCCAACAAGCAGTAGCGTGACCCGAACCACGTGGCACCAGTGCCGCAAAGCCCGACGGGCGTTGACGTTCCGATGCGCCGAGCTTTGGTACGGTCAGTTCGAAGGTCCGCACTTGTTCGACCCGGATCCCCGTAGGTGGGCGACGAGCAGGCGGTGGGCGCGAAACCGAGTTGTGGATTCCGGTAGGGTAGGAAAGGATGTGGTCACGATGGAACCGAAGAAGCGGGAAGTCTTGTTCGTGGCGTTGCAGTTTTTGTTGGTGGGCATGGCGACCGAACGTCCGCGGTTGGACTTTTCGAAGCCCACGCTGGAATGGATACGGGCGACGGGGCATGACCCACACGCGTGCCGGATAGCGAAAGCCGAATCGCAGGTGGGTCGGATCTTGGCGTTGCTGGGCGTCCCGATGGACCAGATACCGAACCACGGGACGTCGTTGATAGATGCCGGGAATCGATTGCTCGACTGGGCATTGGAGAACTTGTGACGGACGACGTGAAGCCCGGGACCCTGCACGTCCTACCGTGTACGGTCGACAGCGAAGCCGTGTTGACCGTACTACGGAAATGGATGAAGGGGATCGAAGACGGTACGGACCCGTGCACGGGGTTCGCGGTGGTCGCTATTCGCGGGACGGGCGGGTCGCGCCAGGCGTACATGTGCGACGGCCCCGGGCAACCGTCGAAGATGCAGTTGATCGGGGCCGTTCATCTCCTGTTGGACGAATTGGTGGCAGCGTGGCGGCAGTAAAGTCAGACGACTTAGAAGCTGCGAAGCTGGAAGCCTGCGAGAAGTTAGGGTTCGAGCTGGGGTTCAATACGGCAATGTGGCATAGACGAACCGTCAAGCGGGCTTTCGCGAAGGAACTACCGATCTGGGGACCCGGTGGGGCGATCGTCGCCTACATGCGGGACGTCCGAATCGAATGGGACGAAGCCGAAGCGACGTGCGTCCAATGCTGTATCGTGCGGACCTTGGGCGTGGCGGCCCAGATTACGTTGACGATCGACTTCGACGAACCGGACGTCAACGGGTGGGAGAACGAAGGCGGCGCCATAGTCGGGTACGAGGAATTGAATGCCTGAATTACAGTACTTGGACAGCATCTACGTCGAGCGCGCTGAACAGTCCGACACGATCGCGACGATTGCGGTACCCAATGGGGCTACAATCCCGTTGACGGCAGCGCAGGTAGTAGCGGCACGGGTCGAACCAGCCGGGAACACGGGGCGGTCGCGTATTATCACGACGTTGGAGATTTGGATCGAAGCCCAAGGGACGGTCGACCAATACCGCCAGTACTTCGCTGACAGCCTGTTGGCGGCGTTGACGCGGAAGACAACGCAGGTGCGGGCCTTGACCGAAGAACTGGACCGACTGCTTGCTGACCAGGGGGCGAAGGCCGTCGTCGAATCGGAGATCGGCGCGACGGGGCAGAAGTCGTGACGGAACCCGTCCACATCATGCCGAAAACGACGAACGTCAAGTTCGGGATTCAACGCGTGGTAGTTGTCGACGGGCGTTCCATCTGGATTCCGGCCCGGGCCCTGACGCTTTACCAACCGTGGGCCTACCTGATGACGGCCCTACCGGACGATTGTCGAAAGAACGTCGAGAACCGGCGACAGGGATTCTCGTCGATCAATTTCCGCGGACCCGTTTGGATTCACGCGTCGGGGAAGCTGGACCGGAAGCAATACGAGAACGCGATGGCGGCGGCCCGGCAACACGACGTTCCGCTTCGGTACCTACCGACGTGGGCGGAAGTCGTCGAAGGCGAGCGTCCGGGACTGGCCCGGTCGGCTATCGTCGGTCGTCTGACGATCGCCGCCTACCTGGACCCAACGCCTACACCTGGCTGTTCGTGGCACTTCCCCTACCACCACGGGTTTCGGACGGACGACGTGGCGACGACGCCCGTCGTGCCGTGTTCGGGCCATCTAGGGTTCTGGCGCATTCCGAACGACGTAGCCGGGATCCTGGCGCGGTGGGTAGCGGGGCCCGTCGACGCAGGATGTAGGTCCCGCCTATGAGGCGACGTCGCTGCATCAAAGATCCGGTCCTGTTCGTCCGGTGCATGCAGGCGGCCGCCTGCAACAAGGAATTGCTGGCCGAGTTCGACCGACTGACGGGGTTCAACGTTAGTCAGAAGGGCCCGGGGATCGTGCAGGAGATCGACAGGGCTACGGGGTACTTGGACCAGGGGGCGCGGGCGTTCTACGAGTTCGTCGTGGATTGCGTCTATCGCCCAGTCCAGGAACTAGAAGACCGCGACCACTAATTGCCGTCGTGTTGTTTTCGCGTTGCCGCCCGTCGTCGGGCTAGGTCGGCGGTTTCGCGGGCGTGGCAAGCCCAGCACAACGTCCTCAGGTTATCGAGACCACAATCCCCCCCACCTTCGACGACGGGTAGGATGTGGTCCATTTCCCACAGCCTAGTCCGTAGGGCGCGCCGATTTGGGGGTAGGCCGGCAGCGTCGCACGCGGCCACGTGATCGGGATGTTGATATGCGGCCACCGGAAATGGGGGGTCGTGCATTAGGTCACGGACGCGGGCCCGTATGCAGTCATCGTGGCCACAATCGTACGTGCCCCACCCACCGGGGTGGTGGCACCGGTGTTCGCGGTGGGTTGCGCGCATAACCGCAACGGCGGATTCGAATAGCGACATTTTTAGGCTGTCGAACAGGGCCACGGTATCGAGTCCGCATTGGCAACAAATGCCGTGGTCGCGTTTCAACACGTGTTCGGCGGCGTAGACCGGTTGGGTCCTGATCTTGTGCTCGTGCACACACGCGTCCGAACAGAACGTCATGCGTTTCCCTTCTGGCATCTTGCCGCACCAACGGCATGGCTGTCGTCCCCCGTACACACACCCGGCTCGGTCGGGGATTCGTTTGGTGCACGGGATGATGGGAGGACTTCGCCGAATTCGCATTGATGTACGATGACGCTGGATGTCGATAGGGGTCAACGGTTTGCGCCATCGTATCGGCATGCAAAGCAATCAGACGGATCGGACGCCGACGCGATTCGTTCATAGGAAATGCAAATTCGGGTTTCATGCCCATTACGGGGTGTCGATCGATAGGTCGATAACGGACGGGCAGGTCACGACCGTTCGGGTCTGTGAGTGTCAATTGTGCGGAAAGCGGTGGGCGTCGCAAATCCCCCCCATGCGAATGGCCGACTTGATATCGGGTTCGGTGGCCACATGACCAAGCCCAAGACGCCCGCCCCTGTAGTAGCGAATCCGCTGCTGAAGTTCGAACGCCGCATCGTCGTCATGGCGGTCGCCGAGGACGCCACTCACTGTTCGTTATGTTGCCCGCTGTTCGCCCCACCCGGCCTGTGCTCGAACGGGATCCCGCTGCAGTACGACGAACCAAAGACGAACGCGCGGGGCCGTCGGTACTTCCGCACATCCGACTGCATGGCCGAAGAACGCAATGATGTGATCAGGGGGAAGGTGTAGCCGTGGCCTACACCGAAACCGACGTAGCCCTGGCGATCGAATCCGCGTTGGACCCGAACGACTTGC
>Ga0184616_10000054_pt1 | contig 20014 bp, 20 predicted proteins | sample PLM4_90_coex_FD_133145 | JGI IMG/M metagenome (GOLD analysis project Ga0184616, IMG submission 133145) | Groundwater sediment microbial communities from an aquifer in East River, Colorado, USA - PLM4_90_coex | ecosystem: Environmental > Terrestrial > Soil > Riparian zone | place: USA: East...
AAGGACATCCGTGCCGGGAAAGTCGAGTACCGCGTGGAGAAAGCCGGCATCGTACACGTGCCCGTGGGCAAGGCGTCATTCGACGAGAACAAGCTCATCGACAATGCCAAGGCGGTGCTCGAATCCATTCTGAAAGCGAAACCCTCTTCGAGCAAGGGCAAGTATCTTAAGAGCGCAACGGTTTCAACCACCATGGGACCGGGCGTAAAAATCGATACGATCCAGATCGAAAAGATAACAGGGTAAGATCAAAGGTCGGCCCCTGAAAACAGGGGTGCGGTCCGAGACAGCGGGCATCGGGACGGAATCAGGGTCCCGGTTTAATTCCTGAAGCGGAGCCTGCCGAGACCGGGACCAGAAAAGACAGTAGAGATTACGCTGCTTTCTTTCGGGATTCCCGGGACGGTCATCGGGAACTCTTGAAAGAAAGGAGGACGGCGTTGAATAAAGAAGAAAAAAAAGAAGCGATAGACGAGTTGCATGAGAAGTTTGCCCGCGCGAAGACCGCGGTGATTACCGGTTACTCCGGCATCAACGTGGAGCAGATCACGGAACTGCGAGCCAAGCTGCGCAAAGCGCACGTGGAATACCGGGTCGTGAAAAATACGCTCGCACGAAAAGCATCGGAAGGCACTGGTCTTGAGCCGCTGAAGGATCATTTCGTCGGTCCCGTTGGCATCGCGCTGGGGTTCGACGATGTGGTTGCTCCGGCAAAAGTGCTCGCGGAATTCAATAAAACGCAGGCAAAGCTTCTGATCAAAGTCGGCGTGCTCGACGGGAAGCTGCTCCAGCAGGCGGATATCAAAGCGCTGGCGAACCTGCCGTCGCTGAATACGCTTCGCGGAAAGATTGTCGGATTGCTCCAGGCGCCCGCTTCACGGATTGTCGGCGTGCTGCAGGCCCCGGCAGGCCAGCTTGCCAGAGTCATGAAGGCAAAGGCGGAACAAGCAGCTTAAGTCGCATTGAAAACGCTTCCGTTCTTCGGGCGCGTATTTAAAAAAGTGTATAACCATTTCAGGAGGAATTGAATCATGGCGGATTTAGCAAAGATTGTCGACGAACTCAGCGGCTTGACCGTTCTGGAAGCCGCAGAGCTGAGCAAGATGCTTGAAGAGAAGTGGGGCGTGTCAGCGGCAGCGCCCGTGGCCGTCGCAGCGGCAGGCGCGGCAGGAGCCGCGGCAGCAGTCGAAGAGAAAACCGCATTCGACGTTATACTGGCCGGTGCCGGCGCGCAGAAGATCAATGTGATCAAAGTCGTGCGCGAGCTTACCGGACTGGGTCTGAAGGAAGCAAAGGATCTTGTCGAAGGCGCTCCCAAACCGGTGAAGACCGGCGTTTCCAAGGAAGATGCCGAGGGCATGAAGAAGAAGCTGACCGAAGCAGGCGCCACCGTCGAGGTCAAGTAATCAAGCTTCACCAAAGCAGCATTAGTCAAGTCCTTGCCCTCCGGCAACAGCCCGGAGGGCAGAGGACTTTTTGCGTTTATGGATACCGGTTGTTCTTTTGTGGTTTCGCTACGGAAAAACAGCGGCATGCATACTGAAAAATGCACATCACGTTCCCGTGCGTCTGAAGCAGCCCGGTTTTAATATTTGCCTTTTTCAATTTGCATTGAACGCCGTAAAAGGGGTGTGAATATGTCCAAGGAAAAAAGAGAGTTTATCCGCGTCAGAAAGGATTTTTCCAGGATCCCGACGATTCTGGAAATCCCCGATCTTATCGAGATACAGAAAAAGTCCTATGACTCTTTCCTTCAGAAGGACGTCGCGTCCGACAAGAGAAAAGACATGGGCCTCCAGGCGGCCTTCAAGAGCGTGTATCCCATCTATGATTTCAATGAAACCGCCATGGTGGACTATCTCGGTTTTTCTCTGGGCGATCCCAAGTACAGCATTTGGGAATGCCTGCAGCGCGGGGCCACCTATGCGGCGCCGCTCAAGATCAAGACGCGCCTTGTGTTCTTCGAAAAAGACGAGCAGAGCGCTACGAAGCGCGTGAAGGACATCAAGGAGCAGGAGGTATACGTCGGCGATCTTCCGCTCATGACCGAAACAGGCACGTTCATCGTGAACGGGACCGAGCGCGTGGTGGTGAGCCAGCTCCACCGTTCTCCGGGCGCGTTCTTCACCCACGACAAGGGCAGGACCCACGCGAGCGGCAAGATTCTCTATTCCGCCCGTATTATTCCCTACCGCGGTTCGTGGCTCGACTTCGAGTTCGACGTGAAGGACATTGTGTACGTCCGGATCGACCGCCGGCGCAAAATACCGGCAACCATCCTGCTCAAGGCTTTCGGGTACTCCAACGAGGATCTGCTGCGCATGTACTATCCCGTTGAAGACATCCGTATCAAAAAAGAAGGCTTTGCGCGCGGCATTCACGCCGACGTGCTGGCGGGAATGAAAGCGCCGATCACGATCACCGACAAAAACACCCGCGAGCAGATCGTAAAAGAGGGCGCCAAGATAACCCGCGTGGCCATCAAAAAAATGGAGGCCGCGGGCATTACGGAAATCCCGATTCCCCGCGAGGAGCTGATCGACCGCATCGTTCTCCGCGATGTAATCGACACCGAGACCGGCGAGGTGCTCCTTCCCGCGAACGAGAAGATTACGGAAGCCTTCCTCGACAGGATTGCCCAGACCAAGGTCGAGAAGATGGAAGTGATCTATATGGACGGCATCCACGTTATCGCCGCGATGCGCGACACGCTGCTTTCCGACAAGGTGATGACGTCCGACGAGGCGCTCCTCGAGATCTACCGCAAGATGCGGCCCGGAGAGCCGCCGACCATCGAGATGGCGCGGAACCTCTTCCAGGGGATGTTCTTCAATACCAAGCGCTATGATCTCTCCCCTGTCGGCAGGCTGAAACTGAACAAGAAGCTCAAGCTCGACATCGCCATTGATAAAACCACACTCACGGCGCAGGACGTGGTCGAGGTGATCCGCTACCTCGTGAATCTCAGAACAGGCAAGGGCGAGGTGGACGATATCGATCATCTCGGCAACCGACGTGTGCGTTCCGTGGGCGAGCTTCTCGAAAACCAGATCCGTGTCGGCCTGGCCCGCATGGAGCGGGCCATCAAGGAGCGCATGAGCCTCCAGGATATCGACACCCTCATGCCGCACGACATCATCAACCCCAAACCCGTGATCGCGGCTATTAAAGAGTTTTTCGGATCGAGCCAGCTGTCGCAGTTCATGGACCAGACCAACCCGCTGGCGGAGATCACGCACAAACGCAGGCTCTCGGCCCTCGGTCCCGGAGGTCTGACACGCGAGCGCGCGGGCTTTGAGGTGCGCGACGTGCATACCACCCATTACGGCAGGATCTGCCCCATCGAGACGCCGGAAGGTCCGAACATCGGGCTCATCGTTTCGCTCGCGACGTATGCGCGCGTGAACGATTACGGCTTCATCGAAGCGCCGTACCGCGAGGTCAAGTCGGCGAAGGTAACCGATGAAATCGAGTATCTGTCCGCCGTGGACGGCGAGAATTATGTGATTGCCCAGGCCAACACGCCGATCGACGGACGCGGCAAGATATCCGTGGACAGCGTGTCAGCACGCGTGGGCGGCGAGTTCAAGCTCGTATCCGCGGAAGAAGTGCAGTACATGGACGTATCGCCGAAGCAGATCGTATCCGTCTCGGCTGCGCTCATCCCGTTCCTCGAAAACGACGACGCGAACCGCGCGCTCATGGGTTCCAACATGCAGCGTCAGGCTGTGCCGCTCCTCCGACCGCAGGCGCCGCTGGTCGGTACGGGCATGGAGCGCGTCGCGGCGCGCGATTCCGGCGCCATTGTGTCCATTAAACGCGACGGCATTGTCGAAGGCGTGGACTCAACTCGCATCACGGTGAAGGGTGAGGATGCGAAAGGCCGGACGGTCATCGACACCTACCCGCTCACGAAATTCTACCGATCGAACCAGAACACCTGCATGAACCAGAAGCCGATAGTTCGCGTGGGTGACAAGGTGAAGAAAGGTCAGGTCATTGCCGACGGTCCCGCAACCGATCTCGGCGAGCTCGCCCTCGGCCAGAATGTGCTCGTGGCGTTCATGCCTTGGAGCGGCTACAACTACGAAGACGCCATCATCATCAGCGAGCGGCTCGTGAAGGAAGACCGGTATACCTCGATTCACATCGAGGAATTCGAGATCGAGGCCCGGGATACGAAGCTCGGTAAGGAAGAAATCACGCGCGACATTCCGAACCTCGGCGAGGAGACGCTCAGAAACCTCGATGAGAACGGGATCATCCGCATCGGCGCCGAGGTCATGCCCGGCGATATCCTCATCGGCAAAGTGACGCCTAAAGGCGAGACGCAGCTCACGCCGGAGGAGAAACTGCTCCGCGCCATCTTCGGAGAAAAGGCCGGCGATGTCCGCGATGCATCGCTCTATGCGCCTCCCGGCATCGAAGGCACGGTCATCGACGTCAAGGTTTTCTCGCGCAAGGGCGAGGACAAGAACGAACGTCTCAAAACCCAGGAGAGCGAGGAAATCGCGCGGCTCCAGAAGGAATACCAGGATGAGGTGCGCGCGGCAAAGGAAGACCGGTACAAGCGTATCCGGAGAATCCTGAGCGGCAAGACCGCGGCTGACAAAATCATCAATTCCAAGACCAGCAAGACCGAACTCGCCAAGGGCAAGAAGATTACGGCCGAGATCCTGGACAAGCTGCCGGAAAAGGACCTGGCGAAAATCAAAGTAGAGTCCGAGGACTATCCGGCCAAGCTCCAGGAGATTCTGGACAATTCGGAAAACCAGCTCAGCATTCTCGAATCCATCTATGACGAGAAGATCGGAAGGCTGAAGCGTGGAGACGACCTGCCTCCCGGCGTGGTCAAACTCGTGAAATGCTATGTGGCCATGAAGCGCAAACTTTCCGTGGGCGACAAAATGGCCGGCCGCCACGGGAACAAGGGCGTGGTATCCCGCATCGTGCCCGAAGAAGACATGCCGTACCTTCCCGACGGCACACCCGTCGAGATCGTGCTGAACCCGCTCGGTGTGCCATCCCGTATGAACGTGGGCCAGATCCTTGAAACGCATCTGGGCTGGGCTGCCAAGGCGCTCGGCCTGCATGTTGCGACGCCGGTGTTCGACGGAGCGTCGGAAGAACGCATCAAAGCGATGCTGAAGGAAGCAAAGCTGCCCGCGACCGGCCAGTCTCAGCTCTTCGACGGCCGAACCGGCGACCCGTTCGACAAACCGGTGACCATCGGGTACATGTATATGCTGAAACTTCATCACCTCGTCGATGACAAGCTGCACGCGCGTTCCATCGGCCCTTATTCGCTCGTGACGCAGCAGCCGCTGGGCGGCAAGGCCCAGTTCGGAGGCCAGAGGCTCGGAGAAATGGAAGTCTGGGCGCTCCAGGCATACGGCGCGGCATACTGTCTTCAGGAATTCCTGACCGTCAAGTCCGACGATGTGTCGGGACGCGCCAAGATCTACGAGGCAATCGTAAAAGGCGAGAATACGCTTGAACCGGGGTTGCCTGAATCGTTCTACGTTCTCATCAAAGAGCTCCAGAGCCTCTGTCTCGATGTCGAACTCATTGAACGTAAGAACGAGAAGGAACGGGTAATCGGGTTGGAGAAAATTTCGTCGGCGAGATAGAAAAAGAAATGACATAGGTCCTATACGACATATACGACCTATAGCGGAGGTTTACTGTGGAAGAAAAACAGATCTCGGAAAGCAAAGCCAGAGCAGAGGTCATGAGCCTGTTCGAGAAACCGAAGGATATCAGCTTTGATGCTATGCGGATCAAGATAGCCTCGCCGGACCGGATCAAGGAGTGGTCTTTCGGCGAAGTTAAAAAGCCGGAAACCATCAACTATCGGTCCTTCAAGCCCGAGCGGGACGGCCTGTTCTGCGCCAAGATTTTCGGACCCATCAAGGATTGGGAGTGTCTCTGCGGCAAATATAAAAGAATGAAGCATCGCGGCATCGTGTGCGACAAGTGCGGCGTCGAGGTGATCCAGTCCAAGGTGCGTCGCGAGCGCATGGGCCATATCGAGCTTTCGTCGCCGGTCGCCCACATCTGGTTCCTCAAGGGACTTCCGAGCCGCATCGGCACGCTGCTCGACATGACGCTCCGGCAGCTCGAGAAGGTGCTCTATTTTGAAGGCTATGTGGTTGTGGAACCAGGTGACACGCCGCTCAAGCATAAGGAGCTCCTGACCGAGGAGAAGTTCCGCAAGGCGCAGCAGGATTACGGTATAAACGCGTTCAAGGCGGGCATGGGCGCCGAGGCGATCCGGGAGATGCTCAAGGCGATCGATCTGGAAACGGAATCGGAGGATATCCGCAAGAAGATCGAGACCGCAACGTCCATGGCCACGAAGAAAAAATTGACGAAACGGCTCAAAGTCATTGAGGCGTTCCGTAAATCGGGCAACAAGCCCGAGTGGATGATCCTCGACGTGATTCCCGTGATTCCACCGGAGCTCCGGCCGCTGGTTCCGCTCGAAGGCGGCCGTTTCGCAACATCCGATCTGAACGATCTCTACCGCAGGGTCATCAACAGGAACAACCGGCTTCACCGGCTCGAAGAACTCAAGGCGCCGTCGGTCATCATCCGGAATGAAAAACGGATGCTGCAGGAGGCGGTAGATGCACTCTTCGACAACGGCAGGCGCGGCCGCGTGCTCCGCGGGCCGAATAAGCGGCCGCTCAAGTCCCTCTCCGACATGCTCAAAGGAAAGCAGGGCCGGTTCCGTCAGAACCTGCTCGGAAAGCGCGTGGATTACTCCGGCCGTTCCGTGATCGTCGTGGGCCCGGATCTCAAACTCCATCAGTGCGGCCTTCCCAAGAAGATGGCGCTCGAACTGTTCAAGCCTTTTATCTTCAACAAGCTCGAAGAGAAGGGATATGCGACGACCATCAAGAGCGCAAAGAAAATGATCGAGCGCGAGCGGCCCGAGGTATGGGATGTCCTCGAAGAAGTTATCCAGGAGCACCCCGTGCTCCTGAACCGCGCTCCGACGCTGCATCGGCTCGGCATCCAGGCGTTCGATCCCGTGCTGGTTGAAGGAAAGGCCATTCGTCTTCATCCGCTGGTCTGTGCGGCGTTCAACGCGGACTTCGACGGGGACCAGATGGCGGTTCATATTCCGCTTTCCGTTGAGGCGCAGCTCGAAGCGCGCGTGCTCATGCTTTCGGTGAACAACGTCCTGTCTCCCGCAAACGGCAGGCCGATCACGGTTCCGTCGCAGGACATCGTTCTTGGCTGCTATTATCTGACCAAGGCCCGATCGGGCGTCCTCGGCGAAGGCAAAATATTCTCCGGCAAGGATGAGGTGCGAATCGCTTTTGACCAGAATGTTGCGGATATCCATGCCCGCGTCAGGGTTCGCATCAACGGCAAGATCGAAGAGACCACGGTGGGCAGGGTCCTCTTCAGCGACGTTTTGCCCGAAGGCATGCCCTTCTCGTCGGTTAATAAAGAGATGACCAAGAAGGAGCTCGCGAAACTCATCGACGAATGTTTCCGGAAACTGGGACTTCGGCGCACGGTCGTCCTGATCGACGACTTGAAGGAAATGGGATTCCGGTTCGCCACGCGCGCCGGCATTTCCATATGCATCTCGGACATGCACATCCCGAGCAAGAAGCAGAAGTTCATCGACCAGGCGCAGAAGGAAGTCATGGAGATCCACCATCAGTATACCGAGGGTCTCATCACGAACGGCGAGCGCTACAACAAGGAAATCGACATCTGGGCGAATGTGACCGAGAAGATCGCCGATGAAATGATGGCCGAACTCGGCATGGAGGCCGTCGAGATCGGCAGTGCGAAAAAATCCGAACTGCAGGAAGCGCGGTCCTTCAACAACATCTTCATGATGGCGGACTCGGGCGCCCGCGGAAGCACGCAGCAGATCAGGCAGCTCGCGGGGATGCGCGGCCTCATGGCCAAACCGTCCGGCGAAATCATCGAAACTCCGATCACCGCGAATTTCCGAGAAGGGCTCACGGTGCTGCAGTACTTCATCTCGACCCACGGCGCGCGCAAGGGTCTGGCGGATACGGCGCTCAAGACCGCCAACTCCGGTTACCTGACGCGGCGCCTCGTGGATGTGTCCCAGGACGTCATTATCACGCAGGACGATTGCGGTACGACGGACGGTATCATCGTAGGCTCCCTTGTCGAGGGCGGTGAAATCATCGAGCCCTTGTCCGAACGCCTTCTCGGCCGCGTTGCCGCCGAGGACGTCAAAGACCCGATCACGAAGGAAGTCATCGTCCCCACGAAGCGGGAAATCAATGAAGAGCTCGTCAAGCGCGTTGATGAGGCGGGTATCGACCGTATCAAGATCCGCTCAGTGCTTACGTGTCAGTCCCTGCGCGGCGTATGCAAAATGTGCTACGGCCGGGATCTCGGACGCGGCAAGCTCGTGGATATCGGCGAGGCCATCGGTATCATCGCGGCCCAGTCGATCGGCGAGCCGGGCACCCAGCTGACGATGCGGACGTTCCATATCGGCGGTACTGCGAGTAAAGTGGTTGAGCAGACCGTGCTCGAAGCAAAGAACGCCGGTTCGATCAAGTATCTCAACGTGAATACGGTAAAGAACAAGGAAGGCGATTACGTAGTCATGTCGCGCAGCGGCAATGTTGCGATCTATGATGACACGGGCCGCGAGAAGGAAAAATATGCCATCATCTACGGCGCCCGGCTTAAGGTCCAGGACGGGCAGAAGGTGGACGTCGGCCAGAAGATCGTGGAATGGGATCCCTACTCGCTCCCGATCCTGACGGAAATCGGCGGCAAGATCGCCTTCGGCGACATCATCGAGGGTGTTACGATGCGCGAGGAAGTGGACGAAGTCACCGGCCTTTCGCGCAAGGTGATCATCGACTATCCGAACCAGAACCTGCGGCCCCGCATCTCGATCAAAGACCAGCACGGCAAGACGGCGCGACTGCCCGGATCCAACGTCGTTGCGCGCTACCTTCTACCGGCGGGCGCCCATATTCTCGTGGACAAGGGCGCTGAGGTGTTCCCCGGGGACATTCTCGTCAAGATTCCGCGCGAAACCACGAAGACCAAGGACATCACCGGCGGTCTTCCGAGGGTGGCGGAGTTGTTCGAAGCGAGAAAACCGAAAGAGCAGGCGATCATCAGCGAGATCGACGGCACCGTGGAATTCGGCGGGTTTGTAAAAGGCATGCGCCGCATTCTCGTCAAGGACGGCATGGGCAATGAAAAAGAATATCTCATCCCCAAAGGAAAACATGTGAACGTGCACGAAGGGGACTGGGTGACTGCGGGTGAGCCGCTCATGGACGGCCCTGTGGATCCCCACGATATCCTGAACGTGCTCGGTCCCAAAGAGCTGCAGAAATATCTGGTCGATGAAGTGCAGCAGGTTTATCGTCTCCAGGGCGTGAGCATCAACGACAAGCACATCGAAGTCATTGTGCGCCAGATGCTGCGCAAAGTCAGGATCGAAGACGCCGGTGACTCAGTGTTCCTTATCGGCGAGCAGGTGGATCGCTTCACTTTCTCCCGTGAGAACGAGGCGGTCATCGCCAGAGGCGGAAAGCCCGCAACGGCGCGGCCGATCCTGCTGGGCATCACCAAAGCATCACTCACGACGGACAGCTTCATCTCGGCTGCATCATTCCAGGAGACGACACGGGTGCTTACTGAAGCAGCCATCACCGGAGCTGTGGATGATCTCGTCGGGTTGAAGGAAAACGTGATCATGGGACGGCTCATTCCGGCGGGCACGGGCATGACCGAGTACCGGAATACCTATATTGTCGTCAACGGAGAAGCCGAACCGGCAGCCACGGAAGAAGCAGTCAGTTAAAGCACCTCAACGCCTGTTCCGAGAGGGGCGGCAGAGAACAGGATCGAAACCTGACCTGTTCCGTTGAGAGTGGATAATGATCTAAATTGAAAAGAGCTAAAAAAAGCTTGACAATCTTGGATCATGTCGATATAATTACCGGGTTTTGACTCAATGTTTTTAAAAACGTACTATTTTATTGTTTTTAAGGAGTAATTCTCGTGCCTACCATAAGCCAATTAGTGCGAAAAGGCAGGTCGCTTGCGGCAAGCAAGACTAAAAGTCCTGCACTCAAAAGCTGCCCGCAGAAGCGCGGTGTCTGCATCAGGGTGTATACCACGACGCCGAAGAAGCCGAACTCAGCTCTCCGAAAAGTAGCCAGAGTGCGCCTCACGAACGGGATGGAAGTCACGACGTACATTCCGGGCGTCGGTCATAATCTGCAGGAACACTCCATCGTCCTAATTCGCGGCGGCAGGGTGAAGGATCTTCCGGGCGTACGCTACCACATCGTGCGCGGCACTCTGGATACGGTCGGGGTGGCGAACCGCAAGCAGGGTCGCTCCAAGTACGGGGCGAAGAGGCCTAAGTAGAACTGAGGGGATGAGTGGTAAGTGGTTAGGCAAAGGATAAAAGGACTATAAGATATGCCGAGAAAAACAGTTATTGTTAAAAGAGAGACGCTGCCCGATCCGAAGTACAACAGCAAAATGCTTGCGAAGTTCGTGAATGTGCTGATGCGAAAGGGCAAGAAAAGCACGGCTGAGGCAATCTGTTACAAGGCCCTGGACCGGATTCAGGCCAAGACCAACGGCGATCCCATTGCAGTGTTCAAAAAAGCCGTTGAGAACCTGAAGCCGACTCTTGAGGTCAAATCGCGCAGAGTCGGCGGCGCTTCCTACCAGGTTCCGATCGAGGTGAAGCAGCCCCGCAGACTTTCACTGGCCTACCGGTGGCTGCGTCTCTATGCATCGCAGCGGCCTGAAAAATCCATGGTTGAAAAGTTGGCCGGGGAAATCCTCGATGCATCGAACAATACGGGGGCGGCTGTAAAGAAGAGAGAAGATGTGCACCGCATGGCAGAGGCAAACAAGGCCTTCGCCCATTATCGCTGGTAAGGTGCTTACGCAAGAGCGGAGGTAGCAGTAGTGGCCAGGCAGTACTCATTAGAAAATACCCGGAACATCGGAATCATGGCTCACATCGACGCCGGTAAAACGACGACGACCGAGCGCATACTGTATTATACCGGTGTTTCCTATAAAATCGGCGAAGTGCACGACGGCACCGCGGTCATGGACTGGATGGTCCAGGAGCAGGAACGCGGCATCACCATCACTTCGGCTGCAACGACATGCTTCTGGCGGGACAAGCGCATTAACATTATCGACACCCCGGGCCATGTGGATTTCACCATTGAGGTGGAGCGGTCGTTGCGTGTGCTCGACGGCGCAGTGGCGGCTTTCGACTCGGTGAGCGGCGTGGAGCCCCAATCCGAGACGGTCTGGCATCAGGCTGACAAATATCAGGTTCCTCGCCTTGCGTTTATGAACAAGATGGACCGCATCGGCGCGGACTTCTATATGAGTGTGCAGTCCATGATCGATCGGCTCGGCGCGAACGCGGTGCCGATTCAGCTTCCCGTTGGATCCGAAGATAAGTTCCGCGGGTGTATCGATCTCGTGAAGATGAAAGCCGTGCTGTTCGACGACGAGACCCTCGGTGCGAAATATGTGGTTGAAGACATCCCTGCTGATCTCCTCCCCAAGGCAAGAGAGTATCGGGAGAAAATGATCGAGAAGATTGCCGACGCTGACGACACCGTGATGGAGAAATTCCTGAACGGAGAGACGCCGACGGAGACCGAGATTATGGCCGCGATCCGCAAAGGGACGATTGCCATGAGCATTTTCCCCGTAATCTGCGGGTCCGCATTCAAGAACAAAGGCGTACAGCTTCTGCTCGATGCGGTTGTGGACTACCTCCCGTCGCCCCTGGACATCCCTCCGGTCAAAGGCATCGGCCCCAAGGGAGAGGAAGTAATTCGCACCGCCTCCGACAGCGAGCCTTTTGCAGGCATAGCGTTCAAGATCATGTCCGATCCATTCGTGGGACAGCTCACGTTTGTCCGGGTCTACTCCGGTACGCTGACTTCCGGTTCCTATGTGTATAACTCTACCAAGGGGACCAGGGAGCGTGTCGGCAGACTGCTTAAAATGCACGCGAACAAGCGTGAAGAGATCGAGCAGATCTATTCCGGCGATATCTGCGCAGCCGTAGGACTTAAAAGCACGCTCACCGGGCATACGCTCTGTGATGAAAACAAACCCGTGGTCTTGGAAGCGATGATTTTCCCGGAGCCGGTCATCCATGTGGCTGTTGAGCCCAAGACTAAGGCAGACCAGGAAAAGCTTGGTTTCTCGCTTCAGAAGCTCATGCAGGAAGACCCCTCATTCCGCGTACATACGGACACTGAGACCGGGCAGGTTATCATCTCGGGTATGGGAGAACTTCACCTGGAGATCATCGTCGACCGCCTTTTACGCGAGTTTAAGGTTGATGCGAACGTCGGCAAACCCCAGGTTGCATATCGGGAAACGATTAAGAAAAAAGTTATTGCAGAAGGCAAGTTCATTCGCCAGTCAGGCGGACGCGGTCAATACGGCCATGTGGTTCTTGAACTCGAGCCTCAGGAGCCGGGAAAAGGCTTTGAGTTTGTGAATAAGACCGTCGGTGGATCGGTTCCCAAGGAATACGTCGGACCGACCCAGAAGGGTATCGAGGAGGCCATGCAGAATGGCGTGCTCGCCGGGTATCCCGTTGTTGATATGAAAGTTACGCTCATCGACGGATCTTATCATGATGTCGACTCTTCGGAAATGGCCTTTAAGATCGCCGGTTCCATGGGATTCAAGGAAGGTGCTGCAAAGGCCAACCCGGCATTGCTCGAACCGATCATGGCAGTCGAGGTAGTATGCGCCGAGGAATATATGGGAGACATAATCGGCGATCTCAGTTCGCGCCGCGGCCGTGTGCAGGGCATGAATATGAGAGGCGCAGGCCGCGTTATCACAGCTCAGGTGCCGCTCTCAGAGATGTTCGGTTATGCCACGGACATCCGCTCGAAGACACAGGGCCGGGCGACATATACCATGCAGTTTGCGCACTATGAAGAAGTTCCAAAGACCATATCGGAGCAGATCATTGCAAAGGTAAAAGGCGAGACGGTTAAAGCGAAATAGATATCGTACACTGACGGACGGTAGATTTTACTTCCCGACAGGAGGGGAACAGCATGGCAAAGGCAAAATTTGAGAGAACGAAACCGCATGTGAACGTCGGCACGATCGGCCACGTAGACCACGGCAAGACCACGTTGACGGCGGCCATCACGAAGGTGCTGTCGCTGAAGAACATGGCAAGCTTCGTATCATACGATAATATCGACAAGGCCCCGGAAGAACGGGAGCGCGGCATCACGATCGCCACGGCGCACGTGGAATACCAGACGGAAAACCGTCACTATGCCCACGTCGACTGCCCCGGCCATGCGGACTACGTAAAGAACATGATCACGGGAGCCGCCCAGATGGACGGCGCCATCCTCGTCGTATCCGCCGCGGACGGCCCGATGCCCCAGACCCGCGAGCACATCCTGCTCGCCCGCCAGGTCGGCGTACCGTATATCGTCGTATACATGAACAAGGTTGACATGGTCGACGACCCCGAACTCATCGAACTCGTCGAGCTTGAAGTGCGCGAACTGCTGTCCAAGTACCAGTTTCCCGGAGACAAGACCCCGATCGTCAAAGGGAGCGCCCTCAAAGCCCTCCAGAGCGAAAGCAAGGACATCAATGCGCCTGAGTACAAGAGTATTCTCGAGCTCATGGCCGCCATTGACAGCTACATCCCCCTGCCCAAGCGCGATATCGACAAGCCCTATCTCATGCCGCTCGAAGACGTGTTCTCGATCGCCGGCCGGGGCACGGTGGTGACAGGCAGGATCGAACGCGGCATCGTCAAGGTCAGCGACGAAATCGAGATTGTCGGAATCAAGCCCACGCAGAAGACGGTGGTCACGGGCGTAGAGATGTTCCGCAAACTTCTGGATGCGGGCGAGGCGGGCGACAACGTCGGGGTGCTGCTGCGCGGGATCAAGAAAGAAGACGTGGAGCGCGGCATGGTCCTGGCCAAACCCGGGAGCATCACGCCGCACACCAAGTTCAAGGCCGAGGCGTACATTTTGACCAAGGAAGAAGGCGGCCGCCACACCCCGTTTTTCAACGGCTATCGTCCCCAGTTCTACTTCCGGACCACGGACGTGACGGGCGTGGTGAAGCTGGCTGAGGGCGTCGAAATGGTGATGCCCGGCGACAACATGAGCTGCAGCGTCGAGCTGATCACGCCGATCGCCATGGACAAGGAACTGCGCTTCGCGATCCGCGAAGGCGGCCGTACCGTGGGCGCAGGCGTTATTACCGAAGTGATCGAGTAAGAGAGGGACAAGCACGTGACACAGAAGATCAGAATACGTTTAAAAGGCTACGACCACAGATTGCTCGATCAGTCGGCAATCGAGATCATGGATACGGCAAAGCGGACGGGGGCAAGGGTGTCCGGGCCTATTCCGCTTCCGACCAGGATCAACCGGTGGACCGTGCTGCGTTCGCCCCACGTGGACAAGAAGTCGCGTGAGCAGTTCGAAATCCGGACGCACAAGCGACTGATGGATATTCTCGATCCTACTCCGCAGACCGTGGACGCGCTTATGAAGCTCGATCTTGCCGCGGGCGTTGATGTGGAGATCAAGCTGTAGTTTTGAAACCAGACCGCGGCAAGGATGGCTCGGGAAACCGGCTCCCTGAGCGGATGAAGGGAAAAGCAATGAGCAAGGGTATTATTGGAAAAAAAATAGGCATGAGCCAGCAGTTCAGCGGCGGGGAGCTCATCCCGGTGACCGTGATTCAAGCGGGTCCCTGCACTGTTGTTCAAAAGAAAACAGCAGCCAAGGAAGGCTATGATGCCGTACAGCTGTCGTTCAACGAGGAGAAAAAGAAGGATCGGGTGACCAAAGCCATGGCCGGTCATTTCAAGAAGGCGAATATGCAGCCTCACCGGTTCCTCCGCGAATTTCGCACTGCCGAGTTCGAGCAAGGACAAACAGTAACCGTTGATATGTTTAAAAAAGGCGAGCGTATCGCAGTGAGCGGCGTGAGCAAAGGCGAAGGCTTTGCCGGCGTCATGAAACGGCATCAGTTCGCCGGCGGTCCCGGCGGCCACGGGTCCATGTTCAACCGTCGTCCAGGATCTATCGGCGCCAGCGCCTATCCCTCCCGTGTGTGGCCGGGGAAAAAGCTTCCCGGGCATATGGGCGACGTCAATGTTACGATTAAGAATATCGAAGTCGTCGAGGTACGGCCGGATCAGAACCTGCTGTTCGTCCGCGGTGCAGTCCCGGGCGGAGAGAACGGACTCGTCCTTATCTATAAGGCTGAGTAATACAATTAGAAGCAAAGGAAAAAGACCATGCCGTCAGTCGCGATCGTTGATCAGAATAACAAGAAAGTGAAAGATGCAGAGATACCGAGCCTCTTCTCAGGGGAAGTTCGCCCTCACGTCATGCACGCGGCGGTAATAAATCAGCTGGCGAACAGGAGAGCGGGCACCGCTGCGACCAAGAACAAGGCGCTCGTGAGCGGCGGCGGCAAAAAGCCTTTTAAGCAGAAGGGAACGGGCAGGGCGCGCGCGGGCAGCAACCGCTCTCCTCTGTGGCGTCATGGCGGAACAATCTTCGGCCCGATGCCGCGGGATTATTCTTATGCTCTTCCCAAGAAAGCAAAGCGGGCTGCGCTGATAGATGCCGTTGCAACCAAGGTGAACGATAATCGCCTGATACTCGTAGACAGTCTTGCGCTGGCTGAACCGAAAACCAAGTTGATGTCGGCATTGCTTGGGAATCTGGGCGTGCAGGAAAATGCCGTTGTACTCATTACTGCAGAAAATAAAAATTTGCAGCTCGCGGCGCGTAATATTCCATCGGTTAAAGTGCTTAGAATGGAAAACATCAATGTATTCGACCTGCTCAAGTACCGGTACCTCATCACCACGCAGGACGCTCTGAGCGCATTGCAGGAGGTATGGGGAAAATGAACCTCGACATGTACGATATCATCCGGGTGCCGCGAATAACGGAAAAGGGCGCGCGGATCAGGGAAAAGAACAACGTCATCACCTTTGAAGTCAAACTCGACGCCAATAAGGTGCAGGTGAGAAAAGCGGTAGAGGAAATTTTTAAAGTCAAGGTTCTCGATGTAACTACGGTCAAGACCGCGGGGAAAAAAAAGCGTGTCGGGGCGCGGGTGGGCCGCAGGTCTGATTGGAAAAAGGCGTACGTTACACTGAAACCAGGCGAAAAGATCGCTATATTTGAGGGTGCATAAATGCCGGTAAAGTCCTATAACCCAACGTCTCCGGGACGGCGGTTCCAGACGACCTCGACGTTTGAAGAGGTTACGCGCAGCACGCCGGAGAAATCACTGGTTGTTAAAATCAGCCAGAGCGGCGGAAGAAATAACCGCGGCAAGATCACTGTCCGCTATCGCGGCGGATGGCACAAGAAAAAATACAGGGTAATCGATTTCAGGCGCGACAAGTTCGGAATTCCCGCAAAGGTGGCCGAAATCGAGTACGATCCGAACCGGTCGGCCCGCATTGCCCTGGTTCATTATCTTGATGGTGAGAAGCGCTATATTATCGCCCCGCTCGGAATTAAGGTGGGTGACAGCATCGTATCGGGACCTGATGCCGACATCAAGCCAGGGAATGCCCTTCCCATGGCTTCGATCCCCGTGGGTACGATCCTTCACAATGTGGAGCTTAAGAAGGGCGCAGGCGGACAATTAGGCAGAAGCGCCGGAGCGTCTGTGCAGCTCCTGGCGCGTGAAGGTGAATATGCAACCCTGAGATTGAACTCCGGAGAGGTTCGCCGGGTTCGTTCCGAATGCATGGCAACCATCGGCCAGGTGGGGAACCTGGATCATGAGAATATCAGCATCGGCAAAGCCGGCAGAGCACGCTGGATGGGAATGCGGCCTCGGGTTCGCGGCGTGGCGATGAACCCCGTAGATCATCCGCTGGGCGGCGGCGAAGGCAAGTCCTCGGGCGGAAGGCCGGGATGCTCTCCCTGGGGCCTGCCAGACGGTAAAAAAACACGGAAAAACAAAACAACGACCAAGTTCATTGTTTCACGCAGAACCAAGAGCAGATAATCAACACAGCGGAGGAATACGGTGCCGAGATCAGTTAAAAAGGGCCCTTTTATCGAAGCGAGCCTCATGAAAAAAGTTGAGACCATGAATGCATCCGGCGATAAGAAGATCGTCAAGACGTGGTCTCGCAGATCGACGATCACGCCTGAGTTCGTCGGTCATACCATGGCGGTGCATAACGGCCGGAAGTTTATCCCCGTGTATGTGACCGAAAACATGGTCGGCCACAAATTGGGCGAGTTCTCGCCGACACGGACGTTCAAGGCCCATGGCGGTTCCAAGGCAGCGGAAAAGGCGAGTGCTCCGAAATAACTTCGAGCCTTCGCTGTTCATGAGAAAGAGGATGGTCAGATGGAAGCAAGCGCAACAGTAAGACATATACGCATTACCCCGCGCAAGGCGAGGCAGGTGATCGATCTTATTCGAGGCAAGATGGTGGGTGACGCTCTCAATATTCTCACCTTTACGCCGCTGCACGCCGCGCAGATCGTCAAGAAACTGCTTGATTCGGCTTTGGCAAATGCCGAGCAGAAAAAGGTAGGCGATCCCGATACGCTCAAGGTTTCCAAGGCTTATGTGAACCAGGGCGTGACCATGAAACGGATGCGGGCGCGGGCAATGGGCCGCGGCAATGTAATCAGGAAGAGGACCAGCCATATAACGCTGGTGCTTTCAGCATAGGTTTATCACGGAGGCGTCATGGGACAGAAGGTACATCCGATCGGGTTTCGGCTCGGTATCATCAAAACGTGGGATTCCCGCTGGTTCTCTCAGAAGAACTATGCAGCGCTCCTGCATGAGGACATCAAGATCCGCAAGATCGTGAAAGAGCGTCTTATGCATGCGGGCGTTGCGAAGGTGGAGATCGAGCGGGCAGGCCAGAAAGCCAAGATCAACATCCACACGGCGCGTCCCGGCATCATCATCGGCAAGAAGGGCGCCGAGGTTGACAAACTCAAAAAAGACCTCGAAGCCATGACCGGCAAGCAGATGTACATTAATATTCAGGAAATCAGACGGCCAGAGCTTGATGCCCAGCTGGTGGCCGAGAATATCGCATTGCAGCTGGAACGGCGCATCGCTTTCCGCAGAGCCATGAAAAAGGCGGTTACTTCTGCGCTCCGTCTCGGCGCCCAGGGAATCAAGATCACCTGTGCTGGACGCTTGGCCGGCGCAGAAATCGCAAGGACAGAGTGGTACCGCGAGGGCAGGGTTCCGCTTCATACGCTGCGGGCCGATATTAATTACGGATTTTTCGAAGCAAAGACCACGATGGGCCAGATCGGCGTGAAGGTATGGATCTATCGCGGAGACATTCTTCAGAAGACGACGAGCGCTGCTTAAGCACCGGCATTAGAATGAACGACGAGTAATCAAAGGACTGTTATCATGCTGGCACCGAAACGAGTAAAACACAGGAAGATGCACAAGGGAAGAATGACGGGAACGGCTTACCGTGGCGCCGAGGTGAGTTATGGTGAGTACGGTTTGAAAGTTCTGGAACCGGGTTGGATCACGAGCAGACAGATCGAAGCGGCACGTATTGCCATGACGCGGTATGTAAAGCGCGGCGGTAAGATTTGGATCCGTATTTTTCCGGATAAGCCGATCACGAAAAAACCCGCGGAAACCCGCATGGGAAAAGGTAAGGGAGCGCCTGAGTACTGGGTAGCGGTCGTAAAGCCCGGTCGGGTGCTCTACGAGATGGGCGGTGTTGACGAGTCCGTCGCGCGCGAGGCGTTCCGCCTGGCTGCATACAAATTGCCAGTCGCTACGAAGTTCGTCTCCCGGGAGGCTGAAATATGAAGACACGAGCAAGGGAACTGCGCGACCTGTCGAACGATGAATTGCAGTCCAAGGCTGTTGAATTCAAGAAGGAACTGTTTAATCTGAGGGTTCAGCAGGCAATGGGGCAGATTGAAAATCCGATGCGTCTCCGAACGCTGCGCAAGGACATCGCAAAAGCAAAAACGGTCTTAAAGGAAAAACATGGAAGAGTCTAAAAAGAGAAAAGCCTACATCGGGCAGGTCATCAGCGATAAAATGGACAAAACAGTGGTCCTTGCGGTAACGCGGAGGATCGCTCATGCGCGGTACGGAAAGACCGTCAAGCGCACCACGAAATTCAAGGCGCATGATGAGAAAAATGAGTGCAAGGTCGGCGACGTAGTACGGTTTATCGAAACCCGCCCGCTGTCCAAGGAAAAACGGTGGAAGGTGCTCGAGATCGTCGGGAAAGCCAACTAAATTAAGAATACGATACTCTTCGTAGAGGATTGAGCTATGATTCAGCAGCAGACGGTACTGGATGTTGCCGACAATTCCGGCGCAAAAAAAGTGATGTGCATCAAAGTTCTGGGCGGCACGCGGAAGCGCTACGCCACACTCGGCGACATAATCGTCGTGGCCATCAAAATGGCGATACCCGAAGGCCAGGTTAAAAAGGGAACCGTAGCCAAGGCCGTAGTCGTTCGGACAACACGGGAAGTGAGGCGGCAGGACGGATCGTACATCAAGTTCGACCGGAACGCAGCGGTACTGATCAACAACGCGAACGAGCCGGTCGGAACGCGCATCTTCGGCCCGGTTGCGCGCGAACTCCGCAAAAAGAACTTTATGAAGATTATTTCGCTGGCGCCTGAAGTTCTCTAAGCAGAGCCGTCAATAATAGTCGAGGAAGAGCAGGAATCCAGAATATGCAGATAAAGAAAAACGACAATGTAATGGTTACCTCCGGTAGGGAGAAGGGAAAGCGGGGCAGGGTCATTGCCGTGTACCCGTCGACGAACAGGCTCCTTATCGAGAAACTGAATATGATCAAGCGGCATACGAAGCCTAACCAGCAGCTCCGGCAGGGCGGCATCATGGAAAAGGAAAGCCCGATCGCCGCGGCTAATGTGCAGCTGATCTGCGCAAAATGCGATAAACCGAC
>Ga0184616_10000055_pt1 | contig 19950 bp, 18 predicted proteins | sample PLM4_90_coex_FD_133145 | JGI IMG/M metagenome (GOLD analysis project Ga0184616, IMG submission 133145) | Groundwater sediment microbial communities from an aquifer in East River, Colorado, USA - PLM4_90_coex | ecosystem: Environmental > Terrestrial > Soil > Riparian zone | place: USA: East...
CTATCACTCGGTTTGGTAGCAGGATAGGTTGAGCTAAACCGGCATCTACCTCGATAGGTTTACGCAAGGCATCGTGTTGTGATGCGGTGGCCTCCGTTGCTTTCTCGCCCGATTCGATCATCTGTGCACCTTGCTCACCCATGGGCGATAAGGCCTGTTGGATGAGACCGTACCAGCCAAGATCACTGCCTTTGTTCGGCGCGCAGCCGGAGATGAACAAGAGTTGCTGTGCGCGGGTGAGGGCGACATAGAGCAGGTTGGCGTCTTCGCGCCGTTCCGCCGATTTATGCCGTTCGAGTAATGTCAGGCTCAGCGTATCGAGATCTTCTTTTTTGCCGCTGAGCAGAAAATGCGTGGGGCGGGGCGCCGCGGAGGGCCACTCGATCAATACCTGATAAGGCCGCGTGGACGGCGGCGCACGACCGGCGTCGGCGAGAAATACCACCGGCGATTCGAGCCCCTTGGCCGCGTGTATGGTCATGATCCGCACGGTCGCTCCCGGCATCCTGCCTCCCGCGACATTAGTACATCCGTGTACGTCACAAGAAGTGATACCGGACGACGTGGCGTCATCGGGCGCTTCTCTATCGGCCTGCGCCATCGCGCGAAGCTGAGCGCGAAACTGCGGCAGACTGGGATAGCGTCCACTGTCGAGCTCCAGCGCAAGCTCTATAAATCGTGTCAGATTGCCTCGCACCCGCGCTGCGAGATGATTTGGGAAGGCCGCCTCGAAGCGCGCCATCACGTTGCCTTCACAATAGATGCGATCCAGCAGATCGTGCACGGGCAGGCGGCCTGCGAGTGTGCGCCATTGGTTGAGACTATGGTGCGCGCGATAAAGCGGCGCGCCAAGACTCAATTCCGGAGCGAGCAGCTTGAGCCGCTCATTCCAGGGCATCTCATCGGGAGGGGTTGCCGAGAGCCGCATGAGATCGGCGTCGCTGCACGTAAACAGCGGCGAGCGTAACACCTGCGCCAAGGCCAGATTGTCATAGGGGGTAATCAAGGTGTCGAGCAGGGCGAGCATGTCCTGCACTTCCAGACTTTCGAGGAGCGTGCCGCGCGCCGCACCCAGGTAAGGGATACCGATTTCGCGCAGCGCGGTCTCGTAGCTCTGAGCATGGGTGCGGTTACGCAGCAGGATGAGGATATCGCCGTAATTCACCGGACGCGCATTCCCCGGCGGGCCAATCAGGGTGCGCGTGTTGATGAGTGCTTGAATACGCTGCGCGATAAGACGGCCTTCTTCATGGTGACGGACATCCTCTTCAAGTACACGTGGCTCGACTAAAGGATTGCGTAATGCGTCCCGTGCAGTAGTATCCGGCGCAGTCTAGGAAACGGTAATTAATGGCAGCAGTTCGACACGTCCCCACAAGTCATCGCGATGGGTGATGTGTGTCTCAAATTCGCCGAATTGTTCTGCCAGTGTGGGTAGACGGAAGATCCGGTTCACGCATTCGACGATGGCCGTTGCGGAACGCCAGGAGGCATGCAGCGGGAAACTTTCGGACTGTAAATTCTTCTCCAGCCAGGACTGAGCTGCGGCGAACAACCGAGGGTCGGCGCGGCGGAAACGGTAAATGGATTGTTTATGGTCGCCCACCAAAAATACACTGCGCTCCCGCGAGGGCCCCGCGGCAAGTTCCTCTAACAGAGGCAGGATCAAATGCCATTGCGTAGGGTTGGTGTCTTGAAATTCGTCAATCAGCAGATGGTCAATGCGCTGATCCAGTTTGTACTGCACCCACAGGGCATGGTCGGAGCGGTTTAACAGGCAATACGCCTGCCACTCCAGATCGCTGAAGTCGAGCAGGCCCTGTTCCGCCTTGAGGCGTTGATAGTGATCGAGATAACGGCTCCCGGCAGTGAACCAGGCGCGCGATGCGTTAAGGGTGATGTGTTTGGCAAACCACGCCAACCGTTCACATATGAACTCAAAGATAAATAAGAAACGCTGCGCGGCGGCGTCACCCAGAAGCGTTGCCTGCGCCTTGGTGATGGGGCGTTTGCGCGGCGTGCCGTCCTGAGTGAGAAACACCTCACGGATCATCCGGATGTGCAGTTCATTGTGCTCAGTGCCGTTCAGGCAGTCTTGCAATAGCCGGATGTGATGCGGGTTGCCCGAAAACTTCACCAGCAATTCGGCAAACTCATGCAGTTGCTGTTGTAACTCTGACGTACATGGATGTACTAATGTCGCGGGAGGCAGGATGCCGGGAGCGACCGCTGAAAAGAATTCACTCACCGCATCTGAATCTGGGTCAATCTCCAACTGTTTTGCGAGGTTCATGACTGCAAAGCCGACAGGATCAGACTGGCCTTCGCTATAGGCCCACCAGTCGCTACGGTGTTCCAGAAAATTTTTGAGCGCCGTCTCGGTTCCGGAGAGCCCGCCGCAGAGATCGAACAGGGTCAGCATCGCCTCTGCGAGCGCGCCGTCCGGGGTCTCTGTCGCCTCGCGTAACAAGGCCTGCCAGGCCGTTCGCTGCCAGTACGCCGTCTGCTCGGCCAATTCAAATCCGGGCGAGACGCCCGCCTCCAACGGGAAACGTTGCAGTAATTCCTGACAGAAGGCGTGGAAGGTGAAGATCTTGAGCGGTTGCTCAGAACGCAACAAGGCTTCGTATAAGCTGCGCGCCCGCGCACAATTTTCCTCATCGGGCGCCACACCCATGCCCTGCAATGCAGTTCCCAACTCCGGGCCGGAACAGCGGGCGAGTTCAAACAAGCGGTCGTTTAAGCGCGTCTGCATTTCCGCCGCGGCCTTGCGGGTGAAGGTGATGGCGAGGATGGCATCGGGGCGCGCGCCAGCCAGAAGCAGGCGGATAAGACGGGTTACCAGTAGCCAAGTCTTGCCGGTGCCCGCCGACGCAGTCACGGTGGCATGACGCTCCGGGGCGCTGGCGGCGTGTATCGAGCTAGACATGCTGTGATTCTACGACAGGCCAGGCCTGGCGGCGGCACAGGCCCTGCATCTCACAGCGTTCGCAGGTTTTTGGATCGCCCCAGGCCGGCGCGCCTGACCCTTCATGCAGCGCCTCCATGACGGCATCGAGCCGCTGCGCTGTCATGGTGCTCAGCCTGGCCAACTCTTCTCCTTCCAGTAGCGCGCCCGATTTGACCTGTTCTTTATCGAGTAGCAAATACTCGACGCGCTCTACATTTTCGTTATAGAACTGCTCGGCGAGCAGAGCATAGAAGACCAACTGCGTGGCCTCGCCGCTGGAGACGTCCGCCTGCTTGTCGCCCTGGCCGGTCTTGTAATCCAGGATGCGAAGCCCGTTCCGGCGCCGGTCTATGCGATCCAGCCGCCCGGTTAGCGTGAGGCCATCCGCCCGCGCGCTACGCACGCTTACCTCGCAGGCGAGCGGTGATCCCTCCTGTGTGATCTGCCAGCCAATATAGTTGGGGATAATCGTCAGCCAGCGCGCCAGCCAGGCGCGATGCACGAAGTTTTTTTTCAAATCTGGTGCGAATACGGCCTGGCTGATTTCGATGAGCATGTGAATTGCCCGCGCGCGATTTTCGGTAGTGATAGCTTCCTGGAAAGGGCCTGGTAAATCTCCGATGCCGCAGTGGAAGGTTTGCAAGATGCGATGCACACGCTCGCCAAAATCGCTTTTTTCGAGCAGCTCTTGCACCTCCTCGGACACGCGGAGTTGCAAGGCGTGTGCGGCGAAGAACTGATATGGACAATCAATCAGCCGCTGGTGAGCGCGGGCGGAGAGGGTGTCAGGCAATAGCACCCGATCTATCGCGGGTCGCGGCCGGACGGTCCGAGCGGGCAGGGTGGATGCATCGGCGTGGCTGATCTGGGCGCGAGGTTCATTGATCAGCGCGGTGAGCGTCTTGTCGTCCAGCCGGTCGCCGTAGGCCAGGAGATGAAATGACTGCAAGGCCTCGACCCACGGACTGGGGAGGACGGGTTCGCCGTCCTGTTCGCGGCGCAGCGTGATCGTCACCTGCGGGGCGCACTCCAGCAATCGCCGGAAGTGGTAAAGACGAGTGCAAAGTTCGTCGTGACGCGTGGCGAGCCCCAACTCGCGCCGTACCACGCTGTTGAAAAAGGGCGATGGCGGGCCGCCGCCGGGCAGATGCTCGTGGTCGGCCCCGGCGATGATCAGCGCATCGAAGCGGCACAGCGCGGTCTGTTCCAGCGCCAGCAACTGCACCGGGCTGCCTGTATTATTCGGAACAAAATGCGCCGTCTCCAGGCTGCGGGCCAGCCAGGCCCGGAACTCCCGCCAGTTCATGCGCAGGCTGCGCCCAGGGAGAGCCTGCTGCAACGCCTCTATTTCAGCCAGTATGCGTTGCCCGGCGGTGTCATGAGCCAACGCTTGGGCTATCCCCAGTCGCTGTAAGCTTTCTTGCAGGGCGTTGAGCAGAGTCTGGGGGTGATGTGTGTGACCCTTCAACAGCGGCAGCAGAGGCTGGGAGGCGCGTTCGAGATCGTTGATGAGTTGATTGATCGCTTCGTGCCCCTGCGTGAGGTGCGTCAAGTGCTTACGGTAATTGTGCAGCCCGCGCGGGAGATTGGCCCGGCGGATGATGTCGCGCTCCAGCCGGTAGACGGTGTCGAGATGGTTGTCCCGATCACGGTCCGGAAAGACAAAGGGCGATTTGAGCAGATCGAGCATGGGGTCATGGGCGAAATCCTGCTCCACTGTCTGTAGCCAACGTTCGATCGTACTCGCGGCGCTGGTCGTGGACAGCGCCCAACCTGCCGCATCTTGAAGAGTGACGCTGGCGCGCTCTAATAAGGCCCGGATGCGGCGAGCGAGGCGTCTGTCCTCGCTGACGATGCCGATGGCGCTACGGCCCTCGATCAGCCAACGGCGCACCTGGATGTCCACCGCCTTGGCCTCTTCTTCGGCCCCGTTGGCCGCAAACACCGACAGCCGGTCGGTGGCGGGGCTGTTGGAGTGACGTTCCGTGAACTCACGGGCGCGCACCGCCAAGGCGGCGCCGTTGGGTGCATACACAGTGTTTACAAAATCCGTGAACTCATCGTGGGTCGCTCCCGGCATCCTGCCTCCCGTGCCGTACAGGGATGTACCAATGTCGCGGGAGGCAGGACGCCGGGAGCGACCGACATTAGTACTTCCGTGTACGTCAGAAGCTATTACAGTAGAGTCACACTGCATGCTTTTTTGCAGCCTGACGAGGGGCGCGTCGGGAGCATACTCCTCACCGGTGATATCCTCTGGCACATGTGCGTGCAGGATGAGATTCAGTTGCCCGCGTTCTTGCAAGGCCTTGCACCAGGCAAGTTCGGCGGGATACAACTCATGAAATCCAACCAGATAAAAATGCAGATTGCCCGGAATGGAGCGAGCACCGAGCCTGGACACATAGGCGCTATGCGCATCCACCTTGTGTTCGGCCTGGAGCTGGTTGCGTAGTGCTTGCCAGAGGGTGTACACGACGCGGGCCTCGCCGCCGAGCGCCGCGGCGGCGATACCGTCAGGTAGGCCATACGCGTGCGCCAGTCGTGCCGTGAAGTGCTTCAGCGAGGTGGGAAGAGCGGCCTGCCGCAGGGTCAGCTCGTCGAACAGTCTCAGCAGACCGTCGGCTATTCGCCAGGGGTTCGCGCCGCCAAACAGATCCGGGTGCTCTGCCAGGGCCTCTACCAGCAGGAGTGCGCGCGCGGGCTCTGAAATCACGTGGCCCGTTATGGGAACATTACGTTCCATCCAGGCGCGCAGGGTGTCAATGTTCGGCCCCAGCAGGGCGTGATGACCCTGCGCCTGAGCGCGTTCCAAGAGCAGCCTGCGCAGACGCGGCGCGGCGCTCAGCGTAGGGAGCAGGATGACTGAGTTCGTGAGATCAGGCAGAGACGCTTGTTGCACGATCTCATCGGCGAGGACGGCAAGCGGATCGTGCCCATACGGGACAATGAGCACGGGGTGGTTCACGGCCTTTGAGTGTTAGCAGGCTGTTGAAAAACAGCCTGCGTGCGGTGCATGGATGCATCGCCATTTTTCAAGCACGGTTTATGTGCTTGAAAAATGGAGTAAAGCAAAAATCGCACTTTTTGCTTTACGAGTTGAAAAAACCCACGGACGGGTTTTTTCAACATTCGATCAGCGCTCCAGCAGCTTCAACTTATCCGGCGCCCCATCCCACTCCTTGGCATCGGGCGGCGGTTCGCCCATTTCGGTGATCACCGGCCAGGCCTTGGCGAGTTCGGCGTTCAGCGCGGTGAAATGTTTTTGCCCCTCGGGCACGGCATCCTCCGCGAAGATGGCATTGGCCGGGCACTCCGGTTCGCACAAAGTGCAATCTATGCACTCGTCGGGGTCTATGACTAAAAAGTTCGGGCCTTCGTGGAAGCAGTCCACGGGGCAGACTTCTACACAATCCATGTATTTGCATTTGATGCAGTTTTCGGTAACGACAAAGGTCATGTTCATCTCCCGCACGGGGCCGTGCGCTATCAAAATGCCCAGTTGCTCAATATAATGGGGTCACTATGATCCCTTTAGGCTGCAATTATAGCAGGATGTTTCCGCCCGTTTCCAAACGGGTGTGCCGGTAGCCCTCCCATGACTTTGCACTACGACCTGCACAGCCATTCCACCGCCTCCGACGGCACCTTGAGCCCGGGCGAGCTGGTGGCGCGGGCCCATGCCCGCGGTGTGCACGTGCTGGCGCTCACCGACCACGACAGCACCGAGGGTCTCGCCGAGGCGGCGGCCGCGGCGGGAGATATCGGTTTAGACCTCGTCCCCGGCGTAGAGATCTCGGTGAGCTGGAATAGCCAGACGGTACACATCATCGGCCTGCACATTGACCCTGCGAATCAAGCCCTGCAGGAAGGGTTGGCGAGGCTGCGCGACTTTCGGGACTGGCGCGCGCAAGAGATCGCCCGGCGCCTGGAGAAACACGGCATTGCGGATACGTACGAAGGCGCCAAGGCCTATGCCAAGGGGAGTATCGTGAGCCGCACCCATTTTGCGCGGCTGCTGGTTGAGCGTGGTGAGGCGCGCGATCTGCAACAGGTGTTCAAGCGGTTTTTGGTGCACGGCAAGCCCGGCTACGTAAGCGGCGAGTGGGCCAAGCTGGAAGACGCCGTGAACTGGATCACCGGCGCGGGCGGGCAAGCCATCATCGCCCATCCGGCCCGCTACAAGCTTACCGCTACACGCCTGCGCGCGCTGTTCACTGAATTTAAGAACGCAGGCGGCGCAGGCATCGAAGTCGTCTCCGGCAGCCACAGCCGCGACGATTATTTCACCCTGGCTAACTATGCGAAACAGTTCGGGCTGCTCGCTTCCAGCGGCTCCGATTATCACGGCCCCGAACACCCCTGGATAGAACTTGGCCGGCTGCCTGAGTTGCCCAAGAATTGCGTTCCGATCTGGACAGAATGGAGTCAAGGGTGCCTCTAAAAATAGTGGATTTTGTCTTTAGGCAAGGCGGAATTCTGCGAGAAAGCGCAGTGTACACGCCAGTACATGAGCATTTCGAGCAGAATTCCAACGCCGCATAAAGACAAAAGACGCATTTTTAGAGGTGCCCTCAATATCCATGCAACGTCTCCACCTTCACCCCACCCATCCCCAGGCGCGCCTGATTAACCTGGCCGTAAAGGTCATCCGCGACGGCGGAGTGATCGTCTATCCAACCGACTCCAGCTATGCCCTCGGTTGTCACATCGGCGACAAGACCGCGCTGGAACGTATCTGCCGCATCCGCAACCTGGACGACAAACACAACTTCACCCTGGTGTGCCGCGATCTCTCGGAGATCGCCATCTATGCCAAGGTGGATAACACCGCGTACCGGGCGATCAAAGCCCACACCCCCGGCCCCTACACCTTCATCCTCAAAGCCACCCACGAAGTGCCGCGCCGCCTGCAAAACCCGAAGCGCAAAACCATCGGCCTGCGCGTGCCCGATCACCCCATCGTACAGGCGTTACTGGCCGCGCTGGGCGAGCCCATCATGAGTACCACTCTGATTCTGCCCGGGGCCGATCTCCCGCTCAACGATCCGGATGAGATCGAGCGGCTTTTGAAAAATCAGGCGGACCTCATCCTGGACGCCGGCAGCGGCGGCTTGGACACCACCACTGTGGTGGATCTGGTAGATGAAGTCCCGCGTGTGATCCGTGAGGGCAAGGGCGATGGCCGTGCGTTTGTGAGTTGAGCGGATTTCCCGCCCGCCTTGTCTAAAACTGTAGGGCATCGGCCAAACCAGTTATAATCCCTCCGATGGATGAACTCAGTTTAATGCAGCGCATCGCGGTATGGGCGCTGCCCTTGATCTTTGCCATTACCGTGCATGAGGTGGCCCACGGCTGGATGGCGCGGCGGCTGGGCGACCCTACCGCCATGATGCTGGGGCGGCTGACCCTCAATCCCCTTAAGCATATTGATCCGGTCGGGACTATCCTGGTGCCGCTGTTGTTATTGATGGTCAGCCCGTTCATCTTCGGCTGGGCCAAACCGGTGCCGGTGACCTGGCAGAACCTCAAGCACCCCAAGCGCGACATGGCGCTGGTGGCCGCTGCCGGGCCGCTTGCCAATCTGCTGATGGCGGTGCTTTGGGTGGCGGTGTTGAAGCTGGGCGTGATGATAGACGGTCTGCTCCCCTGGGCCGCTACCTTTCTGCGCTACGTGGGGGAGGCGGGGGTATTTATCAATCTCATACTCATGGTGTTGAACCTCATCCCCATCCCGCCGTTGGACGGCGGACGTGTGTTGTCGGGGTTGTTGCCTGGACCTTTATCCTTGCAATTAAACAGGCTGGAGTCGGTGGGATTTATCATTCTGATTGTGCTGCTGGTGACGGGCATCCTCGGGCAGGTCATGGGGCCGGTGGTGTTCGGGTTACAGTCGGCGCTGTATTTTGTAGTCGGTTTGAGGGGGTAGTTTGAGTTCGGTTCCTACGCAACACCAGCGGGTGCTGTCTGGCATGCGCCCCACCGGCGCGTTGCACCTCGGTCACTATCACGGCGTACTCAAGAACTGGCTGCGGTTGCAGCACGAGTACGAGTGTTTCTTTTTTGTCGCCGACTGGCACGCGCTCACCACGCACTACGAAGACCCGCGCATCATCGGCGAGAGCGTCTGGGACATGGTGGTGGATTGGCTCGCGGTGGGCATCAACCCGGGCGCTGCCAAGCTGTTTATCCAGTCGCGCATCCCCGAGCACGCCGAGCTGCATCTGTTGCTCTCCATGATCACGCCGCTGGGCTGGCTGGAACGGGTGCCGAGCTACAAGGATCAACAGGAAAAGCTCAAAGAACTGGATTTGGCGACCTACGGTTTCCTCGGCTACCCGCTGCTGCAGAGCGCGGATATCCTGATCTACAAGGCCGGCCAGGTGCCGGTCGGCGAGGACCAGGTCGCCCACGTCGAACTGACGCGCGAGGTGGCGCGGCGCTTCAATCACTTGTATGGGCGGGAACCGGACTTTGAAGAAAAGGTCGAGATCGCCATCAAAAATCTGGGCGCGAAGAACGCCAAGCTTTACAAATCCTTGCGCAAGCGTTATCAGGAACAGGGCGATCATGAGGCGCTGGAGACGGCGCACGCCTTGTTGACAGGGCTCCAGAACATCACCCTGGGCGACCGCGAACGGCTGCTCGGATTTCTGGAAGGCGAGGGGCTGATTATCCTGCCCGAACCGCACGCCCTGTTGACTCCCACGCCCAAGATGCCGGGGCTGGATGGCCAGAAGATGTCCAAGTCCTACAACAACACCATCGGTCTGCGTGAAGACCCCAAGGCGGTCGAGGCCAAGCTGCGCACCATGCAAACCGACCCCGCGCGCGTGCGTAGAACTGACGCCGGCGAACCAGAACGCTGTCCGGTGTGGCAGCTACACAAGATATACTCGAGCGATGAGACCAAGGTCTGGGTGCAAGAAGGCTGCCGCAGCGCGGGCATCGGTTGTCTCGATTGCAAACGGCCGTTGATCGAAGCCGTGCTGCAAGAGCTGGAGCCGATCCGCGAGCGGGCCAAGGAGTTTGTTGAGAACCCGGAAACGGTGCAGCGCATCATTGCCGACGGCTGCGAGGCGGCGCGCGAAGTCGCGCGCGAGACGCTGGACGAGGTGCGGCGGGCGATGGGCCTCGCTTACCGCTGGTCTAGTGCAGAGCCTATATGAACACTGAACTTCAAGAAGTGATTGCCATAGAGACGCCACCGGTGCTGCCGCCCTTCGCCATGGTGCAGGGTGCGCCGCTCACCCAAATGCCGCGCGACCTCTACATCCCCCCCGATGCACTGGAGGTGATTCTGGATGCCTTCGAGGGGCCGCTCGATCTGTTGCTCTATCTCATCAAGCGCCAGAACATTGATGTTCTCGACATCCCCATCGCGCAGGTCACCCATCAGTATATGGATTACATCGAGCTCATGAAGGATGGGTCTCTGGAGTTGACCGCAGAGTATTTGCTGATGGCGGCAATGCTGGCCGAGATCAAGTCGCGCATGCTGTTGCCGCGCCCGCCCGATGTCGCCGAGGAGGATGACCCGCGCGCCGAACTGGTGCGGCGGTTGCAGGAATACGAACGCTTCAAGCAGGCGGCGGAGGATATGGACACCCTGCCGCAACTCGGCCGCGATGTGTTTCACGCTGGTGTGCAAGCGCCCGATGGCCGCTTGCAGAGGCCGCCCCCCGCTGTAAATCTATATGAAATCCTGCTGGCCTTCAAAGAGGTGCTAGCGCGCGCCGAGATGTTTTCTCATCATCATATCCAACGCGAACCCTTGTCGGTACGCGAGCGCATGTCGCAGGTCTTGAGTCTGGTGCAGGCCGACACCTACACCGATTTCACCGCCCTGTTCAATGTGGAAGAGGGACGCAGAGGACTGGTAGTCACGCTGCTCGCGCTGCTGGAATTGATTAAGGAATCCCTCATCGAGCTGGTGCAGGCCGAGGCCTTTGGACCCATCCACGTGCGTTCCGCCGGGGCGCGTTTTGCAGAGGTCTTATCATGAATCCGCATCAACTTAAGAATATCATCGAGGCGGCCCTGCTGGCGGCGGGCGAACCGCTGAGCATCGAGCGACTGCTGAGCGTGTTTGGTGAGAGTCCACCCGAGCGCGCCGAGGTGCGCGCCGCACTGGATGGTCTCGTTCAGGACTACGCCGGGCGCGGCGTCGACCTCATAGAGGTCGGCAGCGGTTTTCGTCTCCAGGTGCGACAAGAGTACGCGCAGTGGGTGAGCCGTCTTTGGGAGGAGCGGCCTGCGCGCTACTCGCGCGCGCTGCTCGAGACCCTCGCCCTGATCGCCTACCGTCAGCCTATCACCCGCGCCGAGATCGAAGACATCCGCGGCGTGGGTGTGAGCACTCACATCGTCAAGACCCTGCACGAGCGCGAATGGATACGGGTGCTCGGCCACCGCGACGTGCCGGGCAAGCCCGCGCTCTACGGCACGACGCGTCATTTTTTGGATCACTTCAATCTCAAGAGCCTGGACGAACTGCCCACCCTCGCAGAGATCCGTGATCTGGACAGCATCAATATCCAACTCGATCTTGGTGAGCCGCCGCCAGGGAGTGGAGAGACGAGCCATGAGCAGCAAGAGCAAGAGTCGGGTTGACAAGCGTTGAAAAAACCCACCTCGCGTTTTTCCAAGCCTGACATGGCTGATGCAGGTTCAAAGTCACCGAGACGCTCCAAAGTGCCGGCCCGGCGTACCGCGCCGCCGCGTCCCCACGCTGCGCCGCGGAAGGTATTGCAACGTCCCGCTGCAGCGCCTACCCATAAGCCTGCGGCCAAAGGCCGCACTGACTCACCCTCTCCCCATGGGAGAGGGTGGCCCGAAGGGCCGGGTGAGGGAGAGATCGCCCGGTCCATGGGCTCAGTTCGCGGCAGTAGCACAGCCGGGCGGTCTCGCCCTCTCCCAGCTACAGAATCAGGAGAAAAGCTGCAAAAGGTCTTGGCCCGCGCGGGTTACGGCTCGCGCCGGGAGATCGAGGGTTGGATCGTCGAGGGGCGCATCACAGTCAATAAACAAACGGCTAAATTAGGTGACCGGATAAGCGAACACGACGCTATCCTCATAGACGGCCACCCGCCGCAGGCCCACCGGCTGGCCGGACCAAAACGACGCGTGTTGGCTTACTATAAACCGGAAGGCGAGGTCTGTACCCGCACCGATGAGCAAGGCCGGCCGACCATCTTCGATCGTCTCCCCAAGCTCCGTAACGGCCGCTGGATTGCCGTGGGCCGCCTTGACATCAATACCACGGGTCTGATTCTGCTCACCACCGACGGCGAGCTGGCCAATCGCCTCATGCACCCCTCAAGCGAGGTCGAGCGCCAATACGCCGTGCGTGTGTTGGGCGAGGTCACCCAGGAGATGGTGCAGAAACTCAAGGGTGGAGTCACGCTGGAAGACGGCATGGCTCACTTTGATGCCATTCAAGAGGCGGGCGGCGAGGGTGCCAACCACTGGTATCACGTAGTGCTCAAGGAGGGCCGTAACCGCGAAGTACGCCGTCTCTGGGAGTCGCAGGGGTTGAAAGTGAGCCGCCTGATCCGGGTGCGTTATGGGCCGATCAATTTAAGCCGCAGTCTGCGTGTCGGACAATGGCAGGAGCTGGAATCTGACGGGGTGCATGCCCTGTTGCAACTCACCGGCATGGAGGCGATCCAAGAACCATCCAAGCCGTCTTCCAAGGCCCCGCGCAGCCGCGCTCACAAACCCACAGTCAGAACCTTTAGAAAAACACGCTGAGCCGTGTCGCCTCGGCAAGCACAATCCCTGAATAAGCACCTGCACGGTGTTTACCGGCGCCTGTATCGGTGCTACGGCCCACAACACTGGTGGCCCGGCGAAACACCCTTTGAGGTGATGGTGGGCGCGGTGCTCACCCAAAATACCGCCTGGGGCAATGTCGAAAAGGCTATTGCCAATCTCAAGCAGGCCCAAACGCTGGATGCCAAGGTAATCTCTACGGCCCCGCACGCCCGTCTGGCCCGCTGGCTCAAGCCTACCGGGTATTTCAATATCAAGGCCAAACGGCTGCGTAATTTTTGCATCTGGTACGTTGTTCAGGGCGGCTTCGAGGCACTCGCGTCGTGGGACACGACGCGGTTGCGGCATGGGCTGCTCTCCGTCAACGGCGTCGGCCCGGAGACGGCCGACGACATCCTGCTCTACGCCTTTGAGCGGCCTGTGTTCGTCATAGACGCCTATACCCGGCGGTTGCACGGCCGGCTCGGACATATCCGCGGGGACGAAGGCTATGAGACCTTGCGCTCGTTGTTCGAATCCACTCTGCGAGGCCGAAAAAAGGTTCAATTATTCAATGAGTTTCATGCCTTGATTGTCAAACACGCCAAGGACGTCTGTCGGCCTCGGCCACGTTGCCGGGAATGCTGTCTGGCAGGGAGCTGTCCTTCGGCGATGGTTTAACAGCCTGCTGAAAAACGCGCAGAGGGGCCCATCGCGGCGTTGGAAGCGGGCTCAAAATGCTTATTTGCTCCGTGTAAACTCCGCTTTTCCGCCCTTTTCCGCCTTGCGCTGCATCCCCTGATCACGTTTTTCAGCAGGCTGTTAATGCTGTGATGATTGCAACACATTCGGCTTAGGCTTATGCTCATAATCTGAATTGTTGTTCAATAAAGGAGGTATCCCATGAGCCTACAATTAGGTGATATCGCCCCCGACTTTACCCAGGATTCCAACGAGGGGCCGATCCATTTTTATGACTGGATGGGGGGCAAGTGGGCCGTGCTGTTCTCGCACCCGGCGGACTTCACGCCGGTATGCACGACCGAGCTCGGCGTGGTTGCTAAGCTTAAGCAGGAATTTGATAAGCGTAACGTCAAGGTGTTGGCCTTGAGTGTGGACCCGGTGGAGTCGCACAAGGGCTGGATCGGCGATATCAACGAGACCCAAAACGCCCGGGTGAATTTTCCGATCCTCGCGGACGGCGACCGCAAGGTCTCCACGCTGTATGACATGATACATCCCAACGCCAGCAATAACTTTACGGTTCGTTCGGTGTTCATCATAGACCCTAATAAAAAGATACGGCTTATCATCACCTACCCGGCGAGCACGGGTCGTAATTTCGACGAGATCCTGCGCGTGATTGACTCGCTGCAACTCACCGACAAATACAGCGTCGCCACACCGGTCAACTGGAGGGACGGCGATGAGTGTGTCATCCTCCCCTCGATCACCGACCCGGTGGTGCTGAAGCAAAAATTTCCGAAGGGTTACCGGCAACTGAAAGCGTATTTACGTATGACGCCGCAGCCTAATAAGTAACAAATAATCTATCTACCCTCATACTTGAAGAGAGCAATCATGAGCAAAAAAATAACACGTCGTGATTTCGTAAAACTGTCCGGCGCCGCCGTCGCCGCCGCCAGCCTTGGCGGCATCCCCGCTATCAGCGAGGCAAAGCCTAAGTCCGCATCGCTCGGTAAGGCTTACCTACCCAAGGCCAAAGGTCCGCGCGTGGTGGTGGTCGGAGCGGGCACGGCGGGGCTCACTATCGCCAAATACCTCAAAAAGGAAAATCCCAAGTTTGATGTGGTGCTGGTGGAAAAACGCGCCATGTACAGCTCGTGTTTTTCCAGTAATCTTTGGTACGCGGATGTCATCAATCTCGATTTTCTTGCGGCGCATAGTTTTTTAGATGCGGCGAAGAACGGCGGCTACACCTTCTTCAACGCCACCTGCACCGGCGCGGATCGGCCGGGGCGTAAGCTCATCACCGATCAGGGGGAAATCGCCTATGACTATTTGGTGCTCACCCCGGGCATAGATTATGACTACGCCAAGATCGGCGTGAACGATCCCGAGACCGAGTATCGGTTGCGCACCGAATACCCCGCCGGTTGGACTCTGGGTACCGAGCACGTGACTATCAAACGCAAGGTGCAAAACTTCAAGGGTGGCGTGTTCGTGCAGACCGTGCCCGGTGGCAATTACCGCTGTCTGCCGGCGCCCTATGAGCGGGCGTGCATGATTGCCTCGGTATTCAAGAAAAACAAGATCAAGGGCAAGGTGCTGGTACTCGACCACAACCCGGACATCACCATCAAGAAGAACGGCTTCCACGCGGCCTTCAATGAGCTGTACAAAGACATTATCGAATATGTGCCGTCTGTCGAAATCAAATCGGTGGATGTGGATAAAAAGGCCCTTACCACCGAATTCGATTCGTATCAATTTGACGACGCGGCCATCTATCCCAACATCCGCGGCTCCAAATTGCTGGAGACGCTGGGTGTGATGGATCCCAAGAGTTTGCAAAAAGAGGCGCGCATTGACGTGCTCAAGTATAACGTGATCGGAGATGAGCACGTCTACGTGGCGGGCGACTCGCGTCCCATGCCGTTCTCGAAGAGCGCCAACACCTCCAACACCGAAGGTAAATACGTCGCCAAGGTGATTGCAGCGCACGCCGCGGGGAAACAGATGGATTGGGTCAGCCCCACTACGACGTGTTATTCGATGGTCAACGTTGTCCCCAATGAGGCCATCAGCGTGGATGCACGCTACGCCTATGACGCGGCGAAGCAGGAGTTCAGTTTTTCCAAAGACACCAAGATGTTCGAGGAGCGGAACGCCGAACAGGGTAAGGCGGCGCTCGATTGGGCGCAGGGTTTATACAGCGACTTGTTCGGTTAAGGGATCACAAACAGTGGACTTTACATTTATTATGCTCGGTATCGCGGCGCTCATTATGATCGCCGCGTGGATCACCTCTCTCTTTGCCGGCAGAGGCTGAGGCAGCAACCGCTGTTGTCCACTTCAGGGTGTGCTCGGTGCACACCCTGTCTATTTCTTCGTGTCACCTACGCTGACCCAATCCTCAATGATTACATCCCCTCAACCTCGGCTATCCTTTGTGCGCAGAGTCGCCGAGGGCATCGAGTTACGACTGAAGGTTATCCCCGGCGCCAGCCGTTCCGTGATCGTGGGCGTGCTCGGTGACAGATTGAAGGTGAAGGTGGCTGCTCCACCGGAGGATGGCAAGGCGAACAAGGCGGTCGTCGAACTGATTTCAGAGTGGTTGGAGGCGGACTCTGTGGAAATTGTTTCCGGTCATGCCCATCCGGAAAAGGTCGTGCGGGTGCACGGTTTGATGAAGATAGACGAAAGCCGTTTGTCTGTATTGAAGTGAAACCTTACACGCTCTTAAAACTGGTGCAGAACAAGCAACTCCGCTCTCCCGTCCAAGTTGGGAGGATTTCGCGTCTGCGCAACTGGCTGGCGCTCAGCCTGTTGACGGGCTTGTACAGTTACGTGGTCTTGGCGACCCAGGGCGGCCTTCACTTGGTGGTGGCGCCGCTGGTGATAGCCCCGTTGGGCTACCATGCCTTTAAGGGTAGACCGTTCATCCGCAAAGTGTTGCCTGCGACTGTACCTTGGGCGGGCGCACCCATCCTCGTGGCAGCAGGTTTCGATAACGCGATAGAAGCGGTCTTTGTCCACTCCTTTCTTATCGGCATGGTGGTGGTGCAGGTGTGGGAAGCGGCGCTGTGGTTGAGCCGCTGGACGATCTCCAAGCTCGCCGGTTTAGCAAGCCATCGCCCTGAATAGCGCCCCTGCTTGGCCAGCGATCTGCCCCGGCCGCGCAGCGCGGCCGGAGTATTATATCCTCTGGCTGAACCGCCCGTGTCTTGCGCCGGCAAGCAGGCTCTGGAAACGTCCGCCGCTCAGGTGGATCAGCTCTTCATGGTCGCCTGCCTCGAAATAGATGTCAGGCTGTTCTATCAGGCTGTCATCCACGATGGTGGGCATTCCATAGGCCATGCCCAGCGGTGGGACTGCGCCGGTTTGGCAATCCTTAAAGAGGGGAGTGAGTTCGCTTTCCACCGCAAGGCGAAGTTTGCGGTTAAGTTGCTCACTCAACCTGCCGAGCTTGATGTGGTGGGTGGCCGGTACCACCGCCATGAGATAGCCGTCGTCGTCCTCGAGTAGTACGGCCTTGGCGAGGGCATCGCCCGGAATGTGCGCGGCCTCGGCGGTCTCGATGCTTGAAAGGGTGCGGGGATGGGGTACCACCTCGTAGTCTATCCCCTTGCTCATCATGTAGTCTTCAAGAGTGTGTGCAATAGCCATGTCAGCTCCTCCTGTCGTTGGGATTTCTACAATCGTTTGCCAAATCAGTATACATCTTAAGTACACCGTGAGATCAAGACATTATTAGAATAGTTGATCTTAATCAATGTGCCCGCATTTAGATCGGAATATCTTAATTTTCGATAAAAATCCATCAATTAGAAATAATACGAGCTGACCCAATACTGTTCGGTTAATTACGAATATAACTTACAAATCAATCAGTTATTATGACATTTCTGTGCGAAATATTGCTTAAGCGAACAGTATTGCGAGCTGACCCGGTTATTCGAGATGAGATCAAGCTATAGCTATTTCGACCACGACGCCGATATCGGCATCATCGGCTGCGGCGAGACGGCGGAGGCCGCCTTCGTTGCGGCGGCCGAGGCCATGTTTGCAATCATGACGGATATCACGACGGTGAGCGACGTTATACGCATCCAGGTCGGTTTCGAGGAGTCCGATTTGGAGCTAGCGTTGGTCACTTGGCTAAACAACCTGCTCACCGAGGCGCGCATGGAGGGACTGATCTTCAGTCGCTTCGCCCTGCAAAGAAACGAAACAAATTGGCGTGGTGAGGCGCGGGGCGAACCGTGGCGTGCAGAGATGGAGAGAGGAGTAGAGGTCAAGGGCGCGACGCTGACGATGCTTTCCGTAAAGCAGGTCGAGGCGGGCTGGGAGGCGCGTTGCGTGGTGGACGTTTGAAGAGGGTGATGTCATGGACATGAGCCGGTTGAGTAAAATTGATGACTACTGTTGGAGTGTGCCATCCGTTCCCGGTGAGCAACGCTCCCCGGTGCGGCTCTATGGCAGCGAGCCGCTGCTCGCCAGCATGGACGACAAGGTGCTCGAGCAGATCACCAATGTGGCGAAGCTGCCGGGTCTGGTCGGGGCCGCCATGACCATGCCGGATGCGCACTGGGGTTATGGATTTCCCATCGGTGGGGTCGCCGCGTTTGATCCCGAACAAGGCGGCATCATTTCTGCAGGCGGTGTGGGATTTGATATCTCTTGCGGCATCCGCTGTCTGCGCACCAACCTTACCCTCACAGACATCACGCCGCAGTTGGAGAGCCTGGCCGATGCCTTGTTTTACACCATCCCCGCAGGGGTGGGTGAGGAGGGGCAACTCAAATTCGCACCGGCGCAGATCGATGAAGTGCTGATGGGTGGCGCAGAGTGGGCGGTGCGGCAAGGCTATGGTGTGCCGGAAGATCTGGAGTACATTGAGGAACGCGGCCGTGTGACGGGCGCGGTGCCGGAAAATGTCTCGGATCACGCCAAGAAACGCCAGCGCGGCGAGATGGGCACCCTGGGCTCCGGTAATCACTATCTCGAAGTGCAGGTCGTGGAGCACATTTACGATCAGCAGGCGGCGCAGGTCTTTGGACTCAGCGAAGGTCAGATCGTGGTTTCCATACACTGCGGTTCGCGCGGCTTGGGTCATCAGATAGGCACGGAGTATCTGGTGACGCTGGCCAAGGCCGCGAGCCGGCTGGGCATTACTCTGCCGGACCGGGAATTGGCGTGCGCTCCGATTCAATCGCCGGAAGGTCAAGAGTATATCGGCGCAATGAACGCCGCCATCAACTGCGCGCTCGCCAACCGACAGATACTCGCCCATCTCACTCGTGAAGTATTCGACAGAATAATTCCGAACACCACACTCGAAACCCTGTTCGATGTTTCACACAACACCTGCAAAGTAGAGAGGCATAAGGTGGACGGCAAGACACGGCTGCTCTATGTCCACCGCAAAGGTGCGACCCGTGCCTTCGGGCCGAACCACCCGGCACTGCCTGAGCGTTACCGCGCGATCGGTCAGCCGGTCATCATCGGCGGCAGTATGGGCACCGGTTCCTATGTGCTGGCAGGCACTGCGGAAAGTGAAAACCAGGCCTATTCCTCGGCCAGTCACGGCGCGGGGCGCGCCATGAGCCGTCACCAGGCGCTGCGCCACTGGCGCGGCCGGCAACTGATAGACGAATTGGCCGAACGCGGCATTCTGATCCGCACCCGCTCCATGCGCGGCGCGGCCGAGGAAGCCCCGGGTGCTTACAAAGATGTGGACCTGGTCGCGGAGGCGACGGAAAAGGCGGGGCTCGCCAGGCGTGTCGCCTTTCTGCGTCCCAAGGCATGTGTTAAGGGTTAGCTAAATGATCTTATCAACAAAAAATTGTCTACACCTCGCCGCTAAGCTTGCCAAGTACACGCGCACCGGCCTGCTCGGTTATGAAGTAAAAAGGTTTGCCGATGGGGAGTATTATTACCGTCTGCGATATCTCAAGAAACCTAAATCGGTAATACTGCTCGGTAACATTACTCCTGATCCTGCTTCGATCTTTGAACTGCTTGCGCTCGCCGAGGCGTTAGCAGACAGCCGTATTGGAATCAAAACACTATGCGTGCCTTATCTTGGCTACAGCCGTCAGGATCGGCAGAGCGAGAAGGGGGAGGCGGTGATGGCGCACCTGGTCGCCGAGATGCTCAACCGCATCCCCGCGAAGAAAAGGGTGTTTGTTGATCTGCACAGCGACACCGTGCGTGCCATGCTGTCCCCGCATACGGAGGTGTTTTGCCTGCCGTTGATCGTGCCGCCGCCGCTTGCTCGGGGCTTTGACGTTGTCGTCGCACCGGATAAAGGCGCACAGGCGCGGGCCAAGCGTATCGCAGGCGATGTGCCCGTCATCACCATGCTTAAGCGGCGTCCCAAACACAATATCGTTGAGCGCGCGCCGATGAGTTATCCCGTCAAGGGCAAGAGGGTGCTGATGGTGGACGATATGATAGACACCGGGCGCACCATTGCCTCGGCGGCGATTCTTCTGAAAAGGCAAGGGGCCAAATCCATCACGGTGGCGGCGACACACGGTATCTTTTCCCCGCCCAGCGAC
>Ga0184616_10000056_pt1 | contig 19891 bp, 19 predicted proteins | sample PLM4_90_coex_FD_133145 | JGI IMG/M metagenome (GOLD analysis project Ga0184616, IMG submission 133145) | Groundwater sediment microbial communities from an aquifer in East River, Colorado, USA - PLM4_90_coex | ecosystem: Environmental > Terrestrial > Soil > Riparian zone | place: USA: East...
GGGTTCAGCCGCAGTGAATGGCTGGCGCGCCTGCTGCGGTTGCCGCTATCGAGGGGCACCGAGACCGCCCCCGGCCTGGTCATGATACAAATAGACGGGCTTTCGCAGCGCGAGCTCGAACGCGCGATGGAAAGGGGCGAGATGCCTTTTCTGCGCCGGCTCATCCAGCGCGAACACTACCGCCTGCACCGCCTGTATGCAGGCGTGCCCGCCACGACCGCCGCCTTTCAGGGCGAGCTCTTTTACGGCGTCAAGGGCGCCGTGCCGGGCTTCAACTTCATGGAGCGCACATCGGGACGCCTAGTACGTATGTTCGAACCGGCGGCGGCCGCGCAGGTCGAGCGCGAACTTGAAACCAACGGCGGCGAGCCGTTGCTCCAGGGCGGTAGTTGCTACGTTGACAACTACACCGGCGGCGCGGCGGAACCTCACTTCTGCCCGTCCTCCACGGGCTGGGGACCGGTCCTGCGCGCAGCCAATCCGCTGACGGTGGCTTTTCTCATCCTCAGCAACGCGTACAGCTTCCTGCGCACCGCCGTACTTCTGGCGCTGGAACTGGTGCTCGCGCTGGTTGACTTCGTGCGTGGGCTGATTGACGGCCAGGACGTTCTCAAGGAGTTGAAATTTGTCCCGACCCGGGTAGTGATCGCCATCCTGCTGCGCGAGCTCGCCACCATCGGGGCGAAGATAGATGTGGCGCGGGGTCTGCCGATCATCCATTTGAATTTTCTCGGCTACGACGAACAGGCCCACCGGCGCGGGCCGTCCTCGCTGTTTGCTCACTGGACCTTGAAGGGAATTGACGATGCCATCGCCCGTATCTGGCGCGCGGCGCACCGTTCAGCCCGTCGTCACTATGATGTCTGGGTCTACTCCGATCACGGACAGGAGCACACGCAGCCCTATGACAAGGTGCATGGCCGGAGCTTCGCCGAGGCCGTGGCCCATGTGTTCGGCGAACACGAGGGCGGGCCGATCCGCTATCAGTCAAGCGGGCAACGGGGGATACAGTTGCAACGGGCGCGGTTGTTCGGCGGCAAACGCATCCAGCGGTTGTTGCCGGTGCACGCCAACCAGAAGGAAGAGCCGGAAATTCCGCAGTTGACCGTGGCGCCGCTGGGGCCGGTGGCGATGATTTATTATGAGCGGGAATTGGCGGCGGCGGAGCGCGCCGCGCTGGCGCGGGCGCTGGTAGAGCAGGCCAAGGCGCCGCTGGTGCTGATAAAAGACGATCCGGGTCGCGCCCGCGCCTGGAGCGACGCCGGCGAGTTCGCCCTGCCGGAGCACAGCGCCGAGGTTCTGGGCGCCGACCACCCGTTTCTCGATGAGGCGACGCAAGACCTCATCGCCTTGTGCCACCATCCCGACGCCGGTGATTTCATCGCCTGCGGCTGGCGGGCGGGTGTCCAACCCGGCTACAGCTTCGCCATCGAGAATGGCGCCCACGGCGGGGCGGGGCCCGATGAGACCAACGCCTTTGCGTTGCTGCCGCGGGACATCCCGCTATCCTCGAACGGGCGCGATTATCTCCGGCCCGGTGATCTGCGCCGCGCGGCGTTGCAATTCCTCGGCCGGAGCGAGATCAAGGCCCCGCAGGCGCCGAGGCGGGACACCGCGCAGACACTGCGCGTCATGACCTACAATGTCCACAGTTGCATCGGCATGGACGGCAAACTCGCGCCTGAGCGCATCGCGCGCGTGATTGCCCGCTACGCGCCGGACATTGTGGCCTTGCAAGAGCTGGACGTGGGGCGGGCGCGCACCGAGGGCGCCGACCAAGCCCACCTGATCGCGCGCTACCTGGAGATGGATTTCCACTTTCACCCGGCGCTGCATCTTGAGGAGGAACGCTACGGCGATGCCATCCTGACCCATCTGCCCATGCGCCTGGTCAAGGCGGGTCCGCTGCCGGGGCTGCCCGGCAAGCTCTTTCTTGAACCGCGCGGGGCGTTGTGGGTGGCGATTGATGTGCATGGCACGGAGATTCAGGTGCTGAACACCCATCTGGGTCTGCTGCCGCGCGAACGCAAGGCGCAGGTCGAGGCGCTGCTGGGCCCCGAGTGGTTGGCGCATCCCGATTGCCGGGGGCCGGTTATCGTGTGCGGCGATTTCAACGCGCTGCCTGCTTCGCCAGTATGCCGTCGTTTGCGCAACAGGCTCAACGACGCGCAGATCGAGCTGGAACGCCACCGGCCCAGGGGCACGTTTTTTGGACGTTTCCCTGCCGCCCGTATTGATCACGTGTTCGTGGACGCCGGCTTCGAGGTGGCCGACATCGAGGTCCCGGACTCGGAACTGGCGCGGGTTGCCTCCGACCATCTGCCGCTGATCGTCGAAATCAAGGTTGATCGCACCGCGCACTTTTGATCTGCGTCAAAGTCGGGAGGGGGGCCTTCGCCATGATTGCGTGATAATGCACCGCCGGGGCAACTGCTATGACAACGCGCCAATGGAGAGCTTCGGGGCACACTGAAGAGCGAACTAGTTCATCATCGCCGCTACCAGACCCGCGAGCAGGCCAGGCATGAGATCACCGAGTACATCGAGATCTTCTACAACCGCCAGCGGCGGCAATCGAGACTGGGTTATCTCTCACCGGCTGCTTTTGCACAACAGTTTTACCGGCAGCAACAGGCCGCATGATGCTGCAACTTATGGCGTCCATGATTGACGCCGCCCGCACTGTTTAGCCATTTCGTAGTCTTAGTTACGGTATCATAGGCGCCCGATACGGAATGTACCTCCGCGTGCGATTAAAAAGGATCTGATTTATGAAGAAATTGATTGCGATTATCTGCGGGACAAACCTCCTATTGCTAAGCAGCGCCAGCCTGGCCGCTCCGCCCTTTGAACAAATGGATACTAATAAAGACGGCACCATCAGCCTGAAAGAGGCCGCCAAGCTCAAAAGTCTACCCAAGGTATACCCCTATATGGACAAAAATGGGGACGGCAAGCTTGATCGCCAGGAATACGGCTACTGCTGATCGGTGGAGAGGACAAACAGCAACAGGAGTATGAAAAAACTCACCCGGCGACAACCGGCCTTAAATAAGTAAGTCTCAGTTTTTCCTGCCGCAGACGGCTGCGGCATATCCCGTAGTGGAGCACCATGATAAAAACCCTGCGGAAGGCCGTACTGCGCGGAATCGCGCTAGTGGCCTTGCTGATATTGGCCTACCAAGCATGGCTGGCGCTGCACATTTGGTATTGGGCCGATCACAATCCCGCAACGACGGCCTTTATGGAATCACGATTACATGAACTGCAAGCCCAAAATCCTGACGCGCGGCTGGCCCAACAATGGGTGCCCTACCCCAACATCTCGGCACAGCTTAAACGCGCCTTGATTGTGGCCGAAGACGCCAAGTTTCTGGATCACGATGGGTTTGACTGGGAAGGGATACAAAACGCCTACGAAAAAAATCTGAAAAAGGGCCGCATCGTCGCCGGCGGCTCCACCATCAGTCAGCAATTGGCCAAGAACTTGTTTTTATCAGGCAGCCGCACGCCCTGGCGCAAGGCGCAAGAGGCCGTTATTACCTTGATGCTGGAACACATCCTGAGCAAACGCCGTATCTTCGAAATCTACCTCAATGTCATCGAGTGGGGCAACGGCGTGTTCGGGGCGGAGGCCGCCGCGCGTCACTATTATGGCGTGAGTGCGGCAAATATTTCTGCCCCACAAGCAGCACAATTGGCAGCGATGGTGACGAATCCGCGCTATTATGGCGGCCACCGCTCTGCCCGCGGGCTGCAACGCAAGAGCGGCATCATCCTCGCGCGCATGCCGGCCGCCCAGGTACCCTGACAGAATGTTGAAAAAGGCCATCCGTGGCCTTTTTCAACTCGCAAAGCAAAAAACGTGGTTTTTGCTTTGCTTCATTTTTCAAGCACATAAGCCGTGCTTGAAAAATGGCGGTGCATCCGTGCACCGCACGCAGGCTGTTTTTTAACAGCCTGCTAACCACGCCACCTTACAGATAACTTACCACCATGCCGCTTATCAGTCTCAACAAGGCTTCCATCGCCTTTGGCCATCACACCCTGCTCGATCAGGCCGACCTCATCATCGAACCCGGTGAGCGCGTCTGTCTGATCGGACGCAACGGCACCGGCAAGTCCACCCTCATGCAGATCATTGCCGGCTCAATCCTGGCCGATGACGGAATCGTCTGGCGGCAACCCGGACTGCGCATCGGCAGGCTTGCCCAGGACGTGGTCTTGGCGGAAGACCGCACGGTCTTCGACACCGTGGCCGAGGGCTTAGGCGATCTCGCCGCGGTGCTCTCCGGTTATCACCACACCTTGGCCCTGCTGGAGCATGACCACTCAGAGCCGGTGTTGCAACGTCTGCATGATTTGCAGCATCAGCTCGAAACCCGCGACGGCTGGCGGTTTCACCAGCGCATCGAAACCACCCTCAGTCGTCTGGAATTACCCGCCGACCAACTCCTGGGCGAACTCTCCGGCGGCTGGAAGCGACGTGTGTCGCTGGCTCAGGCGCTGGTCGCGGAGCCCGATTTGCTGTTGCTGGATGAGCCAACCAATCATCTGGATATCGCGGCGATCACCTGGCTAGAAGAGCTACTGCTGAATTTCCACGGCGGTCTGCTGTTCATCACCCATGATCGCAGTCTGCTGCAACACCTCGCCACCCGTATCGTGGAACTGGACCGCGGACAACTGACCTCGTGGCCGGGCGACTACCAGCATTATCTGCAAAAGAAACAGGAGATGCTGGCCGTCGAGGCCGATCACGCCGCCAAGTTCGACAAAAAACTCGCACAGGAAGAAGTCTGGATTCGCAAGGGCATCCAGGCCCGCCGCACCCGTAATGAAGGCCGCGTGCGCGGGCTCTATGCCCTGCGCGAGGAACGCGCCAAACGCCGCAGCGTGCCGGGCAAGGCACAACTTGCGCTGGACAGCGGCGGGCTCTCCGGCAAACTGGTGATCGAGGCGGAAGAGGTTTGTAAATCCTATGACGGCAAGCCGGTGGTCAAAAATTTCTCCACGCGCATCATGCGCGGCGACCGGGTGGGGCTGATCGGCCCGAACGGCGCCGGCAAGACCACGTTGCTCAAGCTGCTGCTCGGCGAGCTGGCGCCGGACAGCGGGACCGTGCGGCAGGGGACCAATCTGCAAATCGCCTACTTCGACCAGTTACGCGCCCAGCTCGACCCGGAACGATCCGTCATAGACAACCTGGCGCTGGGGATGGACACCGTCACCGTCAATGGCGCGACGAAACACGTCATCAGCTACCTCCAGGATTTTCTGTTCCCTCCGGCCCGCAGCCGTTCCCCGGTCAAATCGCTTTCCGGTGGCGAACGCAATCGCCTGCTGCTGGCGAAGCTGTTCACCCAGCCCGCCAACTTGCTGGTGATGGACGAGCCGACCAACGATCTCGACATCGAGACCCTGGAATTACTGGAAGAACTGCTGGGTGCCTATAATGGAACCCTGCTGCTGGTCAGTCACGACCGCGCCTTCCTCGACAACGTGGTCACCAGCGTCATCGTATTTGAAGGGGAAGGGAAGATCGGCGAATACGTCGGCGGTTATGAAGACTGGCTGCGGCAGACTGCCCGGGAGCGACCCCCGTCTAAAACCCCAGCCAAGCCGGCGGAAAAAGCTCAGCCCAAGGCCGCTCGTAAGCTGGGTTACAAAGAACAACGTGAACTGGAGACCCTCCCCGTTCGTATTGAAGCCCTGGAGGCGGAACAGCAGCGCCTGGTGGCCGCGCTGGCAGAGGCCGAGTTTTACCGCCGTGATAAAGAAGGTTTCCTGGCCGCCACCCAGCGCAGCGAAGAAATCATCAAGATTCTCCAAGCGGACTATGCACGCTGGGCCGAGTTGGAAGCATCGAAAACTTGACCCCGTGAGCATCGCGGTCTATCTTGGATGCTCTCAGAATACCTAAAGGGGCCGTTTATGGAGATACAAAAGATTGCGGTGGTCGGACTGGGCAGAGTGGGGTCTGCATTTCTGGAGCAAATGCTGGCGCTCAAGGACAAAGGCATTCAAATTACCTACGCCGTTGAGCACAACGAGACCCCTGGGAAACTCTTGGCCAAAGAGGCCGGCATCCGGCTTTTGACCCTTGATCAGCTCATCGCCCTGGGCGGTGAGGTGGACATTATCTTCGACCTCACCGGCAACGCCGAGGCACGCAGAGAACTCCGGGAAAAACTCGCCGCCTCCAATAACCGGCATACCACCATCGCGCCCGAGGCGATTGCCCGCATGATGTGGACGGCGATGGGCGGCAAGACCTTGCCCGATGTCCACGGAAAGAAAGGCTATTAATACACTCTGTTAAGAAGTGAGGAGTGAAGGGTTAGGGGTGAGGCGCAACACCTCACACCTTACGCCTCACCGGCCGAAGACGCCTTACGCTTCCGAACTCCCTTCGTGATACGAAACAATCCGGTTGACCTCGTTCTTCGAGCCTAAAATCACCGGCACGCGCTCGTGCAGATCGGCGGGCTGCATGTCCAATATGCGCTCGCGCCCGGTGGTGCTCACCCCGCCCGCCTGCTCCACGATGAATGACATCGGATTGGCTTCGTACATGAGGCGCAGCTTGCCCGCTTTGGTGGGGTCTTTAGTGTCCTTCGGGTACATGAACACGCCGCCGCGAATCAAAATACGATGCACCTCGGCGACCATCGAGGCGATCCAGCGCATGTTGAAATTTTTCTTGCGCGGACCTTCCACACCAGCCAGGCACTCGTCCACGTAACGCTGCACCGGCGCTTCCCAGAAACGCTCATTGGAAGCATTGATGGCGAACTCGTGGCTGTCTTCGGGGATTTTCATGCCGGGGTGCGTGAGGATGAACTCGCCGATGTTCTGGTCGAGCGTGAAGCCGTTCACGCCATGGCCGCTGGTGAGCACGATCATGGTGGAAGGGCCGTAGAGCGCGTACCCTGCGCACACCTGCTTCGCGCCGGCCTGAAGGAAGTCGCGCGCGGTCACGGATTCCTGCGACATCCCCTTGGGCGAGCGCAGAATCGAGAAGATGGTGCCCACCGAAATGTTCACGTCAATGTTGGACGAGCCATCGAGCGGATCGAACACGAGCAGATACTTTCCCTTCGGATATTGGCGCGGAATCTGATAGATGTCATCCATCTCCTCCGAGCCCATCGCCGCGAGGTGGCCCGCCCATTCGTTGGACTTGATGAAAATTTCGTTGGTGATGACGTCCAGTTTCTTCTGTGTTTCACCCTGCACGTTTTCGCTGCCCGCGCTGCCCTGAATGCCGATCAGCGCGCCCTTGTGCACCGCGTTGGAGATGACCTTGCAGGCCGTGACGATGTCATTGAGGAGCGAGCTGAAGTCGCCGCTCGCGCCGATCTGGCGCTGTTCTTCAATGATAAATTGCGTGAGAGTGGTGCCGTTATGCATGACGATGATTACCTTAAATGAGGGTTACGAAATAAATCTTCCTCCGCAGCGTCTCGGCTGCGGGGAGTGTTACTCATAAGTCAATAATTAAGCCTACACTTCCCTCTGTGTCCCCGCCCCCCTATGTAGGGGGCGGGAAAGGGTGGGGGTAGGTAAAACAGTGTACTTACTCAGGAGTCACATCATAAGTAGTGCTCCTTGCTTTGTGACTCCTGAGTAAAACTCGGTCCGAATCAATACGGGGATTGCGGGGGCGTAAAAGTTTAGTATTTTATCAAGAATTCCATTTATCCGCCATATTTACCTTGCCCGGCAGCCTATTCTCGTCTATGATTTTGGGTTGCTTGCAATGAGATTGCAGGGAGAGGTGTCCGAGCGGTTGAAGGAGCACGCCTGGAAAGTGTGTATACGGTAACCCCGTATCGCGGGTTCGAATCCCGCCCTCTCCGCCATTTATTATGGGGCGTAGCCCCGATTGGTAATGGCGGCGGGATGCGAACCCGCGATTCTCATATACAAATGGTTCGACCAAATCGTCTGGAACGATTTGGAACAGCCGAAGGCTGGCCCGTAGGGCGAAGCACATGGAGGTGCGGAGTAATCCCGCCCTCTCCGCCAATTAGGGCCGGAGCGCCCCGATCCGTTGCCAGCTTAGATCCCTAGTCTCTAGCCTCTAAACCCTAGCCCCTGTTTTATGGTGGCTTGTATCGGTCCCCTCGCAACGAGCGGCTGTGAACCCCGTCAGGCCCGGAAGGGAGCAGCGGCAGCAACCTCACTCGTGTGCCGGGGTGTGGCTGGTACAGGCCGCCGCCTTTACCGCTAAAACCGCATCTCATTAGATTCCCTTAAGCCTGCATCTTCTGCTATCGTTACAATGAATGACGCAGGATATCCCCATGAGCTACCAAGTCCTCGCCCGCAAGTGGCGGCCGCGCAATTTCGACGAGATGGTCGGCCAAGACCATGTGCGCCGTGCACTGGTCAACGCCCTCGATAACGACAGGTTGCACCACGCCTTTCTGTTTACCGGTACGCGGGGAGTCGGTAAGACTACCATCGCGCGCATCCTCGCCAAGTCCCTCAATTGCGAAAAGGGAGTCAGCTCAAAGCCCTGCGGGGTGTGCAGCGCCTGCCGCGAGATTGATGAAGGGCGCTTTGTAGATCTGATCGAGGTGGACGCCGCCTCGCGCACCAAGGTCGAGGACACGCGCGAATTACTGGAAAACGTGCAGTACGCCCCGACCCGCGGGCGTTATAAAGTCTACCTCATAGACGAGGTGCACATGCTCTCTACCCACAGCTTCAATGCCTTGCTGAAGACCCTGGAAGAGCCGCCGCCGCACGTCAAATTTTTACTCGCCACCACCGACCCGCAAAAACTGCCGGTGACCATCCTCTCGCGCTGCCTGCAATTCAATCTAAAGCGCGTTCCCGTTGATCTGATTAGCAAACAGTTGGAATACATTCTCGTCCAGGAAGGGATTGAAGGCGAGCCAGGGGCGCGTCTCGCCTTGGCGCGTGCCGCCGACGGGAGTTTGCGTGACGCCTTAAGTCTGCTCGACCAGGCCATCGCCTATGGCGGCGGCACGCTCCGCGAGGCCGACGTGCGCGCCATGCTCGGGACCATCGAGCAGACTCATATCGTTGCCCTGTTGGATGCCCTGGCGAAGCACGACGCCCCGGCCTTGCTGCAGCGGATACAATTGCTGGCCGAACACAGCCCCGATTTCCCCGGTGTGCTGGCCGATCTGCTCTCGCACCTGCACCGCATCGCCCTCGCCCAGATCGCCCCGGAGGCCATAGACGACAGTCTGGGTGACCGTGACACGCTGCTGCGCATGGCGCAGACCCTCAGCCCCGAGGACGTGCAGTTGTTTTATCAGATCGGACTGCTCGGACGGCGTGACTTGTCCTTGGCTCCGGATGCCCGCAACGGCTTTGAAATGGTGCTGCTGCGCATGCTGACCTTTCGTCCCCTCAGTGAAGCAGAAACACTTAGCGCCTCGCCCGCTACCGCCGCCTCTGCCCCGGCCACTATCAAACTTCACGCCTCACGCCTCACCCCTCACCTGCCACCGCTCCCCTCCCCTGCCCCTCCGGTTGCAGCCTCAAAGGCGTCCACCGCCGCCCCGGCCAGTACCAAACCTCACGCCTCACCCCTCACTTCTCACCTGCCGACGCCCCCCTCCCTTCGCGCAAAACAGCCGATTTCGGACGACTGGGGGAAAATTCTAGGCGAGCTCAAGCTCACCGGCATACTCCAGCAGCTTGCGGTCAATTGTGCGCTAAAAGAGCGGGCTGGCGACACGGTACACCTTATCCTCGACAACACCCAAGCCAACCTCCACACCAAGAAGCTGGAGGAGCGCCTGCAGCAAGCCCTGCAAACCTATTACCAGACTCCGATCAAGCTCGTCCTCAGCGTGGGCGAGCCCGGTGGTGCCACGCCAGCGCAGGCCCAGGCGCGAGAACAGAGCGAGCGCCTGCAGGCCGCTGTCCAGGTCATCCAGAGCGACGCCAACATCCAGGCCTTGGTTGAAACCTTTAACGCCCGCATCCACCCTGACTCGATCCAGCCCCTGGATTAATCTGATCTCTCTTTTCAGATCAGGCCCTTCGACATGCTCAGGACAGGCTTGCTATAATTAAGCCAAGCAGAATGACCTCTCAGTCCCTTATTTCTCTCCCCCTTGATGAGGGAGAGTTAGAGTGGGGGTGGGTAGTAGCGCAAATACATCGCACAGAAAGACTTACCGAGGAAAGATATGAAAGGCGGTCTAGGCAACATCATGAAACAGGCCCAGCAGATGCAGGCCAACCTGCAAAAGGCTGCGGAGGAACTCGCCGGCCTGGAAGTCACCGGACAGTCCGGCGCAGGCATGGTCACCGTGGTCATGACCGGATCGCATGACGTCAAGCGCGTCACGATAGACCCCAGCCTGATGCAGGAAGACAAGGAGATGCTGGAAGACCTGATCGCGGCGGCCGTCAACGACGCCGTGCGTGCGGTAGAGAAGACCTCCAAGGAAAAATACGCCGGCATGACGGGCGGCCTGGGGCTCCCCCCCGGCTTCAAGATGCCCTTCTAACCTTGCCGCACGTCCCTAGCACACTTATTGAGCAGTTGGTCGAGGCCTTCCGCTGCCTGCCCGGCGTGGGTCCCAAGTCCGCCCAGCGCATGGCCTTCCATCTGCTGGAACGCAACCGCGAAGGTGCGCGCCAACTCGCCGAGGCCCTGACCCAGGCCGTCAACAACATCCATCACTGCGTCCTGTGCCGTACCCTAAGCGAAACCGAGATCTGCCGCCTGTGCGCCAACAGCGGCCGTGACCGTTCACTGTTGTGCGTGGTAGAAACCCCCGCCGACGTGCTGGCCGTAGAACGCGCCACCGGCTACAAGGGTCTTTATTTCGTGCTGATGGGCCACCTCTCCCCCCTGGACGGCATCGGCCCGGAACAGATCGGCCTCGATAAACTCGCCGAGCGCCTGGACCCGGCAGCGGTGCGCGAGGTCATCCTCGCCACCAATCCCACCGTAGAGGGCGAAGCCACCGCGCATTACATCAGCGAACTGGTCCGCCCGCGCGGCATCAAGGTCACCCGCATCGCCCACGGCGTCCCCCTAGGTGGCGAGCTGGAATACGTAGACAGCGGCACCCTGTCGCATGCTTTCTCAGGAAGACGGGAGATATAGGCCATCCTGCCTGGGTAGTCAAAACATAAGGCGGACTTGAATCCGCCACATCTATTCCGTAAGGCACAACGCCGTTGCGCCGCTGTCGCTCGCACGGTTGACCGGAGCCGGGCTAATGGGTGACCCGGGGAATTTTTAAGAAATCCGTTGGCGTGATAATATACATTCTTAACATACTGTGATACGCCGATGGCCGAATCGGCTGGAGCGGCGGCTGTTGGAGATCGAGAAGCTCGATCCCGAGGCTAAGCGCCAGATCACGCAATTGCTCGATACCTTCATCGAGAGCAAGAAACCCAAACAGCGCGTCAACGCGCAGGAGGCTTGACCATGACGAGGATTCAGATCGATTTGCCCGACGCGACCGCTCAGGCGGCGCGCGATGCGGGGCTGTTGACGCCTCAGGCGCTGACGCAGTTGCTCAAGGATGCGATGCGCAGGCAGGCGGCGCAGGCTTTGCTGGCGGGCGCGGTACGCGCGTCGAAGGCAGGCAGGCAGCCGTTGTCGATGGAGGAGATTCAGGCAGAGGTCAACGCGGTGCGCAAGAAGCGGCGCGCCAAGGCCAGCTCTGCTGCATGAGGGATCGCCCGCGGCTGGTGGCCGATACCAATGTGCTGGTGTCGGCCTTCCTGTGGGAGGGTGTTCCGGGACGCTTGATCGAGTTGGCGGGCGAGCAGGAATTGCAGCTCTTTACCAGCCGCGAGCTAGTCGATGAGCTGGCCGAGGTGTTGCACCGGGAGAAACTGGCCAAGCAGGTCGCGGCAACGGGGCTTACCGCCGCCCGGATGGTGGCCCATTACCGGCGCATCGCCACCATGGTGACGGCGCGGCAGCTCGCCAGCCAAATTTCGCGCGATGCCGACGATGATCGCGTGCTCGCCTGCGCCGTCGCCGCCCAAGTCGATTTCATCGTCTCGGGTGATGACGATTTGCTCTCGCTCAAACAGTATCAGGGCATCCCCATCGTTTCCCCGGCAGAGGCGGTGCACAGAATCAAAACAAGCTGAACCACCAGCATCTCCCGGGTACGCCGCGAAGCGGCTGATCCACGCCACGGGCTACCCTTTTGTGTATGTTGACCGCCGAGCCGGAGCAGATCGGCCTCGACAGACTCGCCGAGCGCCTGGACCCGGCAGCAGTGCGCGAAATCATTCTCGCCACCAATCCCACCGTGGAGGGCGAAGCCACCGCCCACTACATCAGCGAACTGGTCCGCCCGCGCGGCATCAAAGTCACCCGCATCGCCCACGGCGTCCCCCTGGGTGGCGAGCTGGAATACGTAGACAGCGGTACCCTGTCGCATGCCTTTACAGGCCGGCGGGAGATATAGACCCTCCTGCCTGTGCAGTTAAAACATAAGGCGGACTTGAATCCGCCAAGTCTATTACCTGCGATCCGCTGTCTCGTGGCTTAGGGACAGCACAGAGCTTTCAACGCCGTCCCTACTAGACTCTCGGCCCAACTGAAAAATAACCTGCTCAACACCGCCGAACGAGTCCGGGTAGTAGGTTTTGTAAAAATGAAGAACTCCCATCAGCAGATCTCGGGTATTACCGCATTAATGTCTTGAACCAAATGGCATAAGGTTGGGCAAGCCACCACTTCAAGGGAACAGAACCATGGTGCCTGCGAACGATTTCCATGGCTTCCCGGTAGTTTTGGCGACGGTTGTTTCTTGTTTTGGTATCAGCGTGCTCTCGGTTGAACGCCACAAAATGATCCACAAACCCAAGCTCGCCGAAATTTCGGTAAAGTCGCCACCACAAGTCATAGTCCATGGCCATGTGCAGCTTCCCATCAACACCACCCACAGTCTCCCAAGCCGAACGACGAATCAGGGTGGCCGGTTGAGAAATAATGCAGCGCAAGGCCAGGCGGCGCTCATTGAAGGGCTCCACCCATACCCGGTAGCGTTTTCCGGATTTCTGCACCACGTTCCACGCGCGGCCATACACAGCAGGTGCCTCAGAGTGTGTTTCCAGTTCACTGACAAGCTTTGCCAAACCACCTGGCAAAAACCAGTCATCGCTATTTAGCCAGCACACATAGGGCGCGCGCCCCTGCGCAATGCCTTCGTTGATTGCCGCTGCCTGCCCGTCATCGGCATGACTACGCCATCCAGCCAGTCGGTCTTCCCACTTGCGAATAACCTCCAAAGAGTTATCCGACGATCCACCGTCCAGCACAAAGACTTCAACAGGGACTTCCTGCTGAAAAATCGACGTCAGCGCATCATCAAGGAATCGCCCTTGGTTGAAAGACGGAACTGCCACAGTCACCAATGGTTCTATCATGCCTTTACTCCACCGATTTTGTCAGAAAATCCGCGTAAGTCTTGGCAATCCCATCATGCAGCGAGGTTTGCGCCTGCCAACCGAGGCCACACATCCGATCAACATTCAACAGCTTGCGCGGCGTGCCGTCAGGCTTGCTGGCATCAAACACAATCTCGCCCTTAAAGCCGACAACGCTCATGACCGTCTCGGCCAACTCGCGAATGGTCAGGTCCTCGCCTGTACCAACGTTGAACATTCCTTCGCTGATTCCTTGCTCCATCAAGAACACGCAGGCATCCGCCATATCGTCAACATACAAGAATTCTCGCATCGGCTTGCCGGAACCCCACACCACCAGTTCTTTATCGCCACGAACCTTGGCTTCATGCGTCTTGCGAATCAAAGCCGGCAGCACATGGCTGTTATTCAGGTCATAGTTGTCATTGGGACCATACAGATTGGAGGGCATCACCGATACATACTGAGTACCATACTGGCGGTTGTAATTTTCACACAGCTTGATGCCGGCAATCTTGGCAATCGCGTAAGGCTCATTTGTCGGCTCTAGTGGCCCCGAAAGCATATACTCTTCCATCATCGGCTGAGCACAATCACGCGGATAAATGCAGCTAGAGCCTAGAAAAAGCATACGCTTTACACCAGCTTGGGAAGCCGAACTAATTACATTGGCCTGAACCATAAGGTTCTCGTAAATAAAATCAGCGCGATAAGTATTGTTTGCGTGGATTCCTCCGACTTTGGCCGCGGCAAAAAAAATGAAATCAGGCTTTTCTTCCGACAAAAAATTAGCAGTTGCTGCCTGATTCAGCAAATTTAGTTCAGCATGAGTCTTTGTGACCAGATTAGTATAACCTGATGCTTGAAGGCGGCGAACGATAGCCGATCCCACCATCCCACAATGTCCCGCTACGTAAATCTTTGACGTACGGCCTAAAGAACTATTCGTGATAGTCATAGGCCATATATCCGTGATTTTTCACCAACTCATCACGTTTAGCACTTTTAAAATCTTCAAACGCCATCTCGGCCACCAGTTCAGCGAACGTGGTCTTCGGCACCCAACCTAGCTTTTCTTTTGCCTTGGTGGGGTCACCCAACAAAGTGTCGACTTCAGTGGGCCGGAAATAACGCGGATCAACCTTGACGATGATCTTGCCGCTCTGGTCGGTGCCGGTTTCTGCAACACCTTCACCTTGCCATTTAATCTGTATGTCAAGTTCCTTGGCCGCTGCATCAACAAACTGACGAACGCTATATTGAACGCCAGTGGCGATAACAAAGTCTTCGGGCTGGTTCTGCTGCAGCATGAGCCACTGCATTTCAACATAATCCTTTGCATGCCCCCAGTCGCGTAAAGAATTCAAGTTGCCTAAGTAAAGGCAGTCTTGAAGATTTAACTTGATGCGCGCCAGTGCCCGCGTAATCTTGCGCGTGACGAAGGTTTCACCACGTAGCGGAGATTCATGATTAAAGAGGATGCCGTTACAGGCATAAATGCCATAGGCTTCCCGATAATTCACGGTGATCCAATACGCGTACATCTTCGCAACAGCGTAAGGGCTACGCGGGTAGAAAGGGGTGGTTTCTTTCTGTGGAGTTTCCTGTACGAGACCATAAAGTTCTGATGTGGACGCTTGATAAAAGCGTGTTTTTTTCTCCAAGCCAAGAATGCGAATAGCTTCAAGAATGCGCAATGTACCAATACCATCAGCATTAGCGGTGTATTCTGGGGTTTCGAAGCTGACCGCCACATGGCTCATAGCCGCGAGGTTGTAGATTTCATCGGGTTGAACCTGCTGGATGATGCGAATAAGGTTGGTAGAGTCGGTAAGATCGCCATAATGCAAGACAAAATGCTTATTATCAACGTGCGGATCTTGGTACAAATGATCAATACGATCAGTATTGAAGAGGGAGGCGCGGCGCTTAATACCGTGGACCTCATAGCCTTTGTTTAGTAGAAACTCAGCCAAATAGGCGCCATCCTGCCCAGTGACGCCGGTAATCAAAGCTTTTTTCATTTTCATTTTCCCGTTTAAACGATTTACTTAAACCAAGTTATTTTTCGCCACCCAGCCGGGAAAAAGCCCCACCCACAATTTCGCCTTCATTGCTTTGTGAGGAAGAGTACCCGTTTGGATTACGCTGTTGCCACCTCCATGCTTCAGCGCACATATCGATCAGAGATTTTTGGGCACGCCAGCCGAGGATTCTCAGCGCGTTGGAAGGGTCTGCCCAGCATTCGGCGACATCGCCGGGACGGCGACGAGCAATCTGAAACGGCACTAGCTGACCACTGACCTGCTCGATAGCGCGAACTACATCTAACACGCTGTAGCCTTGGCTGTTCCCAAATTGACAGTGAATGACTCGCCGCGCTCTAGCAGCACCTTCAGCGCCGCCACATGCCCCTCAGCCAAATCCACCACATGGATGTAGTCGCGTATCCCTGTACCGTCTGGTGTCGGGTAGTCGTTTCCGAAAACATTAAGATAGGCACGCTTGCCTACTGTCACCTGTGTAACGTAAGGCATAAGATTGTTGGGGACACCGTTTGGGTCTTCACCGATTTGGCCGCTTGGATGCGCCCCAACAGGATTGAAATAACGCAACACGCCGACGCACCAGTCAGGTTTGGCAACGCGTAGAGCGGCCAGCATATCTTCACCCACCAGCTTGGTGTGGCCATATGGGTTGGTGTGCATACGGGGAAAGTCTTCGTTGATGGGCACTGAGACAGGGTCGCCATAGACAGTGGCACTGGATGAATAAACCAGAGTACGGCATTTTGTGGCGTCCATCGCCTCAGTAAGCTAATGAGGCCACCTAGGTTGTTGCGATAATGCGCAAGTGGATTGGATACACTCCCGCCAACAGACTTGAAGGTGGCGAAGTGAAGCACTGCCGAGACTTGGTGTCGTTCGATTACGTCCTCGACAAAACTCCGGTCGCACACATCGCCATCCTCGCAGACCACCTGCTTGCCGCCGATGCGCGACAGGCGCTCCAACACCCCAGAGTGACTATTGGAGAAATTATCAAGGATTACCGGCATGTACCCAGCTTCAGCAATGGCGAGGTATGTATGGCTTCCTATGTAACCAGCACCGCCCGTAATAAGGATGTTCATAATTGCGCTATTCTCACTTTCGCACCCACAAGCTCATGGTGGCGAAAGAGAATTTTCGGCCGATCCAGTTGTCCCAAAATAATCGATCGATAGCAAAAAGGCTCTTTACAAGAAATTTTCCGCCGACATTAAGCGCAGGAAAGGCGTCTGGATTGTAATAAAGGACATAGGCCAGCAGGCCTGGATAAACCTCATCGACCTTCTCATAACCGGCACTCTTGAAGTAACGATCAAGATCAGGATACTCGTAGCCCTGCTCCGTGTCGTCATCAAAGAGATCGTTTGATTTGTAAACTCGCTGCCGAACACGCCTAGTGAGCCAATTGTTATGAGTTGGTTCAAAACTCAAAAAATACCCACCCGGACGAAGAGATTTTCCTAGATTATTGAGAACATCCTGAGTGCGGGAATAAACATGATGAAGCCCCCCGATCAGGATAATAAAATCAAACAAATCGCCAGTCGATTGATAAGCGGTTACATCATTCCATTCGATTTTAAGCGCTGGCTTTCGATTCCGCGCAATTTCTACCATGCTTTCACTGTAGTCGAACCCATAGTAGTCGAAATTCGGTATTAAATTCTTGCTAAGTATCTCGTAACCTTCGGCCATGCCACACATGGGCTCTAAAACACGCTTTACTTCTGTGGCAATGCCTGCGTTCCGTTTTAGAAATTTTTCCCAGATAAGGTCTTTTAGCAACAGGTGATTTGGGTGCTTTCTAGCCTGAAAGTATTTTTCAGATATCTCGTTAAAATGTTCTCTTTGCTGCTCTACAAGTTTGTCCATGGTCTGTCTCAACGGTTAGTGGCTATTAACACGATGCCGGTTATGATCATAAATGCACCTGCAATGTGCCAAGCCGTAACGTGTTCGCTTAAAAAGAAGACCCCTGTCAGCATAGTGCCGATCATAAGAGAGCCTGCAGCAATCGGAAAAGCGAACGATAACGGCATCAGGCGCAGGATTGCCATCCAAATTACGGCACCAGCAGCGTAAAGAACGAAGCCAATGACAAAGACAGGTGCTTTCCAACCCTCCGCTGCTTTGATTAGATACAAGCCAAAGCAGCTAGTGATTACGTAAATCACAAATAAACTTGCTGACCACAGTGGGTTAGTCCAGCTTATGTTCACAAATCCACCTCGGTCGATTTCTTACGGTTGTATATATATTGGCTCTAAAGTGAATCCCTGAGTCAAGACAATAATTCATTAAGTTTAAGCTGCACATTTGGCTTCACTAGCAGTTGGACGGCGCTGCCCCGGTTTTGCCTTGCTCCTGAATTTCCTTCTTCCACTGCCCAGCCTGCACCGGATGAACACCGGACTCCTGGCCAATCTCGTTGATCGCCTTCATCCCTCGCAGTGTCTCCAGACCTACCTTCGCCTTGTACTCGGGTGTGTGGACCTTCCGCTTCTTCGCTTCACTCATCGCTTCTCGTTCCCTATGACAGTGAACAGCTTAAACCACTGTCTTAAAACCGGGGACCACTACTATACTCTTCCGGCAAATCCTACGGAAGAAAAGGGATGACCGGAGTCCCGAAATGATGTATCTAAGCGGGTTTCCCATGACTCGCAAAAAGCTTCATCGGCTTTATCCATCAACGTCAGGATGACTGAGTACTAGGGAAATGCATGAAGTACCCATTGTCCAGTCGAAAGTCGCCAGCCTGCTACCGACGAGGCTCCACGCGAATCAACACCCCGAGCTCTCTCTTGTCTTTGTTGATATTAAGTTCTTTTGGAACAACGGTTTTTTCGACCGAAAATCGAATATTTGTAGGGATTTTCTCCCCGCTATTATGGATCTCAAAACTCAACTCCTTTCCCTCGACCAGAGCTAAATTCTGTATCAACACATCGTCCTGCGTCACAGTCAACCTGTTCGGAGAGTTGAAGCTCGGCGTGCTTACGGTCACCAAAACCCGTTCTCCAAATTCAGGAAACACTTTTATAGATGCTGCTTTGCCAATCCATCCATCCGGATACCTGCCTTTCCACATGATTTTTGGCCTGTCGCTAGTTACCTTGTACAGCTTGTACCCCAAATATGTACTCCCGAAATATATCCTATTGGTCCAGATATTCAGAAATGCGCTTGGGTTGAACTGCTTACTTTCTGCAACGAGCATCATGTCGTATGCGCCGTATTTTTTCAGAATGGAGTCGTCACTGAAATATGGCGTGACCCCTCTGACAAACCACGTCGCCAGTTTGTCTCCTGTCATGAGCAACAGGTAATCATCTTTTCTGGGAAGCGCGCTTTCGTTGTTGTCCAGTTGCTCTTGGGAAATATTCAGCAGCTTGAGCATTGCCGTGGTCACGACTGCGGGATCCAGCAGGTCCGCAATCCCACCAACCATTCTATTTTCGCCGGACACAAGGGAGATCATTTCGCTTGTGTTTGCAACCTGCTCCGCATAAAAGGGGAACGATTCGATGACCAGGCGATTGGCCGGCTTGGAATCGGACATATACTTTGAAACTGCTTCCGTGTACATCCTCGAGTAGCTAATTTGACTTGTCACCACATAGAATGAATGAACGAATGCGTAGACAACGCATGTGACGACACCGAAACATGAAACGAGAAATGCTCTTGTGCTTAACATCTTGTTTTCATGAACAAACACCAAGCCGTACATTGCCGCAAACTTGAAAATAATAGATGGCAATAGCATGTAATAGCCCATCGGCCATCTCCAAATCAACAAGCCCAGGTAGTAGCTCCATGCCATCAGCAAGAGGCTGGCCACGAATATAAAATTGGAGGGTGCTTTCGACAAACACTGATCTCCGCGTGACCGGAGTCGCAGTGCCGCCATACAACAAAGCACGAGAGCGGCCACGCCGAAGAATAGAACATCCGGTTGTTGCGCAGAGTAAAAGAGCAGATTGTCCGTGACCAGTTCCAAGTCAATCTTGTAATCAACGTAGTTCTTTGAGCCGCTGCCATTCGAGAAGGCGAGATAAGGGACCTTCGAAATAAGGAAGCCGGCGACAATCGACAGCAGGAGAATTGAGTAGCGTGGTGAGTGAACGCCGTCACCGAGACCTCTGATCCGCTCCCGAGCGACAATCATGCTGGCGACGATAGCAACAAGGCAGAAACCCAACAAGACTAGTGAAGTCTCCTTGGACCAGACTGCCAGCGAAAACAGGACACTGATGCTGGCGAACCGCAGCGCTGATTGAGTTCGCCGTTTCATATCCGTCGTGTAGAAAATCACCAAGATGGCGATCACGAAGAGATACGCTAAGGGCTCCGCCTTTCCCTGCGTGTATAGGTTCTCGGCAACGGCGCCGCCTAAGCAAGCAATGACACCAAACACAAGCGTTGCTTTCAGGTTA
>Ga0184616_10000057_pt1 | contig 19770 bp, 17 predicted proteins | sample PLM4_90_coex_FD_133145 | JGI IMG/M metagenome (GOLD analysis project Ga0184616, IMG submission 133145) | Groundwater sediment microbial communities from an aquifer in East River, Colorado, USA - PLM4_90_coex | ecosystem: Environmental > Terrestrial > Soil > Riparian zone | place: USA: East...
ATCCCCACCGTGGTAGACCGATTCATCCAGCAAGCCATCGCGCAAATCATCAGCGCAGAATGGGAGCCCCACTACCACCCCAGCAGCTACGGGTTCCGCCCCCGTCGCTCGGCGCATCAGGCCGTGCGACAAGTACAGGCGGACATCCGCGAAGGATATGGCTGGGTGGTAGACATCGACATCGAAGCGTTCTTTGATCGAGTCAATCACGACCGGCTCATGGTGCGGCTCAAACAGCACACCCACGACCCAGCGTTGTTGCGCCTCATCAACCGCTATCTCAAGGCCGGTGTCCGTGTGGGCGGCAGCGTACAGGCCACGACACAAGGCGTACCGCAAGGCGGCCCATTGTCGCCGGTACTGGCAAACGTTGTACTGGATGAACTCGACTGGGAACTGGACCGGCGCGGCCACCGCTTTGCCCGTTATGCCGATGACTGCAACATCATGGTCAAAAGCAAAACAGCAGGTGAGCGGGTGATGGCAAGCGTGACACGCTTCGTCAGTGACACACTGCGACTCACAGTGAATCCGCTGAAAAGCGCGGTAGATCGCCCAGCCAAGCGCAAGTTTCTGGGATTTACGGTTAGCCGGAACGGAGCAAGGCTGAAGGTGACCGATAAAGCCATCGACAATCTCAAGGACCGTATCCGGGTACTGACCCGCCGCACCCGAGGCCACCGTTTGGCCGCCATCGTTGCAGAGCTGAGAATAACCCTGCTTGGTTGGAAAGCGTACTTCGGAATCGCCGAAGTGCTGAGTCCTCTGCGCGACATCGACAAATGGCTGCGGCGAAAGTTACGATGCTATCTCTGGAAGCAATGGGGGAGGTCAGGCTACAGGGAACTACGCAAACGCGGTGTGTCTGTGCGCGAAGCATGGAATACCAGCAAAAGCGCGCATGGCCCATGGCGCCTGTCGAAAACCCCGGCGCTATCGCTGGCCTTGCCAGCGAGGGTCTTCAGCAGTTTAGGTCTGCCATCCCTTGTGGGATGACAGGAATTTGTTCATTGAACCGCCGTGTACGGTCCCGTACGCACGGTGGTGTGGGAGGAGAGGAGCTGCGAGGCTTCTCCCTATCCCGATTAGATGTCATTGAGAGGTAGTAGCAATGGACAGCATCGCAGGCGACTCCTTCGAACAGCAAACCACGGCGCTTTATGCCGCCCTCGGTCGATTTGCGGTGGAATTTGAGCATGTCTGCTTCACCATGCGCTGCATCATCATGTCCATCCTGGACGAGCAAGGCCTACGGAACGCAAAAGTTCTAAACATTCTTCTAGCAGAGCAGACGGCGGAGCCGTTGCGCAGCTTGACCTCTTCGCTTCTTGCCGAGACTCAACAATTTTCAGAAAAGGACGAAAAGATCATGGGTTCCTTGCTCTCGAAAGTCCAAGTCCTAACTCAGGAGCGCAATGATGTCCTGCATAGCACGTGGTTCATTGGCTGGTACGGCACTGAAAACGGAGATTTCTGTCACGCACCGAGCATCAAACCAAAACGGAGTAAAAAAGGGGACGTCTCCTTGGACCGGACTTGGAAGATTGAGCAGTTCGATAGTTTAACTGCCAGAGCCAAGGCCTTGTCAGACAATCTGCGCAGTGTCAACGCCTGCCTGTCTCACGGCTACAAACTCCACAATAACTTTCGGCTCAGCCACGATGGCTCAGTAGTAGGCCTCGGCCAACCGTACAAATGACATCTAATAGTCGGTTCCAGGGGACGCTCCAGCTTCGCAGCGCGTAGGATGGGTGGAGTTAAACGCAACCCATCATCAATGCCGCAATAACACATGACCAATTACCGACGCCACTTTGTGCCCGGCGGGAGCTATTTCTTTACCGTCGCTCTGGCGGAACGCTCGGCAACGCTATTGACGGACCACATTGATGTGCTGCGAAAGGCCTTTCAACGGATTCGGAGAGAGCTGCCCTTTAAAATTGAGGCCATGGTGGTGTTGCCTGACCACTTGCACTGTGTTTGGACGCTGCCGCCTGAAACGGCTGACTTCTCTACCCGTTGGAAAAGGATAAAAGCAGAGTTTTCGCATGCCCTGCCCGCCGGGGAGCAGCGTTCGACAAGCCGGGTGAAAAAAGGCGAACGCGGTATCTGGCAGCGGCGGTTCTGGGAACATACGTTACAAGATGAACTGGATTGGCAGAGGCATGTGGATTACATACATTACAATCCCGTAAAACACGGATATGTAAAACGGGTTGCGGAGTGGCCGTATTCGACCTTCCACCGTTATGTGAAGCTTGGGCTTTACCCTTTGGAGTGGGGCGGGGCGGGTGCGGAAAACGGCGACGAATTTGGGGAGTGATGGGTTACGCTTGCGCTCCACCCATCCTACATAGATTTCTATTTTTAAAATGACGCTTAAAGACTACCTCACCATCTTCACCAATCGCCGCGTGGGCGTGGTGTTACTGCTTGGATTTTCATCGGGGCTGCCGCTGGCGCTCACCGGGGGTACGTTGCAGGCGTGGATGACGACTGCGGGTGTGGACTTGAAAACCATCGGTATTTTCACACTGGTGGGGCTGCCTTACACGCTCAAATTTCTCTGGGCGCCGCTCATGGATCGCTTTGTGCCGCCATGGCTGGGGCGGCGGCGCGGCTGGATAATCGCCACGCAGGTTGCGCTCATGCTGGGTATTGCGGCGATGGGAGTGGGTTCGCCGCAACACGCGCTGTGGGCCTTGGCGGCGCTCGCCCTGTTTGTCGCCTTCACCTCCGCTTCGCAGGACATTGCATTCGACGCCTACCGTGCCGACGTGTTGCGCCCGGTTGAGCGCGGTGTGGGCGCGGCGGTCTCGGTGTTCGGTTACCGCATCGCTATGCTGGTGTCGGGTGCGGGCGCGTTGATTATGGCCGACTTTCTTGACTGGCGGACGACCTATCTCATTTTGGCGGGACTGATGACGGTGGGCGTCCTCGCTACGCTGTGGGGTCCGGAACCTGAGCAACAAGTAGTCCCGCCACGCACGCTACAAGAGGCGGTATGGGGGCCTCTGCAAGAATTTTTCACCCGTTACAGCGTCTCCGCAGGGCTGGGGATTTTGATCCTGATCGTCCTGTATAAATTGGGGGATGCCTTCGCGGGCACCTTGAGCACGGCCTTTTTGTTGCGCGGCGTGGGCTTTTCACTGAGCGAGGTGGGTACGGTCAACAAGGCGCTGGGGCTGGCTGCGTTGTTGCTGGGCGCGTTGTTCGGTGGCGTACTGATGTCCAAGCTGGGACTGTACCGTTCCTTGATGATTTTCGGAATACTCCAGGCAGTCTCGAACCTCAGCTTCATGGGGCTCGCCTGGGTCGGCAAGAGCTATGTGATGCTGGTGACGGCCGTGGTGTTTGAGCAGGTCACCGGCGGTATGGGCACGGCGGCTTTTGTTGCGTTGCTCATGGCGCTGTGCAATCACCGCTACACCGCCACGCAATTCGCTCTGTTTTCCGCGCTGGCCGCGTTCGGCAGACAATACCTCGGACCGCCGGCGGGTCTGCTTGCGGATTCCCTGGGCTGGGTGACTTTCTTTTTTATTACTACGCTCGCCGCGCTCCCCGGCCTGTGGCTGTTGTGGAAGATGCGGATTCGTATCAACAGCCTTGATAACAACACGAAGCACGAACAGGTTTCTCCTCCCTAAACGCTGTCCCCCGCAATAATTATTTTCTCAACCTAATTATAAAGTCCGCTGCGCATTACATCGGCGGCAACATTGATCCACATCAATGCCCGGCGACTGCGGGCTTCTTAGCATGAAATGACCTTCCTGGCCCACCGGCACGCCGTCGGTTCGCCAGATTCAAGGTAAACCCTTCATCCAATAAACCTTCAGGAGGATCACATCATGTCTCAACAATTCATCTATTGGCTGCAAAAATGGCGTTTTCTAGGAGTATTGGCCATGTTATTGCAGGTCGGTGTAATGTTGTTTCCGCAATCAGCGCAGGCAATACCTGCGTTCGCGCGACAATATAATCTCACCTGCGTCACCTGTCATGCCGCCTTCCCCCGGCTCAACAGCTTTGGTAAGGACTTCATCTCCCAAAATTACCGGCTGCCGAACTGGAAGGAGACTACCGCGGAAATCGGCGACGACATGCTCGCACTGCCTAAATTCCCGCCGTTCGCCATCCGTGCGCAGGCCTACGTGACGGGGCGGCAGGGCGAGGAGATAGACCCGGAGACCGGCCCGACGGGCAACAGTGCCAACTTCGATTTCCAGTCGCCGTATCTCATCAAGCTGCTCTCCAGCGCACCGTTGTCGGATCACATCACCTATTATTTTTACGGCATCTTCGCGGAGAAGGGGGACAATGGCAGTACGGTAATTGAAGACGCCTGGTTCCGGCATGACGATTTAGGCGGCACTGGTGTCGGTGGGATGCTCGGTCAGTTCCAGATCTCCGATGTCATGTTTCCGCGCGAGACGCGCCTCACCGTCCAGGACTTCATGGCCTACCGCCTAGCGGGCATCACCTATGATCGCGGCGTGCTGTTTGACCGTGGACTGGGGCCGCTGACACTGGCGTTGGGGGTGGTCAACGGCAGTGGCATAGATCAAAACTTCAATGTGAACAGTCCGGGGTTCAACCGTCCTGACAGGATGTTCGACAACGACCGCGGCAAGAGCGTGTTCGGGCGCCTCGGCGGCAAGCTAGGCCCTGTTTCGGTCGGGTTGTTCGGACTCACCGGTAAGCAGAAGAGCATCGCTATAGGCCATGCCGGCACGCAGACCGGCGACCGCAAGACGGATAAGCGCGTGTTCGGCCTGGATATCTCCGGCGATAACGGCCAATGGTATTGGTTTGGTCAGGCGTTGTGGAATAAGTGGGACAAGTTCCTGGATCAAGACCCCAACAAAAACTACAGTTGGTTCGGCGGTTTTGCCGGCGTGGACTATGTGTACAACGACCGTTGGACGTTTTCGCTGCTCTATAACTATGTGAACAACGACGATTTCAAGAATACCGGCACGGTGTTTGAGGGGATCAAGATGAACGCCCTGACCGCTACCGCCTCGTATTACTTCATGCGCAACGTCAAAGGCGTGATGGAGGCGACGGTGGATTTTCAGAAGAAGGATAATGATCCCGACTTCGTGGGTCATGAGACGAAAGAGGGTTACGTTCTATTCGGTATTGACGCGGCCTTCTGAGCCGGCTTGAAGGCGTAGCAGTCTGTTGAAAAATAGACTGCGTGTGGTGCAGGGATGCACCGCCATTTTTCAAGCACGTTTTAATGTGCTTGAAAAATGAAGCAAAGCAAAAACCACGCTTTTTGCTTTGCGTGTTGAAAAAGGCCAAGGATGGCCTTTTTCAACAAACTGATAGTTCAGCTTACCCGGCAGCGCAGGCTGCCGGGTTATTTTTCAGCGTGCAGGGTTTGTGTCCGCTGGAAGCGGTACAACGCGATCTCGCCCAGCAGATTCGGCAACAGCCGCATCCACCAATTGGTCCGGTGCGCCTGATCCACCACGGTGCGCTGTAATATGGTGATGCCCTTTTTTGCGCACAAGCGCTCGAAATCCTTCAGTGTGCAGAGGTGGATATTCGGCGTGTTGTACCACTCGTTGGGAAGATTGCGCGACACCGGCATGTGGCCGCCTAACAGGATCTGCAGGCGGTTCGGCCAGTAGCCGAAGTTGGGAAAGCTCACGATGCCCTCGCGACCGACGCGCAGCATTTCATCCAGCAAATGCTCCGGGTAGAGTACCGCCTGCAGGGTCTGCGACAGCACCACATAGTCGAACGAATCAGCGTCGAAGTCGGACAGTCCGGCGTCGAGGTCGGTCTGGATCACGTTGACCCCAGATTCGATGCACTTCAAGATTTTGTCTTCGTCTATCTCCAGGCCGTAGCCGTTTACCCTGCGGCTGGCATGCAAAAAGCTAAGCAGCGAGCCGTCGCCGCAGCCCAAGTCGAGCACGCGGCTGTCAGGTGCGATCCACTCGCTGATGATCTCGAAATCGGGACGTAAGGCCATCAGGCGCCGACCTCTTTGGCGATCCGGTCGAGATAGGCATGCAAGATCGCCAGATAGCGCGGGTCAGGGATGAGGAAGGCATCGTGTCCCTCTTGCGAGGTGATCTCGGCATAGCTCACGTCGAGATCGTTATCCTGCAAGGCATGCACGATCTCATGCGAGCGTGCGGGCGGGAAGCGCCAGTCGCTGGTGAATGCAAGCACCAGAAAACGCGCCGTCGCCCGTTTAAGCGCCGCCGAGAGGCTATGATCGAACTCCGCGGCGGGATCGAAGTAATCGAGCGCCTTGGTCATCAACAGATAGGTGTTGGCGTCGAAGCGCTCGACAAACGACTGCCCCTGGTAGCGCAGATAGCTCTCGACCTGGAACTCCACGTCGAAGCCGAAGTTGAGTTTGCCCTCGCGCAGCTCGCGTCCGAATTTGGCGCGCATCGCATCATCGGAGAGATAGGTGATATGACCCAACATGCGGGCGAGCATCAGCCCGCGGCGCGGCACCACACCCTGTTCATAGTAATGCCCCGCGTGAAAGTCGGGATCGGACATGATGGCCTGACGCGCGACCTCGTTGAAGGCGATATTTTGCGCGGACAATTTGGGCGCCGCGGCAATCACAATCGCATGGCGCAGGCCGTCGGGATAATCCATCGCCCACTGCAGGGCCTGCATCCCACCGAGGCTGCCACCGATGATCGCCGCCCACTGTTTGATTCCCAATGCTGTGCCGAGGCGCGCCTGACTGTTCACCCAGTCGCGCACCGTGATGATGGGGAAGTCCGGGCCGTAAGGCTTGCCGGTGGCCGGATTAACGGTGGTCGGGCCGGTGGAGCCTTTGCAGCCGCCGAGATTATTGGGAGAGACCACAAAGAAGCGGCGCGTGTCGAAGGGTTTCCCCGGGCCGATGCAACTGTCCCACCAGCCCGGTTTTTTGTCCGCCATGCTGTGGTAGCCTGCCGCATGATGATCGCCGGAGAGCGCGTGGCAGATGAGAATCGCGTTGCTGCGTGAGGCGTTCAGCTCGCCGTAGGTCTCATAAATCAGTTCGTAGTTGTCCAGCGTGCGCCCGCAGTCGAGCGCCAGCGGTTCATCAAAGCGCAGCGTTTTCGGCGTGACCAGTCCGGCCGAATCGGCCGGAATCGTAATGGGCATCTCAGCGTAACGGTCTATTGTCCAAGTGGCCGCTCAGTCTAATGACTACTGCATAGCAGCGCAACAGGCGCGGAAATACGCCTTGACCTGATGCCCGTAACATAAGACATTACGCCTGAGCATTGCTATGAATCAAACTGAAAAAATTTATGATGTAGCCATCGCCGGCGGCGGCATCGTCGGGGCGACGCTGGCCTGCGCGCTGAATGGCGGCGGTATGCGTGTGGCGGTGATTGACGCCAAACAGCCCGAAGCCTCTGCTGAACGGAGAGACCCCCGCGTCAGCGCCATCAGCCGCGGCTCGGTGCGGATTCTTGAGTCGCTGGGTGTGTGGCGGCCTGACCACTCTGGAATGTTCGGCCCGTTCCGCGAGATGCAGGTGTGGGACGCCAGTGGCTTGGGCAACATCCACTTCGACAGCGCCGATATCGGCATGGATACGCTGGGTTATATCGTCGAAAACAGTGTGATTCTGACGGCGCTATGGGAGAAGCTACGAAATTCCACGACGATAGATGTGTACTGCCCCGCACGGATCACCACCGCAACCTGGCAGGGCGAGCGTGTCACGCTGACGCTTGATGACGGGCGGCGGCTTGACGCCAAGCTGCTGGTCGGCGCCGATGGGGCAGCTTCGACGGTACGGCGTCTTGCGGACATCGCGACGCGCGGCTGGGATTACCATCAAACCGCCCTGGTGGCGACGGTGCGTACTTCGCACCCGCATCACGAGACCGCCTGGCAGCGCTTTTTGCCGGGTGGCCCGCTGGCCTTTCTGCCGCTTGCCGAGGGTTCATCGTCCATCGTCTGGTCGCTTCCCTCCGATCAGGCCGCGCGCCTGCTTACCCTCTGCGACGACGCCTTTGTAAGTGAATTACAGGAGGCTCTGGGAGTTCCGCCCGTGCACGGTTATCAGGGCTTGGGGCTGGGCAAGATACTAGAGACCGGACCTAGGCTCAGTTTTCCGCTCCGGCTCATCCATGCCGACCAGTATGTCAAGGAGCGCCTCGCGCTCATCGGCGATGCCGCCCATACCCTCCATCCGCTCGCGGGCCAGGGTGTTAATTTGGGTATCAGCGACGCGGCGGCGCTGGCCGAGGTGTTGAGCGAAGCCCGCTCTCAAGGCAAAGACATCGGTGCGCTCAGGGTGTTGCGCCGCTATGAGCGCTGGCGTAAGGGTGATAATCTCATCATGATCGCGGCGCTGGAGGGCATTAAACGACTGTTTTCGACCGACCTGCCGCCGCTGCGCTGGGCGCGCAACCAAGGGCTTGCCCTCACGGACCGCGCCTGGCCTGTGAAAAACACCATCATGCGTCACGCCATGGGCATGGCGGGGAATCTGCCCAAGCGGGCGCGCAACAGCTTGACAGTCTGAATAAGAGGCTGCCCTGATGGCCTACTTTGTGCAGGATTAAGACTATCGCGGTATACTACAAACATGCGAAAGTGGCGAAATCGGTAGACGCGCTGGTTTTAGGTGACAGTGGGGCAACCCTTGAGAGTTCGAGTCTCTCCTTTCGCACACTGACACCTTAAAAAATTGACGACAATGAGGTAGTAAGCGATGCACGTTTCAGTTGAAGCCACAAAAGGCCTTGAACGTTCTATTACGGTCGAGGTGCCCGAAGAACATATCGCGCAAGAGGTCCAGAAGCGCCTCAAGTCGCTGGCCGGCCGGGTCAAGCTGGACGGTTTTCGCCCCGGCAAGGTGCCGCTGCAGGTGGTGGAGCAGCGTTTCAAGGGTCAGGTGCGTGAGGAGGTGGTGCGGGATACCCTCCGCAGCAGCTTCCAGGAGGCCGTTGCCAAGGAAAACCTGCGTCCGGCGGGCGGCACCGACATCAAGAGCGTTGAAGGGCAACCCGGCCAGGGTCTGAGCTATAAGGCTACCTTCGAGGTCTACCCTGAGATCAAGCTCGCTTCCTTCGAAGGGTTCAAGGTCACTAAGCCCGAGGCGGCGATTACCGAGCAGGACGTGGACAAGATGCTCGAGACCCTGCGCAAGCAGCGTCAAGGTTGGCAACCCGCTGATCGGGAGGCGCGTGACGGAGACCAGCTACAGATCAGCTTCACACTGCTGGATGAGAAGGGCGAGCAGGTCGGCGCCGACAGTCAAACCAACGTAGTGCTCGGCGCCAGCATATTGGGCAAGGAGATCGAAGCAAAACTGCTGGGCCTAAAAGCGGGGTCTGAGGTCGTTATCGAGAAAACCGCTCCCGCTAATCATCCCGACCCGGCGCGTGCCCACAAAATGGAGCGCTATCGTATCAAGCTGATCTCGCTGTTTGAGCCGGTTCTGCCTGAATTAGATGAGGCCTTTATCCGCGATTTCGGCATAGAGTCCGGTTCGCTCGACGAATTGCGTGTCGAGGTACGCGCCAACATGCAGCGCGAACTTATTCAGGCCATCAAAGATAAAGTGAAACAGCAGGTGATAGACTGGCTCTATGAGACACACCCGATTGAGATCCCCAAGGCCTTGATTGAAAACGAAGCGGCCACTCTGCTCAATAACGAACGCAATAAACGCGGGCTGCCACCCGCTACGGCAGAGGAGAGTGCCGCGCAACGTGCGGCCTACGAACCTCAGGCCAGGCACAGGGTGGCCCTGGGTCTGCTGCTCGCCGAGATCATCAAGAACAATGGTATTAAGGTGGATCCCGCCCAGGTGCGTGCCAGTGTCGAAGCCATCGCGGCGACCTACGAAGATCACCAGGAGGTTATACAATGGTATTATGGTTCTCCACAGCGCTTGAATCAGGTTGAGTCGCTGGTGCTGGAGGATCAGGTCGTGGAATGGCTGCTCAAGCACGCCGAGGTGGCCACGGTCGCCTCCAGTTTTGATGCGATTATCCACCCTGAACTGTCGGCGAGTAGCACTCTCTAAATGCTAAAGGACGTAAAATGATGACCGATACTAGGAATATGGGAGGCGCCGTCAACACAACCAGTCTCAATCTGGTGCCCATGGTGGTGGAGCAATCCGCCCGTGGCGAACGCGCCTACGACATCTACTCCCGCTTGCTCAAGGAGCGAGTGATCTTCATCGTGGGCCAGGTTGAAGACCACATGGCCAATCTGATCGTCGCCCAGCTCCTGTTTCTCGAGTCGGAGAACCCGGACAAGGACATTCACCTTTATATCAACTCACCAGGGGGCTCGGTGAGCGCCGGCATGGCGATCTACGACACCATGCAATTCATCAAGCCCGATGTGAGTACCATGTGCATCGGACAGGCCGCGAGCATGGGCGCTCTGTTGCTTACAGGCGGCACTGCAGGCAAGCGCTACTGCCTGCCGCACTCCCGGATCATGATTCATCAACCGCTGGGAGGCTTTCAGGGCCAGGCCACGGATATTGACATTCATGCCCGTGAGATATTATTAGTAAGAGAACGCCTCAACAGGATTCTGGCGAAGCACACCGGTCAGACGATAGAACGGATACGCGTAGACACCGACCGCGATAATTTCATGACCGCAGAGGGTGCCAAGGAGTATGGCCTGATTGATGCAGTGTTGACGGAACGGCAGGTCAAAAGCGCATAGCAGGGTTGTGCGCCAGTAGCGATTTTATAGTCAATAGGCGAAGACGAAACAGCTATGATAGACGACAAGCACAGCGGCGGTGAAGGCAGCGACAAGCTGCTGTATTGCTCATTCTGCGGCAAGAGCCAGCATGAAGTCCGTAAGCTCATCGCCGGACCGTCGGTGTTTGTCTGCGACGAGTGTGTCGAGCTTTGTAACGACATCATCCGTGAAGAGGTGCAGGAAAAGTTTGCCGCCAATCGCGGCAACAAGCTGCCCACGCCTCATGAGATCAAACAAATACTGGACGAGTACGTCATCGGCCAGACCCGTGCCAAGAAGATCCTCGCGGTGGCGGTGTACAACCATTACAAACGCCTGGAATCTGCGCAAAAGAAAGACGACATCGAGATTTCCAAGAGCAATATCCTGCTGATCGGTCCCACCGGTTCGGGCAAGACCCTGCTCGCCGAGACCCTCGCGCGTCTGCTCAATGTGCCCTTCACCATCGCCGATGCAACCACCCTTACCGAGGCGGGCTATGTCGGCGAAGACGTGGAGAACATTATCCAGAAGCTGTTACAGAAGGCCGAATACGATGTCGAAAAGGCGCAGACTGGCATCGTCTACATAGACGAGATAGACAAGATCTCGCGCAAATCGGACAACCCCTCCATCACCCGCGACGTGTCGGGCGAAGGCGTGCAGCAGGCCTTGCTTAAGCTGATCGAGGGCACCATCGCCTCGGTGCCTCCGCAGGGCGGCCGCAAGCATCCCCAGCAGGAGTTCCTGCAGGTCAACACGCGCAATATCCTGTTCATCTGCGGCGGCGCGTTTTCCGGTCTCGATAAGGTGATCCGCGACCGTTCGGAGAAGGGCGGCATCGGCTTTTCCGCTGAACTCAAGACCAAAAGCGATAAGCGCGGCGCCAACAAGGTCCTGCATAGCGTGGAGCCGGAAGATCTCATCAAATACGGCCTCATCCCGGAATTCGTCGGCCGTCTACCGGTGGTGGCGGTGCTAGATGAGCTGGATGAGGACGCATTGATGCGCATCCTCATTGAGCCACGCAACGCCATCACCAAGCAGTTCCGCAAACTGTTTGAAATGGAAGGCACCGACATCGAGTTCCGCGACGACGCCTTGCGCGCCGTGGCTACAAAGGCCATGGAGCGTAAAACAGGGGCTCGCGGTCTGCGCTCCATTCTGGAGAAGGTGTTGCTTGACACCATGTTCGACTTGCCTTCGCTCGGCAAGGTCAGCAAAGTGGTGGTGGACGCAGGCGTCATCAACGGCCAGTCCGAGCCCTTGATGATAATTGACGGCGCGGGCGGCGATCAGCAGCGGACGGCGACACATCAAAACAAACCCGCTTGATTTAGGCATCAATAGGCCCCATCTCGGTCTAAAGAGTTGTTGTTAACTGCCGTTAATGGCTAGAGTGCTTCCGTATTTGGAAGCCTCTGCGAGCAGTCTGACCTAACCCAAAGGGCCCCTACATGGAAAAAGACATACCCGCTACTGTAACCGATGACCAGATCATGGTGGTGCCGGTATTGCCGTTGCGCGACGTGGTGGTCTACCCGCACATGGTCATCCCCCTCTTTGTAGGACGGGAAAAGTCCATCAAGGCCTTGGAGGCGGCCATGGAGGGCAACAAGCAGATCTTGCTGGTGGCCCAGAAGAACGCCGCGGTGGACGACCCGCAGATAGACGATCTCTACAAGGTCGGCACGCTGTCCAGCGTGCTGCAGCTGCTAAAACTGCCCGACGGCACCATCAAGGTACTGGTCGAGGGTGCCGAACGGGCCAGCATTATCAACGTGGTGCGCACGCACGATTACTTGAGCGCCCAGGTCGGCAAGATGGTCTCGCTCGCCATGGACGAGCGTGAGGTCGAGGTGATGTCGCGTTCCGTGCTCACCCAATTCGACCAGTACGTCAAACTGAACAAAAAGATCCCACCGGAGATCCTCTCCGCGCTCGCCAGCATAGACGACCCAGGCCGGCTGGCCGATACCGTGGCCGCCCACATGACCCTCAAGCTCGAAGAGAAGCAGGCCATCCTGGAGATGGACAACGTGCGCGCGCGCTTCGAGCACCTGATGGGCATCATGGAGTCGGAGATTGACCTCTTGCAGGTCGAGAAGCGCATCCGTGGCCGCGTCAAGCGTCAGATGGAGAAGAATCAGCGCGAGTACTACCTCAACGAACAAATGAAGGCCATCCAGAAGGAACTGGGTGAGATGGATGAAGCGCCCAACGAACTCGAAGAGCTTGCCCAGAAGATCGAAAAGGCGGGCATGAGCAAGGAGGCCAAGACCAAGGCGAGCGCCGAGCTCAACAAGCTTAAAATGATGTCGCCGATGTCGGCCGAGGCGACCGTGGTGCGTAACTACGTGGACTGGCTGGTCAACGTTCCGTGGAAGAAGCGCAGCAAGATTTCGCGCGACCTGGCCAAGGCCGAGGAAATTCTGGAAGCCGATCACTATGGGCTCGATAAGGTCAAGGAACGCATCCTTGAATACCTTGCGGTGCAGTTGCGCGTTGACGAACCGAAGGGCCCGGTGCTCTGCCTGGTGGGCCCGCCCGGCGTAGGCAAGACCTCGCTGGGGCAGTCCATCGCGCGCGCCACTAACCGCAAATTCATACGCATGTCGCTGGGCGGTGTGCGCGACGAGGCCGAGATCCGTGGCCATCGCCGCACCTATATCGGCTCCATGCCGGGCAAACTCATCCAGAACATGGCCAAGGTGGGTACGCGCAACCCGCTGTTCCTGCTGGATGAAGTGGACAAGATGGCGATGGATTTCCGCGGCGATCCCTCCTCTGCGTTACTGGAGGTGCTTGACCCTGAACAGAACCATACCTTCAGCGATCACTATCTGGAGGTGGATTACGATCTTTCCGGCGTCATGTTCGTGTGCACGGCGAACACCCTGAACATACCGGGCCCGCTGCTCGATCGTATGGAGGTGATCCGCATCCCCGGCTACACCGAGGATGAGAAGATCAACATCGCCATGCGCTATTTATTGACCAAGCAGATCAAGAACAACGGTCTCAAGGACACCGAAATCGCCATCCAGGAAGCGGCGATCCGCGACGTGATCCGTTTTTATACCCGCGAGGCCGGAGTGCGTAATCTGGAGCGTGAGATCTCCAAGATCTGCCGCAAGGTGGTGAAAGAGATCCTGCTCAAGCCCAACGATAAAAAGATCACGATCACGCCACGTAATCTGGAAAAATATCTCGGCGTGCAGCGTTTCCGCTACGGGCGGGCAGAGGAACGCGACCAGGTCGGCCAGGTCACCGGCCTCGCCTGGACCGAGGTCGGCGGCGAGCTGTTGACCATCGAAGCGGTCGTTATGCCCGGCAAAGGCACGCTTACCAACACCGGGACACTAGGCGATGTCATGAAAGAATCCATTCAGGCAGCCATGAGTGTGGTACGTGCGCGCGCAGCGGCGCTCGGCATCAATCCCGATTTTTACCAGAAGAACGATGTCCACATCCACGTGCCGGAGGGCGCTACGCCGAAGGACGGTCCGAGCGCGGGCGTAGGGATGTGCACGGCCCTGGTGTCCGCCCTCACCGGCATTCCGGTGCGCGCCGACGTGGCGATGACCGGCGAGATCACCCTGCGCGGGGAGGTGCTCCCGATCGGTGGACTCAAGGAAAAATTACTGGCCGCCCACCGCGGCGGGATCGGTGTGGTCATTATCCCGGAGGAAAATCGGCGTGATCTTGCCGAGATTCCGAAGAACATCAAGCAAAGTCTCGATATCCGCACTGCAAAATGGATAGACGAGGTCCTGGAGATTGCCCTGCAGCGCGTACCGGGCCCCGTAGGCGAGGATAAGGTGGCAGCAGTCCCTGCAGTCGTTGAACACGAAGCCGCAGTGGAACCTGCTCCTGTTAATGCGCTTACTACACATTAAGAGCTAACACACTCATCTGCAAAGGAAGTTCTTTTTTGGCCAACACTGCGCGAGGCGTCTCGCGTAGCGTTGGTGTAACATTACCATTGCGAATTATTCCAAGTAAAACTCTGAAAAATTCCATTCCTGGAATTTTCAGAGACGAAAAGCAAAAAACGCGGTTTTTGCTTTTCTCCATTTTTCAAACACTTGGGTGTTTTAAAAATGGCGGCACATCCCTATACCGCAGAACCTCTGACACATCAGAGGTTCCCAAGCCTATCGAAATTCATAACATCTTCTCTCATTGGCTTGACACGGCTTTCGCGCAGTTGGTATAAAGTCTATTAGTAATACGCAGTACACCACCCAACGTTTATCCTGACTTACAAAGAGGGGAGTTATAAAAGTGAATAAAGCCGAACTCATAGATGCAGTAGCCACCTTAGCCGATATCTCCAAAGCAGACTCCGGCCGTGCCCTGGATGCCGTCATTGCAGCGATCGGTAAGGCCCTCAAGAAGGGCGACCAAGTCACGCTGGTGGGCTTTGGGACCTTCCTGGTGCGTAAGCGTGCAGCGCGTACCGGACGCAATCCGCGCACCGGAGATGCAATCAAGATCAAGGCCTCCAAAGTACCCGCCTTCAAGGCTGGTAAAGCACTCAAGGATACCGTAAACTAATCGGCTTCCTTGGGTGCTTAGCTCAGCTGGTAGAGCGTCGCCTTTACACGGCGAATGTCGGGGGTTCGATCCCCTCAGCACCCACCAGCATGAGGAGTGGTAGTTCAGCTGGTTAGAATACCTGCCTGTCACGCAGGGGGTCGCGGGTTCGAGTCCCGTCCACTCCGCCACTATGGTTGTCATGAGGGCGCTCCGTTAGGTGCGCCCTTTTTATTAAGGGCTTAGAGCATATTCATAGATAGTTCCCCTGTGTCCCTTGAGATAAAAAGGCTTCACCGCGGAGGGCGCGGAGAAGAAACAAACCTTTCTTGAGAGTATTCCTCTGCGTCCTCCGCGGTAAATTATTTATGGATAAGCTCTTAATCAAAATACTCTGCTGCACAGGGATGTGCGAATGTCGCGGACGCATGGATGCGTATGAGCGACCCGAAGCTTGGAGACTAGCTGATGCTACAAACTATTCGAGACCATGCCCAGGGTTGGCTGGCATGGATAATCGTAGGACTCATTATCATTCCCTTTGCGCTGTGGGGTGTTCAAGAATACGTTGGCACCGGCTCCGGCGTGAATGTCGCCAGGGTCAACGGCGTAGACATCACCCAGCAACGCTTTCAGCGTGTTTATGACCAGCAGCGCCAACGGTTGCGCGCGTTGCTCGGCGGCGATTTCAACTCGCAGGACGAGACCAGGATCAAGCAGACCGTGCTCGATAACCTCATCCGCGACGAGGTGATACGCCAAACCGCTGAGGCCCTTAAGCTGCGCGTCAGCAACGCACAGCTTGCCCAGGAGGTCGGCGCTATTCCTCAATTCCAGGAGAACGGCCAGTTTTCTCCGCAGCTTTTCCAGCAGGCATTGCGCGCCCAAGGGCTGTCCGCGGAGGGTCTGGAATCGCAACTACGCCAGGGTTTGATCACGGAACAATTAAATACCGGGGTGACCGTCACCTCGATCATCACGCCCGCCGAGCTGGATCAGGCGATACGCATTAAGAATCAGCAGCGTGACCTTGGCTACTTGGTGTTGCCCTGGGCCAATTTCAAGGAGGGCGTAAATCCCGATGAGGGCGCCGTCCAAAAATATTACGAACAAAACCGGGAGCAACTGGCGAGCCTCGAGCAGGTCAGCATTGAATATGTAGAGTTGTCCGCACAGGCGCTGGCCTCACAGATCATCCCTGACGAACAGGAACTGCATAAACTCTACGAAGAGCATGCGGCCACTTACGCCACCCCCGAGCAACGCCGCGCAAGCCACATCCTGATTACCGTGGACAAGGCGGCTGATGAGGCCGCCGTGACTGCCGCCAAGACCAAGGCGGAGGAAACCCATCAGCGGCTGATAAAAGGAGAGGACTTCGTCAAGGTTGCCAAGGAGGTTTCGCAGGACCCCGGCTCGGCCCCGCAGGGCGGTGACCTGGGATTTTTCGGCAAGGGCGTGATGGACAAGGCCTTCGAGGATCGCGTGTTCAGCCTCAAGGCCGGCGAATTGAGCGAACCGGTCAGGAGTGCGTTCGGTTTTCACATTATAAAGCTCGCAGAGATCAAACCGGCCGTGACCAAAACCTTTGCCGAGGTGCGATCTGATCTGGTCAAGGAGCAGCAACAGCGCAAGGCGCAACAGATGTTCTTTGAAAAAACCGAACCGCTCACCAATCTTAGCTTTGAAAACCCGGATACCCTGGCCGTCGCCTCTAAAGAACTGGGATTGTCCATACAGAGCAGCGCCTTGTTTGACCGCAAGGGCGGGGAGGGGATTGCCGCCGATCCCAAGGTCGTGACGGCGGCGTTCAGCGATGACATCTTGAAGCGTGGCTTTAATAGCGAGCTCATCGAGATTGGCGATAACCGGTTGGTGGTGCTGCGCGTCAAGGAGCACAAACCGGCCGCGCAACGCTCTCTTGAGGAAGTACGCCCGACCATCGTCGAGCAGTTACGCACCGAGATGGCGCAGGCCAAGGCGCGCGCAGCCGGAGGGGCCTTCATGGAGCGGCTCAAGAAAGGTGAAGACCCTGCCGCTATAGCTAAGGAGTACCGGGTTGAGTGGATTAAGTCCGGCCTGGTTGGCCGTGATGAAACCAAAATCCTCCCGCAGATCGTGCGTGCCGCCTTCAGATTGAATAAGCCGGCCAAGGATGCAGGCCCTGCTGTGGGCGGGGAGTCTCTGGAAAGCGGCGATTACGCCGTGCTGGCAGTATACGCGGTGCGTGAGGGTGACCCTGCAGGCATGGAGTCAGCCGCCCGCACCGCGCTCAAGCGCGAATTGCAGCGCAATCTGGCGCAAAGCGAATATGAGCTGCTCGTCGCGGAGGCTAAAAACGAGGCAAAGATCGTCACTCACCCCGATAAGCTTTGAGTGAAAAAGGAAAAGGCCTCGACCTGAACCAAGTTATTTATACTGTGTCTAATTTTCTGTAAAATGCGCTACCCAGAGGTAGATCATGGAAGCACTGAAGTTGAAGGAAGGTATGCTGAAGCAAGAATGTAAGCTAGTAATTGAAAGTGTCAATGAGGATGGTAAAAAGTTCAGACCCAGCGATTGGATAGAACGGATCTCGACCTCTTTAGCTACCTTCGGGGCGGATCATCGTTTGCATTATTCCAAGACGGCTCAGCCCAAGGTTATCAACGGCGAGAAGTGCCTGGTGGTGGATACGGCGCTGAACGAAAAAGATCCGGCTGCCTTTGAGTATATTCTTAATTTCGCCAAGTCGAACCGGCTGCGTGTCCACGAGGAATGCGTGGATCTGGAAACTAAAAACTAGCGAAGCTAGTTTTTGATTGTGTGTCGCTGCACCTCTTGAGTGATAGCGTGCATCCAGTCGCCGATGATGGGAATCAGTTCGACCTTGCTTAAGATGTAGCCTATTAGAAGAATCACCAGGGTACCGCCGATCACGGTGCCGAAACCCCAGGCAATGCCCCCCGCAAAGTTATCCAGCAGCATTTTCTTGCGGCTGCGATGTATGTCGTTATGGTGGTCTGTCCCCATAGGCCGCGAGTAGAATTGTTTGTTTCGCCGGTCGCTGGCGCTAAGCCATTTGTTTTTCGCGGATCTCGTCCAAAATCTTGCAGTCTATGCATTGCGTCGCAGTGGGACGCGCCTCCAGGCGCCGGATGCCGATCTCAATACCGCAGGCATCGCAAAAGCCGTAATCATTCATATCGAGCTTGACCAGCGACTCGTCAATTTTTTTGATGAGTTTGCGTTCGCGATCACGCGCGCGCAGTTCCATCGTGATCTCCGATTCCTGGCTGGCCCGGTCATTCGGGTCCGGGTAGTTGATGGCTTCGTCCTGCATGTGGTGAACGGTACGGTCCACCTCTTCCATGAGCTCCCGTTTCCAGGCTAAGAGTATCTCCCGGAAATGCTGTATCTGCTTCTCATTCATGTACTCCTCACCCTTCTTTTCCTTGTAGGGTGCGAAGCCTAACGCGGCGCTCTTGGAGCCGCTCATCTTGGTTACCGCCATCTACCTATCTCCTGATACTGCCTCTGATGCTAACGGGCAAAACGCCCGCTGTAAAAACGCTAATTATAGCGTATATATCGTCATTCCGAAACCAAGCTAAAGCCCTTGGGAAGCCGGCCGGGTAGTTTGCTAAAATAACCTCTTTTGGATTTTAGGCATGGCTAAGCTCGCGGCACTCATTTTTGATGTAGATGGCACCCTCGCGGATACCGAGCGCGATGGTCATCGGGTCTCCTTCAACGCTGCCTTTGCCGAGGCGGGGCTGGATTGGGAGTGGTCCGTCCCGCTGTACGGGGAGCTGCTTGCCATTACTGGGGGCAAAGAACGTATTCGCCACTATCTGGATCACTACAATACGGCCTTCAAGCGGCCGACCGGCCTGGACGGCTTGATTGCTGGCCTGCACGCCTCCAAGACCCGCCACTATACCGAGATGTTGGCGGCTGGCAGGATCCCACTGCGGCCTGGTGTGCGGCGCCTGCTGGAGGAAGCGCGTGCCGAGGGGGTCCGGCTGGCGATTGCCACCACCACTACGCCGGCCAATGTTATGGCCCTGCTGGAACATGCAAACCCGGAGATTCCCGCTTCCTGGTTTGAGACGATTGCCGCCGGGGATGTGGTCGCGGCCAAAAAGCCCGCCCCGGACATTTTTAACTACGCCCTGGAGCAGATGGGCTTAGACCCCTCCCGGTGTATCGCGCTGGAAGACTCTGAAAACGGGCTCAAGGCGGCACGTGGGGCCGGGTTGAGGACCGTTATTACGACGAATGACTACACCCGTGACCAAGATTTTACGGGCGCGGAGTTGGTGCTAAATCATCTCGGCGAACCCGACCGGCCTTTTAGCGTGTTAAAAGGCACTGTGAACGGCAAGTCCTATCTAGATTTGGATACCCTGCGGCAACTTGCGGGCACCTCTAAAAATGCGTCTTTTGTCTTTATGCGGCGTTGAAATTCTGCTCGGAATGCTCATGTACTGCCGTGTACACTGCGCTTCCTCGCAGAATTTCGCCTTGCCTAAAGACAAAATC
>Ga0184616_10000058_pt1 | contig 19710 bp, 30 predicted proteins | sample PLM4_90_coex_FD_133145 | JGI IMG/M metagenome (GOLD analysis project Ga0184616, IMG submission 133145) | Groundwater sediment microbial communities from an aquifer in East River, Colorado, USA - PLM4_90_coex | ecosystem: Environmental > Terrestrial > Soil > Riparian zone | place: USA: East...
CATCAGGGCGCAAAACCCGAACACGGCGGCGAGTCCATACGCGCCCAGCAACCACCCCCCCGCCCCCCCGCCTATGAAGGCGCCGATGAACTGCGAGGTGGAGTAAATCCCCATAGCTGTGCCCTTGCTGTCTGCGGGCGCCACCTTGGAGATGAGCGAGGGCAGCGTCGCCTCCAGGATATTAAAGGCCGTGAAAAACAGCAACAGCGCCACGGTAATCCCGGCCACGGACCCATACCCCGCGATCAGGCCCAGTTCCGACAACCCCAGCAGCACGATCGCCCCGACAAAGACCTGTTTCATGCGGCGGCGCTTCTCGGCCACAATCACAAACGGCACCATGACCGCTATCGCAACCAGCATGACCGGCAGATACACCCACCAGTGATGCTCGCTAGGCAGCTCCGCTGGGCCGCGCAAGGCAAGCGGCAAGGCGACGAAACTCGCCATCAACATGGCGTGCAAGGCCAGAATCCCGAAATTGAGCCGCATGAGCTGCGCGTCGCTGAACACCGCTGCAAACTTGGAGGGCATGGCCTCGGCGTCACGATGAAAGCGGCTGTCTACATGCTGCGGGACGCCCAGCTTCAACACCCCGATGCCGCCTATTGCCAACACGGCGGTCAGCCAAAAGATGCCGGGCACGCCTATCCAGCTATTGAGCAGGGGGCCTGCGACCAGCGCCACGGCGAAGGATAACCCTATCGTGGTGCCGATCACCGCCATCGCCTTGGTGCGCTGCTCCTCGCGGGTGAGATCGGCCGCCAGCGCCATCACCGCCGCGGCAATTGCCCCGCTACCTTGCAGAAGGCGGCCGATGATGACACCCCAAATCGTGTCAGAGAGGGCAGCCACCACACTGCCCAGGGCGAACAGGAGCAGGCCGATAATGATAATGGGCTTGCGTCCAAAGCGGTCGGACAACATCCCAAACGGGATCTGCAGTACGGCCTGGCTTAGGCCATAGGCGCCGATGGCCAGCCCGATCAGCATAGGGGTAGCGCCTACGAGGTGATCCGTGGCGTACAGCGAGAACACCGGCAGAATCAGGAACAGACCCAGCATCCGCAGTGCGTAGATCCCGGCCAGCGAAAAGGTGGCGCGGCGCTCAGTAGGGGTCATGCCGTTTTCGCCCATACTGGGAGTTTTCTTTTGCACCATGGTGGACGTATAGTAGCAGGTTTAGGGCGCCTCTAAAAATAGTGGATTTTGTCTTTAGGCAAGGCGTTGTCTGCGAGGAAGCGGAGTGTACACGATAGTACATGAGCATTCCGAGCAGACAACAACGCCGCATAAAGACAAAAGACGCATTTTTAGAGGCGCCCTTTACGTTGCTCACGGAAAATCAGCATGCATACCCTCCGCATCCGCGGCGCCCGCACCCACAATCTAAAGAACATAGACCTGGACCTGCCCAGGGACAAGCTCATTGTCATCACCGGCCTGTCGGGTTCTGGCAAGTCCTCACTCGCCTTCGACACCATTTACGCCGAAGGTCAGCGGCGCTACGTGGAATCGCTGTCCAGCTACGCGCGCCAGTTCCTCTCGATCATGGAAAAACCCGATGTGGATCACATCGAGGGCCTGTCGCCCGCCATCTCGATTGAGCAAAAATCCACCTCGCACAATCCGCGTTCCACGGTCGGCACCGTCACCGAGATTTACGACTACCTGCGCCTGCTGTTCGCGCGCACCGGCGAGCCGCATTGTCCGGAACACGACACCGTGCTGGAGGCGCAAACCATCAGTCAAATGGTGGATCAGGTCATGGCGCTCCCCGAAGCCACGGCGCTCATGCTGCTCGCGCCCGTGGTGCAGAACCGCAAGGGCGAACATGTGCAAGTGCTCGATGAACTGCGCACCCGGGGCTTTGTACGCGCCCGCATAGACGGCAGCCTGGTTGATCTCGATCAGGCGCCCGCGCTCGATCTGCGCAAGAAACATACGATTGAAGTCGTCATAGACCGCTTCAAGGTACGCCCCGGCCTGGAACAGCGTCTGGCCGAGTCGTTCGAGACGGCACTGGCCTTGAGCGAGGGCATGGTGCGCGTCGCCTTTATGGACAGCGCCAATGACGTACAGGGAAGAACTAATGTCGCGGGAGGCAGGACGCCGGGAGTGACGGGAAAAACACCGGCCGATCTCGTGTTCTCGGCCAAATTCGCCTGCCCCATCTGCGGCTACAGCCTGAGCGAACTGGAGCCGCGGTTGTTCTCCTTTAACAGCCCGGTCGGGGCCTGTCCGGCGTGCGATGGGCTCGGCGTCAAACAATTCTTCGATCCCGCCCGTGTCGTGGCGCACCCGGAGCTGGGTTTACCGGCAGGCGCGATACGCGGCTGGGACCGGCGCAACGCCTATTATTTCAATCTCGTCAGCGCGCTCGCGGAGCACTATGAGTTCGATCTCGATACGCCCTTTCAAGATCTGCCCAAACGGCTGCGCGATATTATTCTGTACGGCAGCGGCGCGCAGATCATCGCCTTCAAGTATCCCAATGAACGCGGCAAGCTCAGCGCCCGCCCGCACCCCTTCGAGGGCGTCATCCCCAACCTGCAACGCCGCTACCGCGAGACCGAATCCAACGTCGTGCGCGAGGAACTGGCCAAATATCTCGGCACGCAATCCTGTCCTGAATGCGAGGGCTCACGTCTTAATAAAGCCGCGCGCCATGTGTACATTACGCAGCAGAGTCTGCCCGGTGTCAGCGCCATGCCGGTCGAAGCGGCGCTCACGTTTTTCTCCCATCTTAAACTACCCGGCCGGCGCGGCGAGATCGCCGACAAGATCGTCAAGGAGATCAGCCAACGCCTCAACTTTCTGGTCAACGTCGGATTGAACTATCTCACCCTCGACCGCAGCGCCGAAACCCTGTCCGGCGGAGAGGCGCAGCGCATCCGGCTTGCCAGCCAGATCGGCGCAGGGCTGGTGGGTGTGATGTACATCCTCGACGAGCCTTCTATCGGCCTGCACCAGCGCGACAATCAGCGCCTGCTCAAAACCCTCACCTATTTGCGTGATCTCGGCAACACGGTGATCGTCGTGGAGCATGACGAAGACGCCATCCGCAGCGCCGATCACATGGTGGACATCGGCCCCGGCGCCGGCGTGCACGGCGGACGCATCGTCGCGCAAGGAACGCCGCAAGACATCATGGCCAATCCCGCCTCGCTGACGGGGCAATATCTCTCCGGCCGCAAACGCATCGCCGTGCCTGAACAGCGCACGCCTATAAATAAAAAACGTTGCCTGCGCCTGCAAGGTGCGAGCGGCAATAATCTCAAAGACATCACCGTCGAGATCCCCGCTGGTCTGATGACCTGCATCACCGGCGTCTCCGGATCGGGGAAATCCACCCTCATCAACGACACCCTGTACCGCTTGGTCGCGCGCGAACTGCACGGCGCTTCTGAAGAACCCGCGCCCTACGCTTCGATCAGCGGCCTCGAACTGTTCGACAAAGTAGTAGACATAGACCAAAGCCCCATCGGCCGCACACCGCGTTCGAATCCGGCGACTTACACCGGCCTGTTCACACCCATCCGCGAGCTATTTACAGGTACTGCGGAGGCGCGCTCGCGCGGCTACACGCCGGGACGCTTCAGCTTCAACGTCAAAGGCGGACGCTGCGAGGCCTGTCAGGGCGACGGCCTTATCAAAGTCGAGATGCACTTTTTACCCGACATCTACGTCGCCTGCGATATCTGCAAAGGCAAGCGCTACAACCGCGAGACGCTGGAGGTCCGCTACAAGGGCAGCAACATAAATGAAGTACTGCAAATGACGGTGGAAGACGCGCGGGTATTTTTCGACGCCGTGCCGGCCATCGCCCACAAACTGCAAACGCTGATGGATGTCGGCCTGTCCTACATCAAGCTCGGCCAGAACGCCACCACCCTCTCCGGCGGCGAAGCCCAGCGCGTCAAATTATCGCGAGAACTATCGCGCCGCGACACCGGCAACACGCTGTACATCCTCGACGAACCCACCACCGGCCTGCACTTCCACGACATCGAACAATTGCTCGGCGTGCTGCACAGCCTACGCGACCGCAACAACACCATCGTCGTCATCGAACACAACCTGGACGTCATCAAAACCGCCGACTGGGTGATAGACCTCGGACCCGAAGGCGGCGACAAGGGCGGCGAAATCATCGCCACCGGCACCCCTGAAGAGATCGCAAAACACCCCCATTCATATACAGGCCAATATCTGAAACCTGTCCTAGAGCGCGTCTAGCTGCCCTCATCCCATCCAATGCGACACCACATGGAGGGTGTATAATCCAACTATCCGATTTATAGTATTTGATTCAAGTTAGGCCTTAGGAATCTGCATGAACACTGAGAACGAGCTAGAGACACCTTCCGTCCCATGGCGTGACCTTTGGCCGGAACTTCTTGCGCTAGGTGCAGCGGTCGTAATTCCTTTGGTCTTCCTGGTGTTTGACCTCGCCGAAAGAAAGTCGGATCTATTTCAGCGTGCAGGAACCATCACCTTATTCATAGTTATTGTGCTTCAGTTCAAGGGCCTATCGGACCTCAATCGGAAGCATATCAATAACGCGCTAAGAGCGAAAAAGCCCGAACAGAAAATTCAGAATATCTCAGCAACAAGAACGAACTTCGGGTGGCTTACACTCCTCGGAGCTATTTACGGTGCGGCAATCAGTGCCTATGGGGATAAGTTTGTTTATGCACTTATCAAGATTCTGTCTTGCGGGGTGGCCTAATCAGTAAGCATAGGTGAAGCATGGACACTGCGAGCGCGCCGCTCTATGGTCTTACTCGACATTTTCTCGCTACGTCAAACAGGGCACTTACCCGATGGATTGGGGAACTGCCGATACAAGATTGGAGGAAGGGACGTTTGGTGAATAATGAGACATGTGGGCACAAACGGCGTGCCCACCCTACATCACTTCACCCACTTCTTTTCGTCAAACTCGTAGTCAGCAAGCTTCCCTCTCGGGTAAATCCGCGCTGTGGCCTGTTTCGAATCGCCGAACACCACCACCACGCTCTTCCATTTTTCCGCGATTTCATCGGTGATCGGAAAATACAGGGTCTCAACCTTGTTCTTGGTGAACTTGCCGGGCTTGGCGAATAACGTCACCTCACCGTCAGGAGTTTTGAAGCCTGCCGCGGGAGGGTTCTCATACTTGACGAGTAGGTTTTTGTCCTGGTCATAAAAGTAGGCGCGAATAAAAGTACCAATGGCGGACAGGTCCTTATCGGTTGCCAACTTCACTTCAATCTCGTGCAATCCCTCCACCCAATGCAAACCCAGCAATATCCAGTGTCCTGGCTGGGTTTCTTTAACCTCTTTTATGATGTAGCTACCGGTATGGGCGGGTGCTGCCAAAACCGGTGCAGCAAGGGTTGCAGCGACGATCCAGGCATAAATTTGCTTACTCACCATAGACTCCTTTATAGAGTTAAGTTGCTGTCAGTGTATACTTCAAGGCAGCCTGTCGTTTGGTCATGAACAGCGTTCATAATTTATATTAAAAACAATAGCATAGACAAATATTTCGGCAACAAGACAGTCATCTCTTGGGGTGTGCTCGCGAGGGAAACCTACCCGTCAGGCTGTTCAGGAAAGCGACGATATCCTCCACCTGCCGATCGGACAATTCTTTCCTGAGTTGCGTCACCGCCATCACCCGCACCGCCTCTTCCAGGGTGGGGACGGTTCCAGTGTGGAAATACGGCGCGGTGAGTGCGATGTTGCGCAGCGTCGGCACATGAAACAGCCGTTTATGAATGGGGTCCTTGGTCGCCTCATAACGGCCCAAGTCGTCCGTCACCAGGTTATACTTTTTGTCGTATTCACTGCCCAGGTAATTGGGGAATAACTCATAGAATCCCTCCCCCATGGGCACCGGCGGGCCTGAAAAATTGTCGCCGAAGTGGCAGGCCACACAGCCGGCCGATTTAAATTCCTCCATGCCGCGCACGGCCTGCTCGCTCAAGGCCTGTTTATCACCCTTCACATAACGGTCAAAGGCGCTGTCCGGCGTCACCAGCGTGCGCACAAAGCCGGCAACGGCCTTGGCGAGGTTATCGAGCGTCACGGCATCTCGCGCACCAAAGGCCTTGATAAACTGCTTACGATATCTGGGCATACGCCGCACCGCCTCGACCGCCTGCTGTTCGCCAGGCATGGCCATCACGGTGGGATCGAAGAGGTGATCCTTGACTACCGCCTCCAGACTCTCCGCCCTGCCGTCCCAGAATTGCACGCTCTGATACGCCGCATTCAATACCGTCGGCGTGGAACGCCACCCCGGTTTGCCGAGCGCGCCGGTGGAGAGCTGGCGATGGTCCACCCCGCCGGTCTTGAGGTTGTGACAGGTATTGCAGGAGATTTTATTGTTGAACGACAGGCGGGCATCAAAATACAACTGCCTGCCCAACGCGACCTTCTCGGCCGTCAGCGGGTTATCGGAGGGAATGGGGGGCGTTTCGGGTAAAGCATGTAGCGGCTCATAGGCCCACACGGGCGTGGTCATGAGTAATATACTTAAGCCGATTAGAGTAGTGCGACTCATCTTCATCGCTATGCTCCTTCAAAAAAATCTTCACCACGGAGGACGCGGGAAGAAAACTATTTGGATTATATTTCTCTGCGTCCTCTGCGGTAATCTTTAGTCATAAAAAAACCGGGCAGGGCCCGGTTTTTAGGGGTAGGCCGAATGAATTCGGCCCTACGCGGTTTCTGTGCCTTCATCCGCTGGCATGGGACGATCCACCAGCTCGACGATGGCCATCGGCGCAGCGTCACCGGCCCGGAAGCCGCACTTCAAGATACGCAGATAGCCGCCCGGGCGCGCCTTGTAGCGCGGACCGAGTTCGTTGAACAGCTTGGTGACGATCTCACGATCACGCAGACGCGCAAAGGCGAGTCGCCGCTTGGCGACGCTGTCAATCTTGGCCAAGGTAATTAACGGCTCCGCCACGCGGCGCAGCTCTTTGGCCTTGGGCAGCGTGGTCTTGATGATTTCGTGGCGCATCAGTGCGACCGCCATGCTCTTCAGCAACGCCTTGCGGTGGCTGCTGTTGCGGCTCAGTTGACGACCACTATTTTGATGACGCATAACTTATCCTTTCTCTATTCGGTGAGTCTTAGGCCGAGGCCGAGACCGGGACCGACATCTTCTCCGGCTCTTTCAGATTCGGTGGCGGCCAGTTCTCCAGGCGCATGCCCAAAGACAGGCCGTGCGAGGCAAGCACATCCTTGATCTCGGTGAGTGATTTCTTGCCGAGATTGGGAGTCTTCAGCAACTCCACCTCGCTGCGTTGGATGAGATCGCCGATATAATGGATGCTCTCGGCCTTGAGACAATTGGCGGAACGAACCGTCAACTCCAAATCGTCCACCGGGCGCAGCAGGATCGGATCAATCTCGACCGCTTGCACCGAACTGGGACGCGCCACTTCGCTGCCCTTCAACTCCACAAAGATCGAGAGCTGATCCTGCAGGATGTGCGCAGCGCGGCGGATCGCTTCTTCAGGGTCCACCGTGCCGTTGGTTTCGATATCTATCACCAGTTTGTCGAGGTCGGTGCGCTGTTCCACACGCGCACTCTCCACCGCATAGGTCACCTTACGCACTGGGCTGAACGAGGCATCCAGTTGCAGTTTCCCTATGGCCTTGTCCTCCTCGGTGCGCGACAGCCTCGCGGTAGAGGGCTCATAACCGCGTCCACGCTTGATCTTCAGGGTCATGTGCAGCGCCCCGGCCTTGGTTAAATGCGCGATGACGTGATCGGGATTCACGATCTCTACGTCATGATCCAAAACGATGTCGTTGGCGGTCACCACACCAGGGCCTTTTTTGCTGATGGTGAGGGTGGACTCGTCCTTGTTGTGCATCCGGATCGCCAGGCCTTTAAGATTGAGCAGTATCTCAACCACGTCCTCTTGCACACCTTCGATACTGGTGTACTCATGGACCACACCCTGAATCTCGACCTCCACCACGGCACAGCCTGGCATCGAAGACAGCAAGATGCGACGCAGCGCGTTACCCAGGGTATGTCCGAAGCCGCGCTCCAGCGGCTCCATCGCCACTCTGGCGTGTTTGGCGTCTATGTGCTGAACTTCAACCAGACGAGGCTTTAAAAATTCTGAGACTGAGCCTTGCATAAAAACCCTCTCTTCAACAAACAGCGATACAACTCAGATATGCTTACTTCGAGTAAAGCTCGACGATAAGATGCTCATTGATCTCGGCGGGCAAATCACTGCGCTCCGGTTTCGACTTAAACACCCCCTGCATTTTACTCACATCCACATCAATCCAATCGGGAAACCCGCGCTGCTGCGCCATGTCGAGCGCGGCCTGGATGCGCAACTGGCTCCTGCCCTTTTCGCTCACCGCGACCACATCGCTGGGCTTGACCTGATAAGTGGGTATATTCACCTTTTTGCCATTCACCGTCACCGTATTGTGGCGCACGAGCTGGCGTGCCTCACTGCGGGAAGTTGCGAACCCCATGCGGTAGGCTACGTTATCCAAACGGCCCTCCAGCAACTGGAGCAGATTCTCGCCGGTCGAACCCTTGCGGCGATCCGCCTCTTTATAGTAGAGACGGAACTGAGATTCCAGCACGCCGTAAACCCTGCGCACCTTCTGCTTTTCGCGGAGCTGAGTCGCGTAATCCGAGAGCCGGGTGCGCCGCTGCCCGTGTTGCCCCGGCGGGAACGCACGGCTTTCTATCGCACACTTGCTGCCAAAGCACTTCTCGCCCTTCAGGAAAAGCTTCTCTCCCTCACGACGACATAAACGACATTTTGGACCAATATATTTTGCCAAGACTGCCTCCGGCTTACACGCGACGCTTTTTGGGGGGACGGCAACCGTTGTGTGGAATCGGTGTCACGTCAGTGATGTTGGAGACCTTGAAACCGGCCGCGTTAAGGGCACGAACGGCCGACTCTCTGCCTGGACCGGGACCCTTGACGAAAACTTCGAGATTTTTCACGCCAAATTCCTGTACGGCATTACCCACCTTTTCCGCCGCCACCTGTGCGGCGAACGGCGTGCTCTTGCGGGAGCCACGGAAGCCACAGCCGCCGGACGTCGCCCATGCCAAGGTATTACCCTGTCTGTCGGTGATGGTAATTATCGTATTATTGAACGAGGCGTGGATGTGCGCCATGCCGTCTACGACGTTCTTTTTAACGCGTTTGCGAACGCGGGTAGTGACCTTAGCCATAGATATCCTGTTTAAATACTCTCAACTTATTTCCTGATCGCCTTTCGCGGACCTTTGCGAGTCCTCGCATTGGTACGGGTACGCTGGCCGCGCACCGGTAAGCCGCGGCGATGACGCAGGCCGCGATAGCAACCCAGATCCATCAACCGCTTGATGCTCATGGAGACCTCGCGCCGCAGATCGCCTTCGACGGTGAATTTAGCCACCGCAGTACGCAAGGCTTCCACCTGTGCGTCGGTGAGATCCTTAACCTTGATTTGCGGGTTCACACCGGTCGCCTTGCAAATATCTTGGGCGCGCTCACGGCCGATACCGTAAATCGCGGTCAACGCGACGGACGTGTGTTTCTGAACCGGAATATTTATACCAGCAATACGTGCCATACAGCTCTCCTAACCCTGCCGTTGCTTATGGCGTGCGTCGGTGCAAATCACCCGCACCACACTCTTACGCCGCACGATTTTACAGTTACGGCACATCTTTTTTACCGAGGCTCGCACCTTCATAAACTTGACTCCTCGCGCCTTGGCGCGAACTCCTTAGCAATGGGGTTTCCAAAGGGGAGAGGCGCTAGCTCCCCCCTTTGGTCGCCCGCGCGGTTCACACCGCGCGGAGCGAAATCTAATTAATTTACTTCACCTTCTCAGATTGGCCTTCTTCAGCAGGCCCTCATATTGATGCGACATCAGATGCGCCTGCACCTGCGCCATAAAGTCCATGACCACGACAACAATAATCAGCAAGGACGTCCCGCCGAAATAAAACGGCACATTCCAGTACACGATCAAAAACTCCGGCAGCAGGCAGACCAGCGTGATATAGAGCGCCCCGCCCATGGTAAGGCGTGTCATCACGCCGTCAATGTAGCGCACCGTCTGCTCGCCCGGCCGTATCCCCGGGATAAAGGCCCCGGACTTCTTCAGATTGTCCGCCGTGTCCTTGGGATTGAACACCAGGGCCGTGTAAAAAAAGCAGAAGAATATGATCGCCGCTGCATATAAAATCACGTAAATCGGCTGCCCGGGAGAGAGCGTAGTTGAGATGTCCTTCAGCCAACCCAGCCCCTCGGTATTCCCGAACCAGCCACTTATGGTGGCGGGAAACAGGATGATGCTCGATGCAAAGATCGGAGGTATCACCCCCGCCATGTTGACCTTGAGCGGCAAGTGACTGGTCTGCCCCGCATACATCGTGCGTCCTTGCTGGCGCTTGGCGTAATTGACCGTAATACGCCGCTGCCCGCGCTCTACAAACACCACAAAACTCGTCACCGCGATCGCCAGGGCAAACAGCACCGCCACCGTGAGAAAGTTCATCTCGCCGGTGCGCGCCAGTTCCAGCGTGCCACCGATGGCCTGCGGCAGACCCGCCACGATGCCCGCGAAGATGATGATCGAGATGCCGTTGCCGATCCCGCGCTCGGTCACCTGCTCGCCCAACCACATCAGAAACATGGTGCCGGTGACCAGGGTCAGCGCCGCCACAAAAACAAATTGCGTTCCCGGATTAATCACCACCTGCACGGCTCCGGCCTGCTGACTTTGCAGAGCGATGGCGATACCGATGGCCTGAAATACCGCCAGCACCAGGGTCGCCCGGCGCGTGTACTGACTGATCTTGCGGCGCCCTGACTCACCCTCTTTCTTCAGTTGTTCGAGGGTTGGCACCACCGTCGTCAACAACTGGATAATGATCGAAGCCGAAATGTACGGCATGATGCCCAGCGCAAACACCGAAAAACGTTCCAGCGCGCCCCCGGAGAACATGTTGAACATGTCTACGATAGTGCCGCGCTGTTGATCGAACAGGGCGGCCAGCGCCACCGGATCTATCCCAGGCACGGGTATATGTGTGCCGATACGAAATACCAGCAACGCGCCCAACACAAACAGTAGACGGCGCTTAAGCTCCGTGAACCGGCCTGCGCCGGCTAAACCATTAACCAGTGCTGAGGACGTAACGGCCACCTTACTCCTCGACCTTGCCGCCCGCCGCTTCGATGGCGGCCCTGGCGCCCTTGGTCACGGCGACGCCATGCAGGGTCACCGGCACGGTGATCTTGCCGGAGAGAATCACCTTCACGCGCTTCGCGCCTTGCGGCACCAGGTTGGCCGCTTTGAGGGCCAACAGATCTATTTTGTCGCCCTTGACCTTGACGAGTTCATGCAGCCTGATCTCGGCGGTATCATTCGCCGTCAGCGACGCGAAACCAATCTTTGGCAGACGCCGCTGTATGGGCATCTGGCCGCCCTCGAAACCGACCTTATGATAGCCGCCGGCGCGAGCATGCTGACCTTTGTGACCACGCCCGCAGGTCTTGCCCAGACCCGAACCGATGCCACGCCCTACGCGCTTGGCGGCCTGCTTGGCGCCCTTGGCGGGTTTCAGTGTGTTGAGGCGCATCATGTCAAATCCTCGACCTTGAGCATGTATGAGATCTTATTAATCATGCCGCGCACGCTCGGGGTATCGGTAAGCTCAACGCTATTGTGCATGCGCCTGAGGCCCAAGCCCGCGAGACAGGCCCTGTGCACCGGCAATCGTCCGAAGCGGCTGCGCACCAGCGTCACCTTGATCGTTTTGGAAGCGTTCTTTTTCGCCATGACTATTCCAGAATATCGCTCAGTGACTTGCCGCGCTTGGCCGCAATGTCTTCCGGATCGTTCATGACGGTCAGACCCTTGATGGTCGCACGTACGACGTTGATGGGATTGGTGGAGCCTATGCACTTGGCCAGCACATCGTGCACGCCGAGCACCTCGAACACCGCGCGCATCGCACCGCCCGCGATAATGCCGGTGCCCTGCGAGGCAGGCTGCATAAACACCTTGGCCGCGCCGTGCTCGGACGTTATAGGGTATTGCAAGGTGCCGCCCTTGAGACTGATGGAGCGCAGATTACGGCGCGCATCGTCCATGGCCTTCTGGATGGCCACAGGCACCTCGCGCGCCTTGCCGCGCCCAAGACCGACCTTGCCGTTGCCGTCGCCGACCACCGTCAGGGCCGCGAAGCCGAACTGCCGTCCGCCCTTCACCACCTTGGCGACACGATTGACCGCGACCAGCTTCTCCAGCAAGCCGTCGTTATTTTTTGGGACCTCGTAACCTGCCATAAATCAGTCCTTAGAATTCGAGACCGTGTTCACGCGCCGCATCGGCCAGCGCCTTGACACGACCGTGGTACTTAAATCCGGAGCGATCGAATGCAACCCGGGTGATGCCCGCCGCCTTGGCCTTTTCCGCTATCGCCTTGCCGACCGCGGCTGCGGCGGCCACGTTGCCGGTATTCTTGAGCCCGCCCTTGACGGCGGCCTCCAGCGTCGAGGCGCACACTTTTACCTGGGCGCCGCTCGGATCAATGATCTGCGCGTAGATGTGCTGCGGCGTGCGGTTTACGCACAGGCGCATCACACCAAGCTCCCGGATCTTGGCTCGGGCGCGCCGGGCACGGCGCAAACGGTTTTCTTTTTTGTCCATGTTCATAAATTTCTCTATCTTAAGCCGCGCATTTAGTTATTTCTTTTTGACTTCCTTGCGCACAACAATTTCGTCTGAATACTTAACGCCCTTGCCCTTATAGGGTTCGACCTTGCGATAGGCGCGTATCTTCGCCGCCACTTCACCAACCAACTGCTTGTCTATACCCTTGACCACGACCTCCGTCTGAGTAGGCGTCTCGATGGCGATGCCATCCGGCAGCGTAAAACTGATCGGGTGTGAGTGGCCGAGCGTGAGATTAAGCACCTTACCCTGCATTTGGGCGCGGTACCCGACTCCAACCAGGTCCAGCTTTTTACTAAATCCGCTCACGGTGCCCACAATGAGGTTATTCATCAGCGCACGTGTGGTTCCCGCCATCGCATTGGCCTCGATAGACCCATCCCGTGGCGCGAACTTGAGGATCTTGTCCTCACGCTTGATCTCGACCCGCTCGTGCACGTCCATCTTCAGCGAACCCTTGGCGCCCTTCACCGCAACGGCCTGACCGCTGATGGTGACTTCGACGCCGGAAGGAATTTCAATGGGACTTTTAGCAACCCTGGACATGCTGAATCCTATGAAACGTAACAAAGAATCTCGCCGCCGCAACCGGCCGCGCGAGCCGCACGGTCGGTCATGACACCGTGCGAAGTGGAAACGATAGCGATACCGAGGCCGCCGATCACCTTGGGCAATTTAGTCTTGCCCTTGTAGGTGCGCAGGCCGGGACGGCTCACCCGCTGAATATGTTCGATCACCGGTTTACCGGCGTAATATTTGAGGCCGATCACCAGCAGCTTCTTGTTGCCGGTCATCTCTTGCAAGGTGTAATGGGCGATGTAGCCTTCCTCGGCCAGCACCTTGGCGACCGCCACCTTGACCTTGGACGAGGGCATACTTACCTCGACCTTCTCCGCGGCCTGGCCGTTACGGATGCGGGTCAACATGTCGGCAATGGGATCAGTCATGCTCATTTAACGTACCTCATTACCAACTCGCCTTAACTAAACCTGGGATGTCGCCGCGCATGGCTGCCTCGCGCAGCTTGCTGCGTCCTAGGCCGAACTTGCGGTAGAAACCACGTGAACGGCCGGTGATGCGGCAGCGATTGCGTCCGCGCGCGGGACTGGCATCGCGCGGCATCGCTTCGAACTTGCGACGCGCATCCTGACGCATCTGTTCGGAGGCGCTTTGGTCCGTCATCTGCTGTTTTAACTCCGCACGCTTGCTTGCGTATTTTTTAACCGTCTGCACGCGCTTCAGCTCGCGATTAACCATTGAGGTTTTTGCCATACTGGGTACCCTTAAGTCCTAAACGGGAAACTGAAGGCCGCCAACAGCGCGCGTCCTTCTTCATCGGTTTTCGCGGTGGTGGTGATGGTAATGTCCATGCCACGCAGCGCATCAATCTTGTCGTACTCTATCTCTGGAAATATGATCTGCTCACGCACACCCAGGCTGTAATTGCCTCGCCCGTCGAACGATCTGGCATTGAGGCCGCGGAAGTCACGAATACGTGGGATGGCGACGCTCACCAGCCGGTCCAAAAATTCATACATGCGCTGGCGGCGCAAGGTGACCTTGCAGCCTATTGGCCAACCGTCGCGAATCTTGAAGCCTGCGATGGACTGGCGTGACAGGCACACGATCGGCTTCTGGGCGGCGATTTTGGTCATGTCAGCCACCGCATGCTCGATGATCTTTTTGTCCGCGACCGCTTCACCGACGCCCATATTGAGCGTTATCTTGGTGATGCGCGGCACCTGCATCACATTCTCATAGCCAAACTTGGCCATCAGATCCTTGACCACCGTTTTGCGGTAATAATCTTGCAGTCTTGCCACAGCAGCGCCTATCTATCAATCACTTCATTGTTGGACTTGAAAAACCGCACCTTGCGCCCGTCTTCCAGCATGCGTATCCCGACCCGGTCGGCCTTCTTGGCGGCGGCGTTGTATAGCGCGACGTTGGATATGTGCAACGGCATCTCTTTTTCCACAATCCCGCCGCTCACACCCTTATTGGGATTGGGTTTGGTGTGGCGCTTCGCTATATTGATGTTCTCGACCATCACGCGATCATTGTCCAGCACGCGCAACACACTGCCGCGCTTGCCTTTGTCCTTGCCGGCAATCACGATGATCTCATCGTTTTTTCTAATCTTACGCATCGCAATCTAGCTCTCAGCTATAGTACTTCCGGGGCAAGTGAAACAATCTTCATAAATTTTTCAGTGCGCAGCTCGCGGGTGACCGGCCCGAAGATGCGGGTGCCGATCGGCTGCTGCTGATTGTTGAGCAGCACGGCGGCGTTGCTGTCGAAACGGATTACCGAACCGTCAGGCCGACGCAGACCCTTGCGGGTGCGCACTACCACCGCATCGTAAACTTCGCCCTTCTTGACCTTGCCGCGCGGGATCGCTTCCTTGATGCTGACCTTGATGATGTCGCCTATGCCGGCGTAACGCCGGTGCGATCCGCCCAGCACCTTGATGCACATCAGGCGCCGCGCGCCGCTGTTATCGGCGACATCCAGGGTGGATTGCATTTGTAACATGGCTTATCTCCGACAACTCTATTGCTAAGTACGGGCAAGGAAAGCAGATAAGTATAGCACCAAAAAACCGTTACTCCAAGATCGCTTTTTCGACAACGCTCACCAGCCGCCATGCCTTGGTTTTGGACAGGGGACGGCACGGTTCGATAGTGACCAGATCGCCCTCGCCACATACATTGTTTTCATCATGGGCATGCAGCTTGGTGGTACGCTTTACGTATTTTCCATAGGCCGTATGTTGCACTGTGCGCTCTATCATCACGGTGATGGATTTATTCATCTTGCTGCTGGTGACGCGGCCGGTCATGGTCCGCGGTCGCTCCCGGCCTCCTGCCTCCCGCGACACTAGCACGTCCGTGTGCGTCGCAACTTTAGGTTGCTCATTCATGGGCCTGGCCTTCCTTTTGTGTCAATAGTGTCTTGATGCGCGCAATCTGGTGGCGCACGTCTTTGAGCTGATGCGGCTTGGTCAACTGCCCGGTGCCTTTCTGCATGCGCAGATTGAACTGTTCGCGGCGCAGTTCGAGCAGCTCCTTGTTAAGCTCCTCGGCGTTCTTTTGTTTGAGTTCGCTGGTCTTCATGGCGCGTTACATCACGGTACGGGTGACGAAGGTGGTCAACACCGGCAGCTTGGCCGCGGCGAGCTTGAACGCTTCGCGGGCTACTTGCTCGGTGACGCCTTCCATTTCATAAAGCATGCGGCCGGGTTGCACCTGAGCCACCCAATATTCAACGTTACCCTTACCGTTACCCATGCGCACTTCCAGCGGCTTACGGGAAATGGGCTTGTCGGGGAACAGGCGTATCCACACCTTGCCGCCGCGCTTTACATGGCGGGTCATGGCGCGGCGCGCAGCCTCAATCTGGCGCGCGGTGACACGGCCCCGGGTAGTGGCCTTGAGGCCGTACTCGCCAAAACTGACCTTGTTGGCGGTAGTGGCAAGACCCCGGTTGGTGCCCTTCATCTGCTTACGGTACTTGGTTCGTTTAGGTTGCATCATAACTGTTAGCTCGCAGGTTGCGCTGCGCCATGCGGCGCAGCCTTGTCGGCGGCTGCGCCCTCGGCGGTCTGGTCACCCAGTCCGAAGGCCTCGCCCTTAAATATCCATACCTTGACGCCAATTATCCCGTAGGTGGTATGCGCCTCGGCAAATCCATAATCAATATTTGCGCGCAGGGTGTGCAAGGGCACGCGGCCCTCACGGTACCACTCAGAGCGCGCAATCTCACCGCCGTTCAAACGGCCGGAGACGTTGACCTTGACGCCCAAGCCACCGGTGCGCATGGCGTTGGTCACGGCGCGCTTCATGGCACGCCGGAACATGATGCGGCGCTCCAACTGTTGGGCGACGCTCTCAGCAACCAGGTAGGCATCGAGCTCGGGCTTGCGTATTTCTTCCACGCTGACGTGCACAGGCACCCCCATCATCACGGAGATCTGCTTACGCAGCGACTCGATATCCTCGCCTTTCTTGCCGATCACGATACCGGGTCGGGCGGTATGGATGGTGATGCGCGCGTTGCGCGCCGGGCGCTCGATCTGTATCCGGCTCACCGAGGCCTGCGCCAATTTCTTCTTCAGGAAATCGCGCACCTGGAGGTCGGTGTTGAGATAGTCGGCGTAATTTTTGGTGTTCGCATACCAGGTGGACGTCCAATCGGTGACGATACCCAGGCGAAAGCCCGTCGGATGTACTTTATGACCCATCGTAACCTCTCTCGTTAACCTTTGCCGGCAACGGTAACTGTGATGTGACTGGTGCGCTTCAGGATACGCGCACCGCGGCCCTTGGCGCGCGCGTGCATACGCTTCTGCATGGGACCGCCGTCCACCCATATCGCGGAGACCTTGAGTTCGTCCACGTCGGCGCCCAGGTTGTGCTCGGCATTGGCAATCGCGGATTCCAGCACCTTCTTGAGTAGCGCGGCCGCCTTTTTGTTGCTGAAACTGAGTAATTGCAGCGCACGCTCGACAGGCAGGCCGCGGATCTGATCGGCCACCAGCCGGGCCTTCTGAGCCGACAAGTGGGCATATTTCAGTTTAGCTATCGTTTCCATGATAATTTCCCTACTTGGGGGCCGCCGCAGCGACCTTTTTATCGCCTGCCGCCGCATGTCCTTTGAAGGTACGCGTAGCGACGAACTCGCCCAACTTGTGGCCGACCATGTTGTCGCTGATCAACACGGGGATGTGTTGCCGACCGTTGTGCACGGCGATGGTAAGCCCGATCATATCAGGCAATACCATGGAGCGGCGCGACCAGGTCTTGATCGGACGCTTGCTGTGGGTGGCGACGGCTACCTCGACCTTCTTCACCAGATGGGCATCCACAAAGGGGCCTTTTTTGACTGAACGTGGCATACGATTATTTCCTTACCTTACGCCTCTGGGACGACGGCGTACTATCATGCTGTCGGTGCGCTTGTTGGCGCGTGTCTTGTAACCCTTGGTGGGTGTGCCCCAAGGGGACACCGGGTGACGTCCGCCCGAGGTGCGGCCTTCGCCACCGCCGTGCGGGTGGTCCACCGGATTCATGGCGACGCCGCGTACGGTGGGACGGATACCACGCCAGCGCTTGGCGCCCGCCTTGCCGAGCGAGCGCAGGTTGTGTTCGGAGTTGCCTACCTCGCCCAAGGTCGCGCGGCAGTCGGTTGGGACCTTGCGTATCTCGCCCGAACGCAGCCGCAGTGTGGCGTGCTCGCCTTCCCGCGCCACCAACTGCACCGCCGCGCCAGCGCTGCGCGCCAATTGCGCGCCTTTGCCCGGCTGCATTTCTATGCAATGCACGGTGCTGCCCATAGGAATGTTGCGGATCGGCAGGCAGTTACCCGGCTTGATCGGCGCATCCGGGCCAGACATGAGCTCGGAACCCTCCGCCACGCCCTTGGGGGCTATGATGTAACGGCGCTCGCCGTCAGCGTACAGCACCAAGGCGATATGCGCGCTGCGGTTAGGATCGTACTCGATGCGCTCGACACGTCCGAGGATGCCGTCCTTGTCTCTCTTGAAATCAATGATGCGGTAGTGACGCTTGTGACCGCCGCCCTGGTGGCGAACCGTCACCCGTCCGTGATGGTTGCGCCCCGATCCGCGGATCTGCTTTTCCAGCAGCGGCTCGTGCGGCTCACCCTTGTGCAGACCAGGCGTCACCACCTTGACGACGAAGCGCCGTCCGGCGGATGTGGGTTTTGTTTTAACCAATGCCATAATGATAGTTCCTTTACTTCCCGCCGGTGAAATCAATGTCAAAGCCCGGCTTCAGGCTCACATACGCCTTTTTCCAGTCTGAGCGGCGACCGCCACGGCGTCCCGCGCGCTTGACCTTGCCTTTCAGATTGGCGGTCCGCACGGCGGCGACCTGCACATTGAACATGAGCTCTACGGCGCCCTTGATCTCGCCCTTGTCGGCATCGGGCCGCACGCGGAATACAAACTGCTTGTTGCGCTCAGCCACTGAGGTGCTCTTTTCAGAGATGTGGGGCGCGAGCAATACGGTCATCAGGCGTTCCTGATTCATTTAAGCACCTCTTCCAGCTTTTTCAGCGCGGGCACGGTGACCAGCACCTTCTCGAATCCCACCAGGCTCACCGGATCCATCGCACTGACCTCACGCACCTCTACACGGTGCAGGTTGCGCGCGGAGAGGCGCAGCTTGTCATCGAGTTGGTCGGTAATCACCAGCACGTCGTTCAATCCCAAGCCGTTGAGCTTCGCGACCAACGCCTTGGTGCTGATCTCGTCCACCGGGAACTCTTTGACCACCACCAGACGCTCCTGGCGCACCAGCTCCGAAAAGATCGAACGCAGTGCCGCACGGTACATCTTTTTATTGACCTTCCCGGAGTAATCGCCCAACACCGCTGCGAACACCTTGCCGCCGCCGCGCCATATCGGACTGCGCGACGTACCGGCGCGGGCCCGTCCTGAACCTTTCTGAGCCCAGGGCTTCTTGCCGCCGCCTCTTACCTCTGCGCGGGTCTTTTGGGCATGGGTACCGGCACGCCCGGCGGACAGATAGGAGGTCACCACCTGGTGCACTAGATTTTCGTTGTAGGGGCAGGCGAAACTCGCATCATCCACCTGCATGACGCCAGCCTTATTGTTGCCCATCGGTGTCAGATTCAGTTCCATAATAATTCCTTAGGCCGCAGCCGCAGCCTTGATCGCCGGGTGTACGATGACGTCACCGCCCTCCGGCCCCGGCACCGCGCCGCGGATCAGCAACAGATTGCGCGCGGCATCCACGCGCACCACTTCCAGGCTTTGCACGGTGCGGCGCTTGTTACCCAAATGTCCGGCCATTTTCTTGCCCTTGAACACACGTCCCGGCGTTTGACGCTGGCCGATAGAACCCGGCGCGCGGTGCGACAGCGAGTTACCATGAGTGGCGTCACCCATCGTAAAGTGATGGCGCTTGATCGTTCCGGCGAAACCTTTACCGATGGTAGTTC
>Ga0184616_10000059_pt1 | contig 19708 bp, 16 predicted proteins | sample PLM4_90_coex_FD_133145 | JGI IMG/M metagenome (GOLD analysis project Ga0184616, IMG submission 133145) | Groundwater sediment microbial communities from an aquifer in East River, Colorado, USA - PLM4_90_coex | ecosystem: Environmental > Terrestrial > Soil > Riparian zone | place: USA: East...
CAGGTGCAGGGCGAGGCCCGCCACCTGCGCGTGGTCAGCCTGCCGGTACATCGCGGGGTGATCAGCGACCGCAATGGCGAACCGCTCGCCATCAGCACGCCGGTGGATTCGGTGTGGGCCAACCCGCAGGAGTTGGCCACGGCGCGCGCCGAGTGGCCGCGGCTCGCCAAGCTGCTGGGTTTCTCTGCGAAAGAATTGGCGCAATTTCTGAGTGCCCGCAGGGAACGCGAGTTTGTCTATCTCAAACGCCGCGTCACGCCCGATCTCGCCGGGCAGGTCATGGCCTTGAAACTGCCGGGCGTGGCCTTGCAGCGTGAGTACCGGCGCTATTATCCGTCCGGTGAAGTGACGGCTCACGTGGTGGGCTTTACCGGCGTCGAGGATAATGGCCAGGAAGGTCTGGAACTTGCCTATGACGCCTGGCTGCGCGGTACGCCCGGCAGCAAGCGCGTCATGCGGGATCGCCTCGGGCGCATCGTGCAGGACGTGGAACAATTGAGCGCACCCCAGCCCGGCCGCGACGTACAACTGAGTCTGGACCGGCGCATCCAGTATCTCGCTTACCGGGAACTCAAGTCCGCCGTGCTGGAGCATCACGCGCTATCGGGTTCGGCGGTGATTCTCGATGTGCAGACCGGCGAGATGCTCGCCATGGTCAACGTGCCCGCCTACAACCCCAACAGTCCCGGCGAGATGCAGGGCGCGCGGCTACGCAACCGTGCACTGACCGATGTGTTCGAGCCCGGCTCGACCATCAAGCCGTTCACCATCGCCGCGGCGTTGGAGACAGGGCAGTACCGGCCCGATACCCCAATCGACACTGCGCCCGGCACCTTCAAGGTCGGCCACAAGCTGATCCGCGACGAGCACGACTACGGTCGGATTGATGTCAGCACCGTAATTCAAAAGTCCAGCAACGTCGGGGTGAGCAAGATTGCCCTCACGATTCCCCCGGAGCGGCTGTGGCGGATGTTCTCGAGTGTGGGTCTGGGGACGCAGAGCGGCAGCGGTTTCCCCGGCGAGGCGAGCGGCCGGCTCAGCTCGCCGCGGAGATGGGGGGAGATCGAGCGCGCTACGCTTTCGTTCGGCTACGGCCTGTCGGTGACCGCCTTGCAGTTGGCGCAGGCCTATACCGCGTTGGCCAATGACGGCGAGCTGCGGCCGGTGTCGCTGCTGCGCGTGGACCAACCTCTGCCCGTCAAGCGGGTGATGCAGCCCGAGACTGCGACCGCGGTGCGCACGATGATGGAGCGGGTAGTCGCCGACGGCGGCACCGGCACCCAGGCGCGTATCCCCGGCTACCGGGTGGCAGGCAAGACCGGCACGGTGCACAAGATCGGAGCGGACGGCTACGATGCCAACCGTTACCTGTCGCTGTTCGCGGGCATGGCCCCGGCCACGCGGCCGCGGCTGGTCATGGCGGTGATCATCAATGAACCGCAGGGCGATGAGTATTACGGCGGCCTGGTGGCGGCGCCAGTGTTTGCCAAGGTCATGACAGGCGCCCTGCGGTTGCTTGATGTCAGCCCGGACGACCTCCCCTCATTGCAGATCGCTCAATCGGCCGCGGCCAATGTCATATTGCAAGACTTGACCCCAAGCACTACGGGTAAGCACGAATGATGGCCGCCTCACACACCGAGTACGGCACGGGTATCCGGCTGAGCACGCTGCTCGAAGGCTATGCTCAGGTGAGCCCTGCCGACGAGCGCGAGATAGTGGGATTGTCGCTCGACAGCCGCCGCACTCGGCCGGGCGATCTGTTTCTTGCGTGCCGGGGTGGCGCCCGGCATGGCGCGGAATTTATCGAGGACGCCGTGCGCGCAGGTGCCGTGGCGGTGGCGTTGGAATCGAACGCAGCCGCTGACGTACAGGGAAGTACTAATGTCGGTCGCTCCCGGCGTCCTGCCTCCCGCGACATTGGTACATCCCTGTACGGCACGGGAGGCAGGACGCCGGGAGCGACTCCAACCGCGACGCACTCCGTGCCGGTATATGACATCGCCGATCTCGGTCAAAAAATTGGGCACATCGCCGCGCGCTTTTATGGCCATCCCAGTCATGACTTCACCGTCATCGGCGTCACCGGCACCAACGGCAAGACCTCGGTCACGCATTTTCTGGCGCAGGCGTTGTCAAGCCCGTGCGGCGTGATCGGCACGCTGGGCAACGGTATGTATGGCCAACTGGAAACCGCTAGCCATACCACCCCCGACGCGGTCACGTTGCAAGCCCTGCTCGCGCAATTGCACGAACGCGGCGCACCGAACGTGGTGATGGAGGTCTCCTCGCACGGACTCGAGCAGGGGCGGGTGAACGGTGTGGAATTCGATATCGCAGTGTTCACTAATTTGAGCCGCGATCATCTGGACTATCACCCCGACATGACGGCCTATGGCACGGCGAAGCGCCGGCTGTTTCAGGTGCCGGGTCTGCGTCACGCCGTTGTCAACGGTGATGATGACTACGGCCGCGAGTTGCTTAGCACGCTACCCAAGGGCGTCGAGCCGTTGGCGTTTGGTCTATCCGCATGCGGTGTTGCGAGCGTAGCGCAGGTGCGCGGGATGAATCTGCGTCTGCACAGTCAGGGACTGTCGCTGGATGTCGAAAGTCCGTGGGGCGCCGGCCGCCTCGAGAGTGCGCTGTGGGGCCGCTTCAATGCGAGCAACCTGCTCGCGGCGCTGGCGGTCTTGTTGACGATGGGCGTGCCGCTCGCTGATGCGCTGCAACGCCTCTCGCGCGTGAGCCCGGTGCCTGGGCGGATGGAACTCATCGCGGGCCGGGCCGATCTGCCAACGGTGATAGTGGACTATGCCCACAGCCCTGACGCCTTGCAACAGGCCCTCGCGGCGGTGCGTGAGCATAGCGGCGATGGGCAGGGACGCCCAAGTGTCGCGGGGACAGGACGTCCAGGAGCGACCACGGGCGGACGTGTGTGGTGTGTGTTCGGCTGCGGCGGCGGGCGTGACCGCGGCAAGCGTCCCTTGATGGGCGCGATCGCAGAACGGTATGCCGATTTTGTGGTGGTCACCGACGATAACCCGCGTCATGAAGACCCGGTCAGCATCGTGGCCGAGATCCTGGGGGGCATGACTAATCCCTATGCGGTGTATGTGCGGCGCGATCGGGCCGAGGCCCTGGCCTTCGCCATCCGTCACGCTGGAGCCGCCGACATCATCCTGGTCGCAGGCAAGGGTCATGAAGATTATCAACTGATCGGCGCCGAGAAGATACCGTTCAGCGACCGTGAGCAGGTGGCCAAACTGCTCGCCGCGAGGGAGAAATGATCCGCATGCACCTCTCCGAGGCCGCAATTGTATTAGAAGCCAAACACCTGGGCCGCGATGCGGAATTCGCCGGCGTGAGCACCGACAGCCGCGCCTTGGAGCGGGATAATTTATTTGTCGCGCTGCACGGCCCGCACTTCGACGGCCACGCCTTTTTAGATCAGGCCATGCAGCGCGGCGCGGCGGCGGCGTTGGTGGATCGCGCCGTCGAGACAGCCCTGCCGGTCATGCGCGTGCAGAATACCCGCGCCGGTTTGGGTCAACTGGCGGCCGCATGGCGGGCGCGTCACACGATGCCGCTGGTGGCGGTCACCGGCAGCAACGGCAAGACCACGGTCAAGGAAATGATCGCGGCGATACTGAGCCAGCGCGGTCCGCTGCTGGTGACGCAAGGCAATCTCAACAACGACATCGGCGTGCCACTGACCCTGCTGCGCCTGGAGCGCACACACCGCCACGCGGTGATTGAGATGGGAGCCAATCACCCCGGCGAGATCGGCTATCTCACCCGCATTGCGCGCCCTACCGTGGCGCTCATCACCAACGCCGGCCCTGCACACCTGGAAGGCTTCGGCAGCATCGAGGGCGTGGCGCGCGCCAAGGGCGAGGTCTATCAAGGTTTGAGCATGGACGGTATTGCGGTCATCAACAGCGATGATGTTTATGCCCCGCTGTGGCGTGAGTTAGCGGACGTGCATCGGGTGATGACCTTCGGTTTGCAAGCGCCGGCTGATGTCCACGCCGAGTGGCGACAGGAGAGTAGCGGCAGCGCGCTGCAACTCTCGACGCCTGAAGGCGCGACGGAGGTGAGGCTGTCGCTGCCCGGCCGGCACAACGTGATGAACGCGCTGGCCGCTGTCGCCGCGGCCTTGGCAGCAGGGGCCGCGTTGCCCGACATCAAAAAGGGACTGGAGGCGATGCGGACGGTGCACGGGCGTCTCGAACGGACGCCGGGTCTCGGCGGCGCGGAACTGATAGACGACACCTATAACGCCAACCCGGCGTCTTTGCAGGCGGCGTTGGGCGTGCTGGCTGCGTGTGCTGCACGCAAGTGGCTGGTGCTGGGCGATATGGGCGAGCTCGGTGTAGACACCGCCGCATTGCATGAACAGGCTGGCGAATGGGCGCGCGCCGCGGGCGTGGAGGCGCTGTACACGACCGGCGAGTTCAGCCGTCACGCGGCGCGAGCATTCGGCGCCGGGTCCGAGCATTTTGCGAACCACGCCACATTGATTGCCGCATTGATCGGGAGGCTCAAGCGCGAGAACGGCGGAGTGACGATATTGGTCAAGGGTTCGCGCAGCGCGCACATGGAAGACGTCGTTGCCGCCCTCGGCCGCTCCGCGGGAGCCACTGCCTGATGCTCGTCTATCTCTTTCAATATCTGGCGAAGAGCTACTCATTCTTCAATGTCTTCGGTTACATCACGCTGCGCGCAATCCTCGGCACGCTCACCGCGCTGGCAATCGCGCTCTTGTTAGGACCGGCTGTGATCCGGCGTTTGAGTCATCACCAGATCGGTCAGCAGGTACGCGATGACGGTCCGCAGAGTCATCTCAGTAAGAGCGGCACCCCGACCATGGGCGGCGCGCTGATTCTGATCTCCATCGTCATCAGTACGTTGTTGTGGGCTAATTTGGACAACCGTCACGTCTGGCTGGTGCTGATCATCACGGTGGTGTTCGGTCTGATCGGCGGCGTGGATGACTATCTCAAGCTGGTGCACAAACGCTCCAAGGGTTTGTCCGCGCGTTCAAAATATCTTTGGCAGTCGGTCGCGGGCCTCGCCGCAGCAATATTCCTTTATGCCACCGCACATCTCCCCGCCGAGACAGAGTTGATCGTGCCGTTCTTCAAGCACGTCGCGCTGCCGCTGGGGGCGGTGGGGTTTGTGCTGTTCAGCTATTTCGTGATTGTGGGGACCAGCAACGCGGTAAATCTCACCGACGGCCTGGACGGGCTCGCCATCCTCCCTACGGTGATGGTGGCGGCCGCGCTCGGGATCTTCGCCTATTCGAGTGGCCATGTCGTCTTCTCCAAGTACCTCGGTATTCCTTACATCCCCGGCGCGGGCGAGCTGGTGGTGTTTTGCGGTGCGATGGCCGGAGCGGGCTTGGGCTTTCTGTGGTTCAACACCTATCCCGCGCAGGTGTTCATGGGCGACATCGGCGCGCTTGGCCTGGGTGCGGCACTGGGCCTGCTCGCCGTCATCGTGCGTCAGGAACTGGTGCTGTTCATCATGGGCGGCGTGTTTGTGATTGAGACCTTGTCGGTGATCCTGCAAGTCGCCTCGTTCAAGCTCACCGGTAAACGCATCTTCCGTATGGCGCCGCTGCATCATCACTTTGAGCTCAAGGGCTGGCCCGAGCCGCGCGTGATTGTGCGCTTTTGGATCATCACCGTGGTGCTGGTGTTGACGGGTTTGGCGACATTGAAGCTGAGATGATAAGAATGGCGCACAAAACTACGTCTGCAAGCACCCTCCCGCCAGGGGCAGGCAGTCGCGCCACGCCGAGTGAAGGCCGCACGGTGATTGTCGGCCTCGGCAAAACCGGGCTCTCCAGCGCACGCTTCCTGGCGCGGCGCGGGGTGCCGGTGCTGGTCACCGACAGCCGTTTGCAGCCCCCGGGCTTGCACGAGTTGCAGCAGGAACTGCCCGAGGTACCGGTCTCGCTGGGCGGTTTCAACAACGAGGCCCTGCTGCGCGCCGATCAGATCCTGATCAGCCCCGGGGTGTGGCTGCACGAACCGGCGGTCGCCGCCGCCGTGGCGCGCGGCACCCCGGTGATCGGCGACATTGAGCTATTTGCCCGCTACGCGCGCGCGCCGGTCATCGCCATCACCGGCGCCAACGGCAAGAGCACCGTCACCACGCTGGTTGGCGCGATGGCGGCGCGCGCCGGTCTCGATGTGCGGGTGGGCGGCAACCTCGGTACGCCCGCACTGGATTTGCTCAAAGACATAGAGCCCGATCTCTACGTGCTGGAACTCTCCAGCTTCCAGCTCGAAACCACCCGGAGTCTCGATGCCGCCGCCGGCGTGGTGCTCAACATCAGCCCTGATCACATGGATCGCTACAGCGATCTTTCGGACTACGCGCGCGCCAAGCAGCGCGTCTACCGCGGTCACGGTGTGATGGTCATCAACCGCGACGACCCGCTGGTGAACGCGATGGGCAAGGACGCCCAAGTGTCGCGGGGACAGGACGTCCAGGAGCGACCGATGACCGAGCCAGACAGAAGACAACTTGGCTTTACGTTAGATCCGCCGCACGGCGACGACTTTGGGCTCGTTGAGCACGACGGAGAGGTCTGGCTCAGTCACGGCGCGCGTCATCTCATCGCGGTGCGCGAGGTGCGTATCCAGGGCAGCCACAACATCGCCAACGCCCTGGCCGCTCTCGCCCTGGGCCACGCCATGGGCATACCGCTCGCCGCGATGCTCGATACGCTGCGCGAATTTCCCGGTCTGCCGCATCGCAGCCAGTGGGTAGCGGAACAGAACGGCGTGCGTTGGGTGAACGACTCCAAGGGCACCAACGTGGGTGCGACCATCGCGGCCCTGCAAGGTCTGGCCGCAACACTCGGCGACGGCCGCATTGTGCTGATTGCCGGCGGCGAGGGCAAGGACGCAGACTTTACCGTACTGCGCGCGCCGGTCTATGCGCACGCCCGCGCCGTGGTGCTGATCGGCCGCGATGCGTCGCTTATCGAATCTGCGCTTAAGGGTTGCGCGTTCATCAGTCGCGCCACCGATATGAAAGACGCGGTGAAGCAGGCCGCGCGACTCACCCAGCCGGGCGACGCCGTGCTGCTGTCACCGGCCTGCGCCAGCTTTGACATGTACAGCAGCTACGCCGAACGCGGGCAGGTGTTCATGGACGAGGTGGCAGGCTATCTCGAATCGGGGAGACGCGATTAACATGCGCGCGCGTGCGGCCATTCCCAACGACCAGCTCCCCAGGCCCGACTACGGGCTGCTCAGTGCGGCGGCGCTGTTGCTGGGGTTAGGATTGGTGATGGTGATGTCCACCACCATCACGGCGGCCGACCGGCAGTTGGGGCAACCTTTTTATTATCTGTTGCGTCAGACCGCCTATCTCGGCGTGGGGCTGGCGATCGCTTTCGCCGTTGCCTCCATGCGTTTGGTGTATTGGGAAAAATTGGGGCCGGTGTTGCTGATGACGGGACTGGTGTTGCTGATTCTGGTGCTCATCCCGGGCATCGGCAAGGAAGTAAACGGCAGCCACCGCTGGCTCGCGTTCGGGCCGGTCAGACTGCAACCCTCGGAGCTGGTCAAGCTGGCCGTGGTGGTGTATCTCGCCGGTTATTTGGTGCGACGCGGCGAGCAGGTGCGTACCACGATTCCCGGCTTTCTCGCCCCGATGGGGTTGATCGTGCTCATCGCCGCGCTGTTGTTGAGGGAGCCCGACTTCGGCGCCGTTATGGTGATCGTGGCGACGGCGCTCGGTCTGATGTTTCTTGGCGGGGTGCGGTTGTGGCTGTTTGGGTTGCTGGTCACCATCGCCGGCTCCGCGCTCGGCGTGCTGGCGTTCGCCGCGCCGTATCGCTTGGAACGCATGACCGTGTTTTTGAATCCCTGGGCCGATCCGTTCAAGAGCGGTTTTCAACTCACCCAGGCCTTGATCGCCTTCGGGCGCGGCGAGTGGTGGGGTGTCGGTCTCGGCGCCAGCATCCAAAAATTGTTTTATCTCCCCGAAGCACACACCGATTTTCTGTTCGCGGTGCTGGCGGAGGAATTGGGACTGGTGGGGGCGATGGCCGTGATACTGCTGTTTGCGCTGCTGGTGTGGCGTGCCTTTGCGTTAGGACGCCGCGCCGAACTCGCCGGGCATCGCTTCGCCGCCTATCTCGCCTATGGCTTGGGCTTGTGGATTGCGCTGCAGTCGTTCATCAACATCGGCGTCAACATGGGGCTGCTTCCCACCAAGGGGCTCACCCTGCCGCTGTTGAGTTACGGCGGTAGCAGTCTGGTAGTAAGCTGCATCGCGCTGGCACTGTTGTGGCGCATAGACTACGAACTGCGCGAATCGCCGCGGCTGCGGGTGAGATGGGTGCCGAAAAGTTCCCGGCAGGAGGCGCGTGCATTATGACAATGCGCGTACTTATCATGGCGGGCGGTACCGGTGGGCACGTCTTCCCTGCACTGGCTGTGGCGCACGAGTTACGTGCACAAGGCCACGAAGTGCTGTGGCTCGGCACGCGTGCCGGGCTGGAGGCGAAAGTGATTCCGCCCACCGGCATCCCGCTCGCTTTTATCTCTATCAGCGGCCTGCGCGGCAAGGGCTGGTGGAGCTGGCTGCTGGCGCCTTATAAACTGGGCATCGCCTTTTTGCAAAGCCTCGCCCTCTTGATAAAACTCAAGCCCAGCGTGGTGTTGGGCATGGGCGGCTTCGTCGCCGGGCCGGGCGGGTTCGGCGCCTGGTTGCTGGACAAGGCGCTCGTCATCCACGAACAAAACGCAGTCGCGGGCCTCACCAACCGCTGGCTCGCCCCGCTGGCCGACAAGGTGCTGGAGGCCTTCCCCGGCAGTCTCGCAAAAAAATACCACCCTGTTCATACCGGCAACCCGGTGCGCGCCGCCATCACGCAGTTGCCTAACCCTGAGCAGCGCCTTGGCGGACGTAGCGGTGTATTGCGGCTGCTGGTGCTGGGCGGCAGCCTGGGTGCGCGGGTGCTGAATGAAACACTGCCCTTGGCCTTGCAACAGGCGCGCGAACACTGCCCCATCGAGGTCTGGCATCAAGCGGGGGCCAGGCACCTTGAGGACGCACAAAGCCGCTATGCCGCAGCGGGTATCACGGCACGCATCACACCCTTCATCGAAGACATGGCCGAGGCCTACGCGTGGGCGGATCTCGTCGTGTGCCGGGCGGGCGCCCTGACCGTTGCCGAACTCACCTGCGCGGGGCTCGCCTCTATATTAGTACCGTATCCGTTCGCCGCCGACGATCATCAAACCGCCAATGCGCGTTATTTGGAGCAGCACGGCGCGGCGTGTCTGCTCCCGCAGGATAAACTCACACCCGCCTCACTCGCCGAGTTGCTCAAGACCTTATGTAACGCGCGGCAACGCCTGCTGGAAATGGCTCAGGCCGCGCGACGTCTGGCCCGGCCCGAGGCCGCGGTGCGGGTGGCGGAACTGTGTCTGGAGGCGGGGCATGCCTGAGCGGCCAAAACTGCGACGGGCAAGGATGCCCAAGTGTCGCGGGGACAGGACGTCCAGGAGCGACCGGCAGGCCCCACGCATGGGTCACACCCAACACATACACTTCGTCGGCATCGGTGGCGCGGGCATGGGTGGCATCGCCGAGGTGTTGCTCAACCTCGAGTATGCCGTGTCCGGCTCCGACATCCATGACAACGCCGTGACCCGGCGTCTTGCCGGATTGGGCGCGCGCGTCGCCATTGGTCATGACGCGCGTCACATCGCCGACGCGGACGTGGTGGTCGTCTCCACGGCCGTCGGCGATGACAATCCGGAGGTGAGCGCCGCGCGCAGCCGTCGTATCCCGGTGATCCCGCGCGCCGAGATGCTGGCCGAGTTGATGCGCTTCCGTTACGGCGTCGCCGTCGCCGGCACCCACGGCAAGACGACCACGACGAGCCTCATTGCCAGCCTGCTCGCCGAGGGCGGGCTCGACCCCACCTTCGTGATCGGCGGGCGATTAAACAGCGCGGGGACACACGCTCGCCTGGGCGCGGGGCAGTATCTGGTGGCTGAGGCTGACGAAAGCGATGCCTCGTTCCTGTATCTCCAGCCCATGGTCGCGGTGGTCACCAACATAGATGCCGATCATCTGGAAACCTATGACGGTGATTTCAACAAACTGCGCCAGACCTTTGTCGAATTTCTCCATCACCTGCCTTTTTATGGCCTCGCAGTGCTGTGCCTGGACGACCCGGTGGTCCGCGAAATATTGCCGCAGGTGACGCGGCCGGTGCTGACCTACGGCCTCAGCGACGATGCCGACGTACGCGCGAGCGGCATTCGGCAAGACCGCGCCTGCACGCACTTCTCAGTGAGCCGCCCTTCGATGAATGATCTGCACGTCACGCTGAACATGCCGGGTCAACACAACGTATTGAACGCCTTGGCCGCTGTCAGCGTCGCGCAGAAACTCGGCGTGTCCGACGGCGCGATTCAAAAAGGTCTCGCCAACTTCCAGGGTATCGGCCGACGCTTTCAGGTGTACGGAGAGATCGCCACGGCAGCGGGCGAGGTCATGCTGATAGACGACTACGGCCATCACCCGCGAGAGATCGCCGCGACCCTGCAGGCGATCCGCGCCGGCTGGCCGGAGCGCCGCCTGGTGGTGGCGTTCCAGCCGCATCGCTATACCCGCACCCGTGACCTGTTCGATGACTTCGCCCGCATCCTCTCCGAGGTGGACGTGCTGGTACTGTGCGAGGTCTACCCCGCGGGCGAGACGCCCATCGCAGGGGCCGACGGCCGCGCCCTGGCCCGCGCCATCCGCGCACGCGGCAAGAACGAACCGGTGCTGGTGGAACGCGCGGCCGACCTGCCCGGCATCTTGCCCGGCCTGCTGCATGCCGGGGATATCGTGCTGACCCTGGGCGCAGGCGACATTGGCGCGGTGGCGGTCGCGCTGCCGCAACAACTGGCGGCGGCAGCCACTCCCTTCGGTAAACGTAGGGGAAGAAAAAGTAACAACTCATGAATGCATTGCGTGAACATCCAGAAATGAAGACGGCGACGCTTGTGTTGCGCGGGACCTTACGCGAGGACGAGCCCATGGCACGCCACACCAGTTGGCGTGTGGGCGGCCCTGCGCAACACTTTTTTCAGCCTGCCGATATGGACGATCTCGCCGTGTTTTTAAGACAACTGCCGGAGACCGAGCCGGTGACGTGGCTGGGGCTGGGCAGCAATCTATTGGTGCGCGACGGCGGCATCCGCGGCGCGGTGATCGCGGTGAGCGGCCTGCTCAATCGCCTGGAACAGACCGGCCCGCACACGGTGCGCGCCGAGGCGGGCGTCGCCTGCGCCAAGGTCGCGCGCTATAGCGCGCGTCTGGCTTTAAGCGGCGCGGAATTTTTGGCCGGCGTTCCCGGCACGATGGGCGGGGCACTCGCCATGAACGCAGGCGCCTTCGGCGGCGAGACGTGGCCGATCGTGAAGGAGGTCGAGACCATGGACCGGCAGGGTGCGATCCGCAAGCGCACCCCCCAGGATTTCGAGATCGGCTACCGGCATGTGGCCTTGAAGATAGTGAGGAGTGAGGAGTTAGGCGTGAGGCGTAACAGCTCCTCACTCCTCACGCCTCATCCCTCACCGGCCGAAGGCACTCCTCACGCAGAAGAGTGGTTCGTCGCCGCCGAGTTGCGGTTGCAAACCGGCGAGCGCGAAACGGCGGAAGCGCGCATCAAGGAATTGCTGGAGAAGCGTAATCAAGCCCAACCCACGAATCAGCCCAGCGCGGGTTCGGTGTTCCGCAATCCGCCCGGCGATCACGCGGCGCGCCTGATTGAGGCCTGCCGGCTCAAGGGTCTGTGTATCGGTGGGGCGTGCGTTTCCGACAGACATGCCAACTTCATCGTCAACACCGGCAACGCCAGCGCAGCGGACATCGAGGCGCTGATCATGAAGGTTGCCGACATCGTTGAGCAACAGCAAGGCGTGCGCCTTATCCCAGAGGTGCGCATCGTGGGGGAATACGCATGAGCAAGGCTACGAATGCGCGCGATTTCGGCAAGGTCGCGGTGCTCATGGGCGGATTGTCTGCCGAGCGCGAGGTTTCGCTCAAGAGCGGCGCCCGCGTGCATGAAGCACTACGCACGCAGGGTATGGATGCGTACGCCATAGATGCCGATGGGGATGTGCTGCATGTTTTGGAAAACGGAAATTTTGATCGGGCGTTTATCGCTTTGCACGGACGTGGCGGTGAAGACGGCACGCTACAAGGCGCCCTGGAGATGCTGGGAATTCCCTACACAGGGAGTGGCGTGCTGGGCTCGGCGCTGGCCATGGACAAGCTGCGCTGCAAATACGCCTGGCTGGGCGCGGGATTACCGACGCCGGAGTTCGTTGTGCTCGATGCGCGCAGTGATCTCAACGCCGCCGTCAAGACCCTGGGTCTGCCGCTTATCGTGAAACCGGCGAATGAAGGCTCCAGCATCGGCATCACCAAGGTCACCGCGGCCGATCAATTGGCGGACGCCTGGAGCGCCGCCGCCCGTTACGACCACACCGTGATCGCCGAGCGTTGCATAGAAGGCCCCGAGTACACGGCGAGCCTGCTCAGCGCCGAGGTTCTGCCGCTGATTCGCCTGGAGACACCGCACGCTATTTACGATTACGACGCCAAATACCACGCTGACACTACCCGTTACTTTTGCCCCTGCGGCTTACCGGCTGAACAGGAACAGGCATTCCGGCAACTCGCCCTGCGCGCATTCGAGGTGTTGGGGTGCAGCGGCTGGGGGCGGGTGGATTTTTTATGCGACGCGGCCGGCAAGCCGTGGCTGATAGAGGCCAACACCGTGCCTGGCATGACCGACCACAGCCTGGTGCCGATGGCAGCGCGCGCCGCGGGGATCAGTTTTGAGGCGCTGGTATGGCGCATTTTGGAAGCTACGCTTAGCGCATCGAGCAGGTCGCTCCTGCGCGTCCTGCGCCCGCGACATTAGTATGTCCCTATACGTCAGAGGAAAAACCGTTATGTCTCGTAATGCCGTCAGCGATCATCGTCACATTGAACATGCCCCCATTGTTTTGATGGGCAGGGACGCCCAAATGTCGCGGGGACAGGACGTCCAAGAGCGACCGATGGGCAGGGAAGCCCAAGTGTCGCGGGGACAGGACGTCCAGGAGCGACTGGAGGTAGGTCCTGCGAGTAACGACGTGAAGCGTATTCTGAGCGACGTCGAAGGGCCCATCCAGCGTTCGGTACGTGAGTTCAGGGCCGTACCTCATAAGGCCGCCGGCGCGACCGAGCACCTCGCGCCGGATTACCCGTGGCCGAACAGGCGCCCGGATCGTCCCGCGACATTAGTACATACCAATACGTCACGGGAGGCGGAGCACTCTCCGTTACTCACGCAGCGCATCCCGGCACAGGCTGAGTCCAGCCCGGTACTACGACGGGTGCTTGCGGGGCTGTTGGCCGCGGCGCTGCTCGCCGGGACGACGTGGGGGGTCATTACGCTGCGCGATCCCGCGACGCTACCGATTAGAGCGGTCAAGGTCGAGGGTCGCTTTACCCACGTAACCGCCCAGGCCCTGCAGCAGGCCGTCGCGGACGCGGCGACGGGCGGCTTTCTCAGCGTGGATGTGGACGCTATCCGGCGCGCCGCCCTGAGCCTCCCGTGGGTACATAGCGTCGGGGTGCGACGCGTATGGCCCGATACGTTGCGTCTCACCGTCACCGAACAGATCGCCGTCGCACGCTGGGGCGAGCAGGGCTTAATCAATTCCGACGGCGATGTCTTTACACCCGACCCTTCCAGCTTTCCGCCCGGTTTGCCGGAACTGCGCGGGCCGGCGGGGACGGAGGACGCCGTGCTCAGCCAGTACCGCGCCATGAATCAGGCCCTCGCCTCCTTGAAGCTGCGCATCACGCGCCTGGAGTTGGATGAGCGCCGCGCCTGGCGCCTCTATATGGGCGGCGGCATGGAGCTCGTGCTCGGCCGCGAGCAGGCCGAGGCGCGCCTGCAACGCTTCATCAATATTTACCCGGCGCTGCAGGCCGCCGAGCCGCCGGGGATCGCGCGGGTGGATATGCGTTACAGCAACGGCTTTGCGCTGCAACGAAAGGTAAGTAACCCATAACAAAACAAGCTCACGCAAAGACGCGAAGATTTGTTAACGCTGCTTTAGATTTTTTGCGACTTTGCGTCTTTGCGTGAGCTTGTTAACGGAGAAAAATGGATGTCGAAAAAGATTGAAAAAGACCTGATTGTCGGCCTGGATATCGGCACCTCCAAGGTGGTCGCCATCGTCGGAGAAATCACCCCCGACAACCAGATCGAGATCATCGGCATCGGCTCGCACCCATCGCGCGGCCTCAAGAAGGGGGTGGTGGTCAACATCGAATCCACCGTGCAGTCCATCCAGCGCGCCGTGGAAGAGGCGGAGCTCATGGCCGGCTGCCGCATCCATTCGGTCTATGCGGGCATCGCCGGCAGTCATATACGCAGCCTCAATTCGCACGGCATCGTGGCGATCAGCGACCGGGAAGTCAGCGCGACCGACGTGGATCGCGTGGTGGAGGCGGCGCGCGCGGTGGCGATCCCGGCCGATCAGAAGATTCTGCACGTGCTGCCGCAGGAATTCATCATAGACAACCAGGAAGGCATCCGCGAGCCGATCGGCATGTCGGGCGTGCGCCTGGAGGCCAAGGTGCACATCGTCACCGGCGCCGTAAGCGCGGCGCAGAATATCATCAAGTGCGTGCGCCGCTGCGGCCTGGAGGTGGACGAGGTCATCCTCGAACAACTCGCCTCCAGCTACGCCGTGCTTACCGATGATGAAAAAGAGCTGGGCGTATGTCTGGTGGATATCGGCGGCGGCACCACCGACATCGCCGTATTCTGCGAGGGCGCCATCCGCCACACGGCCGTCATCCCCATCGCCGGCGACCAGGTCACCAATGACATCGCCGTCGCGTTGCGCACGCCCACCCAGTTTGCCGAAGAGATCAAGATCAAATACGCCTGCGCGCTGACGCAACTCGCGCTCGCCGACGAGACCATCGAAGTGCCGGGCGTCGGGGATCGCCCCTCGCGCAGGCTCGCGCGCCAGACCCTGGCTGAGGTTGTCGAGCCGCGGCTGGAGGAATTATTCACACTGATCCAGGCCGAATTGCGGCGCAGCGGCTTCGAAGACCTGATGGCCGCGGGCGTCGTGCTCACCGGTGGCAGTTCCAAGATCGAGGGCGCGGTGGAGCTGGCCGAGGAAATCTTTCACATGCCGGTGCGTCTCGGCGTTCCCCAACATGTCATCGGCTTGGTGGATGTGGTGCGCAACCCCATCCACGCGACCGGCGTCGGCTTGCTGTTATTCGGTCAGCAGCAGAAACACACCCGCAAGGGCGAGACCAAGAGCGGGCTGGGGATGAAAGGAATGTGGGCGCGGATGCGGAGTTGGTTTCAGGGGAATTTTTAGAGACAGAGTTTAGGGATTAAGGGCTAGGGAAAAACACTTCAGCCCCCAGCCCCTAGATCCCAAGAGCAGATTATTTAACGACGAATCACATAGGAGAAGACACCATGTTCGAACTAGTAGACACCTACACACCCAATGCCGTCATTAAGGTTATCGGCGTCGGCGGCGGTGGCGGCAACGCCGTACAGCACATGGTTACGGCGAACATCGAGGGCGTGGATTTCATCTGCGCCAACACCGACGCGCAGGCGTTGCGCAACTCCTCGGCGCGCACTACGTTGCAGTTGGGCGCAACTATCACTAAAGGCCTGGGCGCCGGGGCCAATCCCGAGGTCGGCCGTCAGGCGGCGATGGAGGACCGTGAACGCATCATCGAGGTGATCGAGGGTGCCGACATGATTTTCATCACCGCCGGTATGGGCGGTGGCACCGGCACCGGCGGCGCGCCGGTCGTCGCGCAGATCGCCCGCGAGTTGGGCATCCTGGTGGTCGCGGTAGTCACCAAACCGTTCCCCTTCGAGGGTAACCGGCGCTTGCAGACGGCCGAGAATGGCATCAAGGAACTGAGCCAATACGTGGATTCGCTTATCACCATCCCCAATGAAAAGCTGCTCTCCGTGCTCGGCAAAAGCATCAGCATGATCGAGGCCTTCAAGGCCGCCAACAATGTCCTGCTCGGCGCGGTGCAGGGCATCGCGGAACTCATCACCCGGCCCGGGCTCATCAACGTGGACTTCGCCGACGTGCGCACCGTAATGTCCGAGATGGGCATGGCCATGATGGGCTCCGGCGCGGCACGCGGTGAAGACAGGGCGCGCAAGGCCGCCGAGGCCGCCATCGCCAGCCCGCTCCTTGAGAATATCAGTCTCGCCGGCGCGCGCGGCATCCTGGTCAACATTACCGCCGGTCTGGACATGTCCATCGGCGAATTCGATGAGGTGGGCAACACCGTCAAGGACCTCGCCTCGGAAAACGCCACCATCGTGGTCGGCACCGTGCTCGACCCGGAGATGAACGATGAGCTGCGCGTCACCGTGGTCGCCACCGGCCTCGGCGCCGGCGAGAAATTCGACGAGCGCCCGATCAAACTGGTGCAGCGCAACACCAGCGGCATGGTGGACTACGGCCAGTTAGACCGTCCCACCGTCATCCGCAACCAGGTCGCGGGCGAGCGTCATGCAGTGGGTCAAGATGCCAATCTCGACTATCTCGACGTCCCGGCCTTTTTACGACGTCAGGCGGATTGAGGTTTGTATTATTAAGGAACAGCCAAGAGTTTTGAGAAGTGAGAGATGAATGGAGATGTATTATCGCAAGACCAGACCTCGAACGCGGGAAGGCGTACCCCCTACGGAGTACGCCTTACACGTTGCAGGCGACGTAATCAGGATTTACTCGCCACGCATCACAAAGGCCTTTTCCGTGGTGAAATTGCCAACGCCGCGATGAGTGGTTGGAATCCAGCCGTGGTGTTCCAGGTAGGTGCTCATTTCCTTGTTCATGTCGGGATTACCGCAAATCATCACCCGGTCATGTTCCGGGTCGGCCTTCGGCAGGCCGAGTTGGGTGAACAGTTCTCCGGTGCGGAACAGATCGGCGCCGCGCTGCGGTGTCGGAAAGGGTTCGCGTGTCACGGTCGGGACATAGAACAGGCGTTCATTGGTCAGTGCCTCAATCTCGGCTTTGTAGGCCAATTCGGGCACGGTGCGCACGGTGTGAACCAGAATCACCCGCTCAAAGGCTTCGTAAACCGCCGGGTCGCGGATCAGGCACATGAACGGGGCCAGCCCGGTGCCGCTCGCCATCAGATAGAGGTTGCGCCCAGGCCGCACGTACTTCAGCGTGAGAGAGCCGGTGGCCTTGCTGTTGACCCAGACCGTATCGCCCTCGCGCACCTGCGCCAGGCGGCTGGTCAGCGGGCCCTCCGGCACGTGAATGCTCAAGAATTCCAGATAATCGGCATCGTTGGTTGACACAATCGAATAGGCGCGTGAAATGAGCTTGCCCTCGGGCCGCAGGCCGATCGTAACGAACTCCCCATTCTCAAACTGGAAGTCGCTCGGCCGGGTCGTGGTCAGGCTGAAGGTTTTATCCGACCATTTGCGGACGGAGGTGACGCGTTGTTCGGAGTAAGGCACTGCTGGATTCCTCGTATAAGTTTGGTTCACTGTACTGAACTTAGTATTTTAAACGATTTAATAGATCCACTTCACCTGATTAACAAGGGTTATTCCTTAATCTCGGCGAAGAGCTTAGTCATTGGTTCGTAGTTAGTGGCAGGTTCAATCCCCTCCCCCTGGCTATCGAGGGATAATTGCCCCCTTCAACAAGTCTTCGATAGAGTCTGGAACTTCCCCGCGCTTAAGCATCTGCTTAAATACTTCGTAGACATCGGTCTTGGCCCCCGCCTTGCGCAAGGTATGCTCGTCGTTGAACCAGACATAGATTATTTTCCGCTGCGCGCTGGTGAACTTGAAAAACAGCCGATAGCGCTGTGGTAAACCGTATTTTACGCGGCGCCAATCGGTGAAACGGTCACCCAGTGTTTTACCGAGCAGGAACTTAGAGTCATTGGGGTTGGTCGGCACGTCTTTCGTTATGCTGTCGTGCACCGACTTCAGTAACTTGGCTTTTTCGTGATGGACAAAACCACTCGGATCTTTTTGAGCCAGTTCAGTGACGTCTCGCTCAAGCCTGTTTAAGATGTCAGCGAACAGCCTGAAGTAGAAAAGGCTCCATCCATTAACAACTATCAAGCTCAGGCCTTCACATTGGCAACCAAGTTGGCGATGCGGTTGAGTTGTGCCTCGTCGGCAGGCGTCACCAGGTCAGGCCGCCGCTCCATCATGGTATCCATCAGCGCGAGAAAACCGGCTATCTCAGCGGTGTCCTCAGCGAACCATTCGCTTTCCTGGTCCGGCACGGCAATGACCGGATTGGTGGGGCCGGTCGTGATGTGGACGCTATAGGTGAGCGCCGGATTGGTGGTCAACGCGCCGATAGCCACAAGAGAGGCGATGGCCGCATCACGCCAGTATATGACATCACGCACCCCGGGCTGTTGAGAGTCGCGGGCAAGGTGATAGCCATGATGGGCCATAAGCTCAATGGCATTAGAGCTATGCTCGGTAGTTTGCAATCTGGTCATCGGTACTTCTCCAATAACTCGCCCTCAATGAGGCGTATGAACCAATCATGGGTGATGCTATGCGCCTTATCGAGCCATTCAGCAATACGCCCGGGATCGGTTGGGGCATCCTCACCACGGGATGCAACCTGTGTTTCCCATATCAACGCGTCCATATCAGACTTGCGACCTTGGTTGAATGCCAGCCGTATGGTCCCACGGGGTTCTGCGGTCGGATAGGCCAAGGACAATCCGACTCCCAAGGGCAACCCGCTCACCCGACCGTCTTCAAATAAAAAAGGCGGCAACCCAATATTTATTTTGAGCTTTCTTAAGAACTCAATGGCTGCCGCGCCCTCAAGAATATCGGCATCAATATAACGCAGGGAGACCTCCGCTATACGTAGGGGATGATCCGCCTGAGGATACACCTTGAACAGGGCATCCACCACATAACGGCACAACTCGTGGAAATTATCCCACAAGTACGCCTCTGTGTCGTTCACCGTTAACAGGCCGGGGCCAAGCTGAACTAGCGGCCACGCATCCGGACCTACCCTGAACTGGTGCTGGGGGACAAAGGGCGCCATCTGCTCGGGAATTTCTGCAGTCGGCAGCCGAACCGCATGGGGGGAGCGTTCCCGAATCTGACCATATAGTTGGCCAATAAGGAGTTGGTAGGCTGGGTCTACCGCCACCCCCGGAGGCCCATCCAGCCCCCATCGCACCTCGAACAGCGCCTCCACCAGCGGCTTGTTCATGAGTTCTTTAATCGTTTCCACGCTAGTTTTCCTTCAGTTCCTGTTAATTCTAAACGCCTTTTCAGAGAACGACGACCTTCTCGACCACAAATCTGGAAGTGCTGGAAGGCCCCACCGAGTGAACTCCTGCACACGCGCCATGGTGGGCGATATTTCTGGTACGCAATATACCCTTTGCTGCCACCGATCCAAGTAGATACAAGGGTGGGCACGTTTTTGCGCCCACGCGGATTCAAAACAACGTGGGTAGACGAAAACCTTGTGTGCCCACCCTTGTATGATCGAAATTCTTCTGATTTTAGTTGGCGATGTCAGTAGAGTAATGAGTTCACTGGGGAAGCCGTCCCACCCTGAAGACAGACGTAACCGTCTGAGCTTGCATGTAG
>Ga0184616_10000060_pt1 | contig 19424 bp, 18 predicted proteins | sample PLM4_90_coex_FD_133145 | JGI IMG/M metagenome (GOLD analysis project Ga0184616, IMG submission 133145) | Groundwater sediment microbial communities from an aquifer in East River, Colorado, USA - PLM4_90_coex | ecosystem: Environmental > Terrestrial > Soil > Riparian zone | place: USA: East...
ATTTTCTCCATTTTATCTATTTCTTTTTTGCTCAACCCTGTCCAGTCTTTTTTCATAATGATCCCCGTGAGTTAGGGAAAAACTAAAAACCGACCATTTGGTTTAAATCCGACCAGTCGGTCGGATATTAACCGAAACCAAAAGCTTTTGTCAAGGGGAAAATGCAGAAAATTTGTAGAAAGGTCAAAGCGGTCCAGGCGGGGGACCCATGAAAATAGTTATCATCTCTTTCATCGCTGGGGGGTATTCCGAAATGGGAAATGGTCAAGGGGACAGTAGCGGAATAGGGCAACGGTATTGTCCAAAGCCGATTGGTTTTTCATTATCCTAGAAATATGTACTCATTGCTATACAAATTATAAGTTACACCGATCAGACTAAATTCTCAATAATAATTGCTTCCCCTTGCCCACCACCACCGCATAATGAGGCAAGCCCAAGTTTCAAGCCCCTTTTCTCCATTTCATGGATAAGGCTGACTACGATACGGCAACCCGTATTCCCGATGGGATGGCCTAAGGCAATTCCGCCTCCATTAACATTGACAATTTCAGGATTCAAACCAAGTTCTCGCTCCACGGCTAGACATGGTGCAGCAAATGGTTCGTTGATTTCAAACAGTTCTATGTCTTTAAGCTCATAACCAGTTTGCTTAAGAACTTTTTTTATTGCCGGGATCGGCCCTATACCCATAATTCGAGGATCTACACCTACTGCTGCAGCACCCACAATCCTCCACTTTCTCTTCATACTCAGCTTGTCTGCAACTTCTCTGGACAAAACCAAGACAGCAGAGGCCCCATCGTTTATCCCCGATGAATTACCTACTGTAACCGTACCATCTTTTTTGAATACAGGGGGTAATTTGCTCAACTCCTCCAAGGTAGTCCCTGGCCGCGGATGTTCATCCGTGTCTACTACCTTAAGTTCTCCTTTCCTATTTCCAGGTACCATCACTGGCACGATTTCATCCTTAAATCTTCCCTCTTCCATTGCCTTTTTGGCCCGCATCTGACTTCTATATGCAAACTTATCCTGATCCTCCCTCGAAACATTATATTTTTCTGCAACGTTTTCCGCTGTCATACCCATGATTAGTCCTGTGTGGTGATCCATAAGACCGTCCCAAACACCATCTGAAAGCTCCTGATGCCGAAGCCTCAGGCCCCATCTGGCATTTTTGATTGAATAAGATACATTGCTCATGCTTTCTCCACCACCAGCAATGATAGCATTAGCCTCACCTAAACGAATAGCCATGGAGGCAATTCTGATGGCCTCCATGGATGAGCAACAAGCCCGGTTTACTTGGGCAGCAGAAACATAGTCGGGTATTCCTGCAGTCAGTGCTGCTGAACGTGCAAGACCGTTCTCGTCACTTCGAACCATGACAACACCCCAATAGATGTCATCGAGATCTTCCTTCGGAAAGTTTGCTCGTTTACAAACCTCATCCATGACTAACGCTCCCAATCTCTCATGAAGAACATCCTTGAGAGAACCTCCAAAGGAGCCAATTGAGGTTCTCACTGCAGAAACAATTACAGGATCCCTTGCATCCATACTTTCACTCCTTCTTATTATTGGTTATCAATTTCCTAACGGTTTAAAAGCAACGGATATGCGAATATAGTCTAAATCTTCAAGGCTATATCAAAACCTTCTCTCACGGCATCGGTGATCTTTCTCGGTTCCTTGGCGTCTCCGATGGTGATAACCTCTATATTATTATGTTTTACTTCTCGTGCAAGGTCATCAACAGATTGAGACCCGACAGCAATAATGACCGTATCCGCTGGGATAGATTCTGTTCCCGATTCCGTTTCTACGACCACAGCATCTTCTGTGATCTTAAGAAGCTTCGTTTTGGGACGGAGTTCTACACCCATAAGTCTGAGACTCTTCATCAGGGACCATCGGGTACTGGGTCCCACGTTGCTGGCCATTCGTTCCAAGATGTCGATAATGGTTATCTTTCGCCCGGGGCTGTAAAGGAGTTTTCGAACCCGGTCAAAGTCATCCGCCGAATGGTAAAGTAAAAAAGTGAAAGTTTCGGAGTCAGGCACCCCGAGACTTGCCACGAGTAGCGCCGTCTCGCATCCCGTAGCACTTCCTCCTACGATAACTACCTGCTTTCCGATATCCGGCACCATATCGTTAAGGACATCCCATGCATTTACGACATGTGGCTGATTGATTCCAGGAACCTTTATCTCAATAGGTCTGGCACCTGAGGCCACAGCTAATATATCCGGTTGCCCCTCTTCAACCATCTTTGAAGTCAAAGTGGTTTTGAGCTTTATTCTTACACCAGAGATTTCAAGACGATTCTTCAGGCTCTTGACGACGTTAAGGAACTCTTTCTTCCCTGGTGAAGCGGCGACAAGATTCACTTGTCCTCCCAGATGTTCCTCCCTCTCATAGAGGGTGACCTCGTGACCTCCCTGTCTCGCAACTAATGCAAATTCCATCCCTGCGGGACCTCCGCCCGCCACAAAGACTTTCTTTTTGACTCTGGCCTCTTTGATTTCAGTATCAGCTTCCCGGCCCACTCGAGGGTTAAGAGTGCAACACACGGATGAACCGGAGAGGAGTGAGTCAAAACATCCCTGATTGCAACCAATGCAAGGGGTTATTTCATCGAGTCTCCCTTCCTGAACTTTGATCGGAAGTTCAGGGTCGGCGAGGAGAGGTCTCCCCCAGCAGATCATGTCCGCAGCACCGGACCGCAAGGCCCTCTCTGCCACCAGAGGATCTCCTAAGCGGTTGGAGGCGAAAACCGGAACCCTTACCTTCTCTTTGATACCACGGGCCAGGTAGAGAAAAGCACCCGGAGGGACGTTGGTAGTAATCTGGGGGATGTAACTTTCGTGCCACCCTCCTGTGACGTTGATGCTATTTACCCCAACTTTTTCCGCCTCTGTACAGAAGAGAGCAGACTCAATATTAGTATGCCCCCCCTCCATGAAGTCATGCCCGGAGACCCTGATCCCCATGGCGGAATCTTTCCCGACCGCCTGCCTGACTTTCTTTATCACTTCCAGCCCGAAGCGCATCCTGTTTTCTATGGGACCGCCATATTCGTCTGTTCGGTGATTGGTCATGGGAGACAAAAATTCGCCGATAAGGTAGCCACCGGCCGCCAAGATCTCAATGTAGTCAAATCCGGCTTCCTGGGCCCGCCTTGCCCCTTGGACGAAAGCCTCCTGAACCTCTACAACGTCATCCTTTGTCATTTCCCGGGGCACTTCACCGGAGATTGGACTTGGTATAGCCGAGGGAGCGATAGGGGGCACTCCTGTGTAAGAGGATGAAGCGAAACGGCCCATCTGCATTAGCTGGATCCCGATTTTAGCGTCAATATCTTTGTGAAGTTCGTCCGTGAACTCCCGAATGGGGCCAACATATTTGTCGTCAAAGAGGCCCGGCATGAAAGGAGTGCTTCCGACCCTATCTATGGCAACAGGGCCGATAATCATGAGGCCTACTCCGCCCCTTGCCCTTTCCCGATAGAAGACCTTAAAACGATTTGAGAAAGAATAGTTGTCCGTATAGACAATGGCCATTGCAGGCATAACAATCCTATTTTTTATGGTGAGATGATTAATGGTAATAGGTTCGAAGAGCTTAATAAATTTCACATGCGACCCTTTTGTTACCTATTTTTTTACTGGTTTCCATTTTGGAAGACTTATTTCCGGTGATACATCGTCAAATATAACTTCGAGTTCCATGCCGTTTTTTATGTCCTTTAAATCGCATTCAACGATAGTGGAGAGCATACGTGGGCCTTCCTTGAGATCTACTAAGGCCGTTACATAAGGTAGATCAGGCATGAATGGAAAAGGAACGCCAACCTCATTGATTGCAAAGGCATAGAGTGTTGCTCTGCCTGATGCTTGCACCCATTCGCTATTGTCACTTTGACATTCCGTGCAGTAGAGATAGGGTGGGTGATCGATATGACCACAATCTTTGCATGTTTTGAGCAGAAGCTTGTGCTGCTTGGTGCCTTCCCAAAATGGCTTTGACCATTTTGTGGGAACAGGCAATGGTTTTTTAAGATCCTCGTCGGTGAGTTTGAACTTTTCTTTCAGTGTGTTGACATCCATCTATTTGCTCCTTTGTTTTGTGTTCATGGTCATCAAAAAACCATAATTAGGGAACTTCATTTCCGAGGACCGTAAAATGGACATCGGAATATGCTCCGCCGCCACAGTTAAATATGAGGAACTTTGCATCCGGAACCTGAGCTTTGCCCGCTTTTCCCTGTAACTGGCGCACAGACTCAACGAACAAGGCAAAACCAACGCCGGTCCCTGTGTGGCCGAAGCTCAATGCCTCTCCATTGGTCGTAGTGGGGTATTTTCCACCAGGGCTTGTCTCTCCTGCCTCTACGAGCGCTCCGGACTTGCCCGGTTCACAAACGCCCACAGCATCCATGAAGAGGAGGTCCAAATGTGGGTAAGCCCCATAGAGTTCGAAGATATCCATGTCCTTTGGCCCTAGTCCGGCCTGTTCATATGCGTCATTTGCAGCGGGCATAAAGAATTTGTACATTGTGCCCATATCCGCGAAACTCGGCACGGCACTGGTGATAAACCTATGGGAGTAGCGCGACCCATGACCAAGGAGATACACCGGTTTAACGCCGGTCTTCTTGGCGATCTGCCGAGCTTTTTCTGCGGTTGTCATGACATAGGCGCTTCCTCCGTCACAGAGCACATTACACATTAAGGCGGTGAGGGGGGCTGCGACCATTTTGCTCTTCAGCACGTCTTCTATGGTTATTTCCTTCTTATTGAACATAGCATTCGGCTGAAGACAGGCCCACTTGCGGCAAGCTACGGAAACGGCGGCAATCTGTTCGATGGTGGTACCCGAATGTTCCATATATGCGTTGGCCATCATGGCTGCCAGACCATTGTAAGTCATGCCGTAGGGAACTTCCCATTCCGGGCTCGATCCTGCATGGGCAAAATATTTGATTTGCTCATTTGCACTGAACTGGGAAAAGCGCTGTGCATGCACCACAAGAACCGTATCCGCTTCACCGGACTCGAGTATTCCTTCCGCAGTCTTCACAATGGAACTGCTTGAGCCTCCACCCGATACCGTAGTCGCATATATCCTGTTGTTCCTCGCACCTATTGCTTCGGGCAGATGGCCGAAGAACATTTCCGTATTGTACTCGGCCCCCATGATGTGCGCGGCAGTCAAAACCGCACCAACATCTTTCATTTCGATTCCGGCATCTTTTACCGCATTCCTTGCTACAGTATAAGCAATCTCAAACTCGCTTCGCTCCGGAAATATACCGTGGGGCACCTCACCTGTCCCCATTATTGCAAACTCTCCCTTAGCCATGGTTTTACCTCCTTGTTTTTTAACCGACTCCCGTCTTCAGGTGTAGAATCCAACTATTTCCTAATAAGCCAATACCTTCCCAATTCAACCACGTACCAGACTTGAATTCAATCTTTTAGGTAATCAGCATTTTAAAATTTTAATGACTAAGAAGTCATTTTACTCATACCATATTAAAAGTCAAGAAAAAAATAATTAAATTGTGGTCTTAGTAATTTATTTAACAATTTCAGTGTGTTACGTTTATATTTAGCTTTCATAAATTTTTTTCTTGACAAATTATTAAAAATTTCATATTAATATTGACCAATGAGTCATATTTCCTCTCTAAAGTCCAAAGAACCTAAAAAAGAGCATATCATTAATAAAGCTATTGAATTTTTTTCCAGTAATGGCTTTACGAGTACAAGAATCAATGATATTACAGACGCTCTTGGTATTGCAAAAGGTACTTTCTATCTGTATTTCAAGAGCAAAAGAGAACTACTTATAGATTGCATCGGACGGCTGACGACGATTGTCATACCGAAAGAGGCATGGGAGGATATCCGTAGCGAGACTGACTATATCCGCAGGCACAAAAAAAGGCTCATTGCCTTTCTCAAAGCCTTCCCAACTTTTGTGGGTATCCTCAATTTAATTAGACTCTCTCTCCAAAGCAATGATCCTGGTCTGATAAAAAAGGCAAGTGATACATACAGAATGCTTGCTAACCCTTTGAGGAAAGATTTTCGCTGGGCGATCAGGCATGGAGTTGCGCGGGAAGTCGATGAAGAGGTTATCAGTTTCCTCCTGTGGGGAATGGGTGAAGGCATAGGTTACATGCTCATGATGGACCCTCGGTACACTATTGAAGACGTGGCTGAGATTGCAGTGGACTTTCTATCAAGAGGATTGCTTTTATCCGAGGCCGAAAAAATAGACAAATCTAAAACAGAACATTGTTATTGGGATGTAACGGATAGTAGAGGTCTAAGAACTCGCCTTAGAAACGTCCTCTTTGACGAAAAAGATTATGTTTGTGGAAATCTTGGGAATGGTGAGCTTTGTGTCCCCCTAAAAGATGTAAATTCAATACTCTTGAATCAGGATGGCAATCAAATGTCAGCTGTACTATCTTTGAGAGGCGGTGAGAAGGTTACGCTAAAGATCGATGGAAATATATCTCTGTTTGGTGAATCTAAATTTGGCCAATATACGATTGCGCTGAAAGATGTAACTTGTATTTCTTTAACCTCTATTAATGACGCATCTGATTGAACCCATGAGTGAAAGGGATCAGTCACCTGGCTTCAGAGGATTACCTTTTTAGGAGAAACCGAGATGGCAGATAAAAAATACGAGTATATTCTGTATGAAAAGAAAGATAGGATAGCAACGATTACTTTTAATCGGCCCAAGGCGCTAAATGCGATCAACGTAGAAATGGCAGAGGAGTTAAAGGATGCTCTTTCGGACTTCAAGGACGATGAAGAGACAAAAGTTGGAATACTGACCGGATCGGGAGAAAAGGCCTTCTGTTCCGGTGGAGATATAAGCATGTTCTCCGAAAAACTGATAGATACAACGGCAGTGTATAAGTGGTTGAGGACGGGAGAGGATATTCATCGGTTATTAATGGAGAGGATAGAAAAGCCCATCATTGCAGCCGTCAATGGATACTGCTTCGCAGGCGGGTTAGAAATGGCTTTGGCATGTGATTTTATCATCGCGTCTGATAATGCCTCTTTTGGATTAGCGGAGATTACCATTGGGGTTCTTCCTGGATGGGGTGGTTTGACTCGGCTTCCAAGAGCCATTCCTGTGAGGAAGGCAAAAGAGATGATCTATACAGGGGAACCGATCAGTGCCCAAGAGGCAGAAAAGATCGGTTTAGTGAATAGGGTTGTTCCGAAACCCCAGTTATATGAAGTCGTTAACGAAATAGCGAAGAAATTAGCCAACAAATCCTCCTTAGCCCTAAGAATGGCAAAGAAGGCTATGAACTATGGACTCGAAGTATCGAGTATGGACGCAGCCCTTTTTGTGGAAAGAGGGGCTGCCTGTATCGTATCGGCAGGAGAAGACTCTCAAGAAGGTATAAAGGCTTTCCTTGAGAAAAGACCTCCTAAATTCAAATAATAATTTAGATCCGTGACATAATTAGAAAAAGGTTTGACTTTGCGAAACCATACTTATTTCAAATTGAGGTAAACCGCGGGAGGGAAAATGGACTTTGGACTCACAAATGAACAGAAGCTTTTAAGGGACAGCATGCGGGAGTTTGTGAACAAGGAAATCAAAGGAGATTATGCAAGGGACCTGGATGAAGATCCATCGAAGATGTTTATCGATGACGCCATGTGGCAGAAGATAAAAGATCTCGGGATATTTGCCGCATCGGTGCCGGAGGAATATGGCGGTTTAGGCGGCAGTTTTATGGATGATGTAATTATTGCGGAGGAATTTGCACGGGGGTCATGTGCTGTTGCAATGTCCTTTGGAGCGACGACGGGCTTTGGCGCAAGGTCTATCCTTTTTAGTGGAAACGAGGAACAGAAGAAATATTTTCTTCCCAAGATAGCCCAGGGGGAGATTAAGTTCGCAATGGCTGTAACAGAGCCAGGAGGCGGTACTGACATCTTAGGGGCCTTAAAGACAGTTGCCCGCCGTGATGGAGATAACTTTATCGTCAACGGTCAGAAGATATTTATTACAAACGCCCACAAGGCGGACTACCTTCTAACGCTTGTGAAGACGGATGAGACAGCTTCCAAGAAGGCGAAGTCTTTATCTCTCTTCCTCATTCCTGTGAAAGACAACTCCGGTATAGAAATCGTTCCTATAAAAAAATTCACCATCAAGGGAGCTTCGGCTTGTGAGATCTTTTTCGATAATGCCACGGTGCCTGCCAAGAACATGCTGGGAGAGCTTCAACACGGCTGGTACGAACTTCTTAAAACCCTTAACCACGAGAGAATCATGGTAGCAGCCCTCACCAATGGCCTAGGTCAGGCAGCTTTGGAAGACATGGTTGACTATGCGAAGAAAAGAGAGGCATTTAGCAGACCCATTGGGCAATATCAGGCCATCCAGCACAAGGTGGCCGATACGGTCATGGAGCTGGAATTCGCGAAGCTCATCACGTACAAGGCTGCATGGCTCCTGGAGCAAGGCAAGCCCTGCCACCTGGAAGCCGCTATGGCTAAGCTGGTCAGCTCTGAGATGGCATTCAAGGCTGCGACTCGGGGACTCGACATCCTTGCGGGCTATGGGGTTACCATCGATTATGATATGCAGCGATATTTTAGGGATTCTCGGCAGTGTACTTTTTCGCCTATCTCGAACGAGATGGTGCGCAATTTTATTGCAGAGCAATACGGCCTTCCAAGATCCTATTGAGGGAGAGGTATCTTGAGTCCACAAGGACATTCTATAATGTTGTCAATGTAAGAATTTAGTGTCCCCCTCGGGGGGTGGAAATCCATCGCCTTGAGGCGAAGTAAAGTTTTGCGAAATGGTCGACATAATTTCAAGTCGATGAAATCCTCAATGGTGTCTCTATGGCGACCATGAGCATTTTAAGCTTTAGATGATATTACTCATGCCGTTGGGCTAAGCAAAGGAATAATTTATTGACATTTAAATAGTAAAACAAATCTCGTAAGAAGAGTTATCGAGATGCAAAGCACAATAAAAGGAGGGAGAAATGGGCGGGATAAAGCGGGGGGAATAATTTCGTGGCAGCTTTAGAGGAACAAGCAAAAAGGATTAGATTACAGCATAGGGAGGTGACAGAGGAGCGCTAAATACGGGCGATTAATTAGGAAGAGCATTGCAATGTTACCGAAGGTAAAGGGCTAGGAGAGATGAAAGATGGATATATTTCGCCTTGATGATAAAGTGACTGTAATTACAGGGGCAGGAAGTGGAATTGGCCGGGCTACAGCAATCGTTTTTGCGGAAAGGGGCGCTAAATTGGCTTTGATTGATATAAATAAAGACAATCTAGAATCAATAGGCGAAATAATGGAGAAAGGAGGATGTATTTTCAAGACTTTCGTGGCAGATGTTTCGGATATTTTATCACTGGGAGACGTATTTAAAAGAATATTTGACGATTTTGAAAGGGTAGACATCTTGGTGAATATTGCGGGTATTTGGGAATCCACCCCTTTTTTAGAACTCCCTAACGATAAATTGGCTCGGATGTTGGGGGTTAATTTAGGCGGTTGCGTGAACTGCATTAAGTTAGTATTACCCAGTATGGTTAAAGGAGGATACGGAAAGATTATTTCCGTTTCATCACTGGCTGGAAAGGAAGGCTCAGCAGTTGGATCGAGCCACTACGCAGCGAGCAAGGGGGCCATCATCGCGCTCTCATGTTCTTTAGCTAGAGAATTTGGAAGGTTTGGCATAAATATTAACGTTGTTTGTCCCGGGCTTATTGAGACTCCGATGACAGCCGGTGGCAGTGAGGCTCAGGTTAACGAGTATCTCAAAAGATGTGCTTTTAGAAGAACTGGGAAGCCGGAAGAAGTGGCGAATGTAATTGCATTTTTAGCAAGTGAGGCAGCCAGTTTTGTGACAGGGCAGACGTGGAACGTTTGCGGTGGCACGCGGCTTAATTGAACCTGCTTAGCTTTGTAGACGGAGAAAGGTAATTTAGAATTGGATTTAACTGGTTTTAGCAGACCTCACAGGGCTGGACAGAGGGGGCGCTTTTAAAAGCCATAGGAGGTTCAAAATGTATACATTAGGAGACGTACCATGAAGATAGAATTCTGGAAGGAGTTGGCCAAAACGCCTGTCGGAAAAATATTGAAAAGAGAAGTGAGGAAACACTTCTGGAGCGCATCCGAGAAACAGTGATCTCCTTATTGTGCGAAAGGGAACGAGAGAAATCACAACGTGGATAGCCAACTTACCATGATCCCCGTCTTGTTGCTCCATGGGTTAGTATACGGCATGCTCATATTCCTCGTAGCATCCGGGTTAACCTTGGTATTGGGCCTCATGGACATACTCAACTTTGCGCATGTCTCCATCTACATGGTGGGCGCCTTTATCTGCTATCAAGTGATGCAATGGACCAACAATTTCTGGTTTGCTCTTATTGCCGCACCTGTGGCCTGTGCATTTCTGGGTATCCTGATTGAGCGATTCATTATACGCAAGATACATGGTTCAGGACATCTCAACGAACTTCTGGCCACCTTCGGGCTTGCTATGGTTATCACCGAAGTCGTCAGCTGGATTTATGGATCAAATCCTCTGCGGGTTCAGGCCCCTAGCCAGTTGTTAGGATCTCTAAATTTGTGGTCTGGCGTCCAATACCCCTTATACCGGTTATTCATTCTTGTTTTGTCGGGCATGGTGCTTGCCTTTATGTTTTATATTCTCAGAAAGACTCGTCTGGGGATTTCGATTAGGGCATCTGTGCAGGACCGGGATATGGCCAACGCTCTGGGGACTAACGTCGCAACGGTATCCATGGTAGTTATGGGAATTGGTGCCTGGCTTGCTGGGATAGCTGGTGTGATCGTCGCCCCTTATCTGAGTGTGTATTCTGGCATGTACGCTGATATGATTATGGATTGCTTTGCAGTTATTGCGGTAGGAGGGTTGGGCAGTCTTGGGGGTGCTTTTATTGCGTCTCTTCTTGTTGGACAGGTTCAGTCTTTCGGGGTAATATTCATCCCAAGGGTCTCTCTTATACTTATCTATTTGCTAATGGTAGTTGTTTTTGCGCTCAAGCCGAATGGGATTTTTGGGAAGAAAGAATGAAACCATCGGTCAAGACCATCACTCTTCTGCTGTTAGTCGTAGCTCTCGCGTTTTTTCCTCTGCTGGGGAGCAAGTTTCACACATATCTGCTCATTGAGTGTTTCATCTATTCCGTGCTTGCCGTAAGCTACTATATGCTACTCGGCCATACGGGATTGATGTCCTTCGGCCATGCTGCTCTGTTTGGGATAGGCGCTTATGCCTCGGCGATCACCCTCATCCATTTCTCCGATCTTCCGGTGGCCCTGACGGTTCTCGTCGGTGGGTTATCAGGGTTACTTTGCGGTTTCCTTATAGGATTGGTAGTTTTAAGACTCACAAAAATTTATTTGGCCTTCGGCACACTGGCATTAAGCCAGATGATCTGGGCCATCGCATGGAAGTGGAGGGCGGTCACGGGCGGAGACGACGGCTTGACAGGCTGGTCGGGGAGACAGGTAACATTTCCATGGCTCGGACAGTTCAGTTTGACTAACATAACGTTTCTCTACTACTTTGTGCTCTTCTTTGCTCTTGCTTGCGTCGCCCTCTGTTGGTATTTTACCCGGACCCCTTTCGGAGAAACCCTCTCCAGCATAAGATCAAACCAGAATAGGGCTGATTTTCTCGGCATCAATGTAGGTCGGGCCAGGCTTATGGTTTTCGCCTTCTCAGGGTTCATGGCCGGCATGTCCGGCGCCCTATTCATTCTGTTCAAAAAGGCAGCGGCCCCCACCTTTCTCGACATGTCTACATCCTTCAACGTTTTGGTCATGTCGGTAATCGGGGGTTACACGAGCTTTTTGGGCCCCATCGTGGGGTCTTTCGTCTACGTTTATATGATGGAGTACCTCAGTTCCTTTACGGAAAGATGGCAACTGGTAATGGGCGCCTTCTTTGTACTGCTCATCCTCTTTTATCCAAAGGGGATTGTGGGGATGGTGCAGCAACTTGCAAAGAAGGTGTCGTTTACAAAGGACAAAAGGGGGTTTCGAACAAAGTGCTGATTCTGAAAGGCGTCTCGAAATACTTCGGCCACTTGGGAGTGATTCAGAAAGTCGATCTGGAGGTCATAAAAGGAGAGAGGCACGCTCTTATCGGGCCAAATGGAGCGGGGAAAAGCACTCTTTTCAACCTGATCACGGGACACTACAGGCCTTCTGGTGGTGATATATACTTCAAAAATACGAGAATAAACAGTTTGGCACCGCATGAGATTACTCGATTGGGTATTGCACGGTCCTTTCAGATCATCAACATCTTCAAAGATATGACGGTATACGAAAACATGAGGATCGCAGTCACAGCAAAACACCGCATGAGCCTCAAGTTTGGGTACCGGATCGTGAGCCTCGGGCAAATACGAGAAGAGAGTGAATTCGTCTTGCGTCGTGTTGGTCTTCTGCCATTTATGGATGAGCCGGCAGGAACGCTTGGTTACAGCCAACAGAGAGCCTTGGAGGTGGGTTTGGCTGTAGCTCTTGACCCGGAACTTCTTCTTCTTGACGAACCGGGAGCAGGGCTCTCACCGGATGAGACAAGGGCAATTGTCAGCTTAGTAAAAGAGGTAACGGTGGGTAAGACCCTCGTTATTGTAGAGCACGACATGGACGTGGTCTTCGATTTGGCCGATAGAATAAGTGTTCTCAACTACGGTACTATTGTGGCCTCAGGAACGCCCGATGATATCAGGAGGAACGAGACTGTGAAAGAAGTTTATTTAGGCAATGTGCTGGAAAAGAAAAGTACGGCCCGAGTGCAAGACGATGCTACTACAGGTTAAGGAAATCCATACGTACTACGACGATAGCCACGTACTTGACGGGGTCAGCCTAGAGGTGACGGAGGGAGAGACTATTGCCATCCTAGGTAGAAACGGCGTTGGAAAATCGACCACATTGAAAAGCATTATGGGCATAGTTCCCCCGCAGCAGGGGTCTATACTGTTTAAGAACGAAGATCTGGCCCATAAGGCACCGTTTAAAATCGCTAGGAAGGGGATTGGTTATGTTCCCGAGGAAAGGAGGATATTCCCAGGCCTTACCGTTAGAGAAAACCTTATCATGGGGTTCAAAAGGGGAATGGGGAAAGATGCAAAGAGCAAGGAGGCCATAGATAGAGCCTATAGCAGGTTACCGCAATTAGGGGACAGAGATGCCACTTTGGCAGGAAACCTTTCCGGGGGAGAGCAGCAGATGCTTACTCTCGTAAGAACACTCATGGGCGAACCGGAGTTGGTGTTGATTGATGAACCGTCTGAAGGACTGAGTCCGATGGTAGCCGAGCTTATCTTTGATATGATTAGAGAGATACGGCTCCAAGGGATCTCGGTGATCCTTGTCGACCGGAGTTTAACGCATACCTGTGTGATGGCGGCGCGTGTCTATATCATGGTTAAGGGCGCTATTGCTTTCACGGGAACCGGTAAAGAAGTATTGGAAAGCAAAGAGATTCAGCACAAATATCTGGCGGTTTAGCCAGAATTCTAAGGAGGTGTATTATGAAACGTCTTACGTTAAGTTTTCTGTGTGTTGTATGTATGGTCGTAGTGTTTTCATCCGCTGTATGGGCAGAGGAACAACCCATTAGAATCCTTTCACTCTATCCAATGTCTGGGGGGATGAAAGCAGCTTCAGAGCAATGGACCTTCGCTGAGAAGCTTGCCGTAGAAGAGGTGAACGCCCAGGGAGGACTCTTGGGACGGAAGATCGAGTTGATCATTGAAGACACCCAACTCAAACCCGAGATTGCTGTGTCGAAGGCCCAGAAATACCTGCTGGACGGAAAGGTCGATGTAATTATCGGCGCCGGGTCCAACGTGGTCAAACCGCTGCAGGACTTGGCCAAACAGTACAACGTGCTACTTGTTATGGCGGCCCACGCTGACGTAGAGACGGGGAAGAACTTCAATTACAATTCCGTCAGACTTGCCTGGAACACTTCAATGTCAGCCCGCACACTCATTGGCTATGCGGCGAAATACCTGAAGGACAGCAAGAAATTTTACATCATCAATCAGGATTATGCGTACGGACGCGATTATGCGGCAAATCTCAAAAAGGAACTGGCACGACAGATTCCCGGAGCTCAGGTGGTTGGAGAGGATTACCATCCTATTATGTCAAAGGATCTTTCTCCGTTCCTCACCAAGGTAAAGATGTCTGGGGCCGATGTGATTCTCACGTCTAACTGGGGGCTTGACATGAGTGTCCTCCTTAAGCAGCGCCTTGAATTAGGAGTACGTGCAGTCATCCTGAGTCCAGCCGTGGCGGATGCGACGGTCATTCGTGAGAACCCCGAAGGTGCCCTTGGCAGCGTTGGCTGCGACACCTGGTATCCCACCAGCACTTCAAAAGAAAGCCTTGATTTCATAGAAAGCTGGAAGCGTGCCTTCAAGAACACTGATCAGCCCTTGCCAACCAGTCTCGCTGCCAGGGAATACATAGCAACAAAGTTCTTCCTTGAGGGCATCAAGAAAGCCGGTTCCACTGAGGTAAACAAAGTCGTGCCGGCACTCGAGAGCCTACGAATGAAGTCGATAAGCGGCGAGGTATCTATGCGCGCCTGCGACCACCAGCTTATTATGCCTATCCAGTGCGTCAAAATTGATAAGAAGGATCCTCCTTACCTTGGCACCGCAGTCACGATTCCGGCTTCTGTGACCACGATAGATGAAGAGGACATCGACAACCCGAGGTGCAAGCGGAAATAGGCTGACTCCCCGCTAGCGTTATATGCGCGAGATCATCAGGAAGGGCGCGGCAAACGGCTGCGCTTCTCCGGTACCGGAAAGTGTTGACCGTTACCCGACCTTCAAAGATAAAGGGGAGCCCAAGTCTAGCTTTTAAAGGAAGGGATAGATGTTAGCGTCATCTGTGTTGTTGCCTCAGAAGATCTGATCTATTGGGGAGGTTCAAGATGTACACATTAGGAGACGTACCGCGAAAAGGATTAGCCCTATTTAGAGATAGGGTAGCCATGGTCTTCGAAGGCAGTCGTATTACTTACAGGGAAATGGACGACCGGGTCAATCGTCTGGCCAACGCTCTGATCGGTTTGGGGTTAAAGAAAGGTGGCCATGTTACCATACTGGCTGAGAACACGTATAAGTATATGGAGGTCTACTTTGGCGCGGCCAAGGTGGGGCTGAGCGTAACACCCCTCAATTTTAGGCTTTCCGATGCAGAACTCACATACATCGTTAACGATAGTGAGGCCACCATCTATTTTGCCGGAGAAAAACTGGAAGAACGGTCTCTAAGTTTAAGGAACGATCTCAAGGGTATTAAACACTGGATATCTCTGGACAAGAACACCGATGGCTACATCTTTTACGAAGACCTCCTCAAAGGTGCCTCCAATGCCGACCCACTCATAGAGGTGGATGAGAATGACATGGCAATCCTTATGTATACAGGGGGCACGACGGGTCTTCCCAAGGGAGTGATGTTGTCCCACAGGAATATCCTGACTTCAATGTATGGCATGATTATCGGCTTCTCCTTCACCCTTAAGGATACAACATGTTTCGTACTACCGTTATTCCATATATCCCTGTGGCCTGTCCTCTGTCTTCTTATGCTCGGAGGAAGGGTTGTCATTCTTCGTCGTCCTGACATAGGGGAGATGTTGGGAGTGATACAGGGCGAGAAGTGTACGCATATTGTTCTCGTACCCACGGTCTTGACCTGGCTTGTTGATGACCCGCGGAGCAACGAATTCGACCTGTCCAGTCTCCGCCTCATAACCTATGCAGGAAGTCCAATGCCGATTGAAGTATTAAAGAGGTGTGTCCAAAAATTTGGCAATATCTTTACCCAAGGATATGGATTGACTGAAGCCGCCCCGCTGGTCACCGTTCTATTAAAGGAGGACCATGTGCTTGAAGGTCCGAAGACGAAGCTGCTCTCCAGCGCCGGTAAAGTAGGCCTACCGGTTGAAGCTCGAATTGTGGATGAGAACGATACCTCTCTTAAGCCCGGTCAGGTAGGAGAGATTGCGATCCGTGGAAAGAACATTATGATGGGTTACTGGAGGAACCCCGAACTCACAGCAGCGACATTGCGAGGGGGATGGCTCCATACCGGAGACATGGGGATGATTGACGAGGACGGTTATATATATTTGGTGGACCGTAAAGCCGATATGATTATAACCGGAGGAGAAAACGTCTATCCAAAAGAGACAGAAGACGTTCTGTATGCCCACCCAGCAATTAAGGAATGCGCCGTGGTTTCATCTCCCGATGATCGATGGGGGGAGAGGGTTCAGGCAGTAGTTGTTCTTAAAGCTGGGCAAACAGTCACGGAGGAGGAACTTATTAGCCATTGCAAGAGCAAGCTTGCTGGATACAAATGTCCCAAGAAGATAGAATTCTGGGATGATCTACCCAAGACACCCATTGGAAAGATACTTAGAAAGGACGTGAAAAAACATTTTTGGAAGGGTAGAGAAAGAATCATAAACTAAGGTTTGTTTCGACAACAATGAATCTTGCATAAAGTACTGATAGGATTGATTCCAAGAAAGCACAAGGTTAAAGAACAACTCCGATTTCCTCTAATATGAAAAGGAGACAATTAAAACGAAGATTATAGAGCTATTAACTTCTTTATATGACTCAGTTCTGCTTTTTTAATTATGCAACCTTCTATCGGTAATTATTAACTTTTTAAGATTGGCTTAGTGTGGCTTTATCGGACTCGAAAAGGGGGTTGCACTTGATTCCAAACAAATTGGTTCTCTGTGTTTGGGAGTCGTTAAATGATTGAAGGAATTTTGGAAAATCTATACAAAATCGAAATTCCTCTTCCCAAGAGTCCTCTAAAAGCCCTCAACTCCTACGTGATAAAAAACAAGGAACGAAATTTGATTATTGATACGGGGTGGAATCAACAAGAGTGTTTGGACGCAATGCAGACTGGTTTGAGGGAACTTGGAGTCGATATGAGAGAAACAGACTTTTTTATTACTCATTTGCATACGGATCATTTTGGCCTTATCTCGAATCTCATTACAGATACCTCGAAGATATACTGCAACCAGCCAGATGTCGATCGGTTTAGATCTGGTTTTCGGTGGGATGATTTTGTTGACTGTGCTCGTTTGAATGGTTACCCTGAAAATGAACTTCAGGCAATCCGTGAAAGGCTTCCTGGTTTTAAGTTCAGAGCAAGAGAGGACTTGGTGTTCCATATCTTGGAAGAAGGTAACACAGTAAGTATCGGAGACTACGTATTCGAGTGTGTTGAAACACCTGGCCATAGTTGGGGGCATATGTGTCTTTACGAACCCAACAAGAAGATCTTCGTGGCTGGAGATCATATTCTTAATGACATAACTCCTAACATCCAATTGTGGTATGATGAGTGGAATCCTTTAAAGGAATATCTCGCAAGCTTAGACAAGATCTACAAGTTCGATATTGAGCTTGTATTGCCTGGTCATAGGAGCATTTTCAGGCACTGTAAAGACAGAATTCAGGAATTGAAACATCATCACGAAAAGAGGCTTGATGAAATTATTTCTATTTTGGGAAAAGGTAGGAAGAATGCTTTTCAGGTAGCATCCCAAATGACTTGGGATATTATCTATGACTCTTGGGGTCTCTTCCCTGTAACGCAGAAATGGTTTGCTACTGGAGAGGCAATTGCTCACCTAAAATACCTTGAGGAAAAGGGGATAATCCATAAGCAAATCAAGGAGCAAAAAGCAGTTTATTCAATGAATTAATTTCAAACCAATTCCGTCTTCTGACAATTTGATTTTCGAGCCATATGGATTTTATGGCCGTTGGCAGAAGATAAAGATCTACTTCCATCTATGGCCGAATAACTATCAACCTTTCCTTCCTTATTTTTTGGATCGACGGGTCTTAGCCTTCCTAAATTTCATTTGGGCCAATAATTTGCTGAGGGCCAATTGATGTTCTTCCGTCTTCATGGCATCAAGAAAGACCAACGCTTCATGCTGTATGACTTGGTCCAGAGTGGATTGCATCCCATGGCGTAGAATCTCTTTTGATTTCTGTATGGCTGTAGGTGGCATCGAAACAATTTGTTTGGCCATCTTTTTAGCCTCAAACATGAGTCGGTGATGGGGGAATACATGGTTCACGGCCCCCATTTCTAATGCCTCATGAGCATCAAAGGGCCTGGTAGTGAAAATAAGCTCTGCAGCTTTACCATATCCTATAAGTCTCGGGAGAAAGTATGTGCTACAAAATTCTGGGGTTACTCCTATCCGGACAAAGGCACAGCTAAATTTTGCCCTTTCAGAGGCGAGACGAATATCACAAGTTAGGGTTACGGTAAAACCAAAACCATAAGATGGCCCATTGATGGCTGCAATGATTGGCTTGGGGTACTGTATAAATGCCCTTGGGAAATCGACTGACCCGAACCTTGACTTCTTCTTATGATCCTTATCACTTTCTTGTACCTCTATAAACCTGTTAAGATCGGCACCGGCACAAAACCCTCGACCCCGTCCTGTCAAGATCATGACGCGGACGCTATCATCTTCTTCAGTCTCTTTCAGTGCATGAATCAGCTCATTCTTCATCGTTTCGTTGAGAGCATTAAGAACTTCAGGCCTATTCAGATAGACAATAGCAATCCCTTCTTCTCTGATCAAATCAATTGTCTTGTATCCCATTATTCTCCCCTTTCAAAAAAAATCCTTTGGATTGAATGGTGGCTTTAATCGGTATCTCTTATTGAAGATTTGGGTATATGATGAAATGCCTTGAAGCCCTTGGCAGAGACCGAGGATCTTGGCTGAGGAATTGGTATTAGGTCGGGGAGGAACCGAGGCGACCGCATTGTCGAAGCTTGATTTGTTTTCCATTATCCAAAGCGATATTGCACACCGAAACCACTCCGGGGATATTTCCATTTGACCGAACCATAGATGCAGGCGATCATGCAGGTGCCACATTCGAGACATCCGGCAAATTCAACCACCATCTCTCCTTTCTCATTCAGGGAGTAGAGGTTTGCCGGGCAGGCATAGATACAGAACCGCTCCTTGCAGGTATGGCAGATTTTCTGATCCAGAAGGATGTGGGTCTCCTTATCGTTTTTAAAAGCATCGAGGGCCAGCTTCTCAGTGATTTTCATCGAGCCTCCAATTCCCCAATATTCTAATATTCCAACATTCCACTATTCCCGAAGGGTTAGATTTTTCTGAACATCAGCCAGTCTTTAAATGTTTCGATATTAAAAAAATGTTTTTTCAATTCCGCCATTTTGGTTTTATAGATTCCCTCTTTCGGAAGTTCATCCACCCACATCACCTTTTCGAAGAGATCA
>Ga0184616_10000061_pt1 | contig 19337 bp, 14 predicted proteins | sample PLM4_90_coex_FD_133145 | JGI IMG/M metagenome (GOLD analysis project Ga0184616, IMG submission 133145) | Groundwater sediment microbial communities from an aquifer in East River, Colorado, USA - PLM4_90_coex | ecosystem: Environmental > Terrestrial > Soil > Riparian zone | place: USA: East...
AATAAAATCAGTTTTTATTTTCACTTGGGAGTTCATGCTTCTTCAATAGTTGTGCAAAATATTTTGCCGCGTCCTCTGCGATGCGGTTTTCAAAGTTCTCTCGCCCTGGGCAGATAGACCACATCGGGCTGATCCACATGACTCAGTTGCTCAACCAATCTCTTCGCAAGCATCTCGGGTGTTCCGTTAAAGCTCACCAGACCGGCCTTGCGCGCATGGTCGGGCATGCTGGAGATAAGGCAACTCTCCGCATCCTGCGCCCATACCACTCCGCCGTGTTCGATAATGCTCTGCGCCCCCCTCAACCCGTCATTACCCATGCCGCTAAAGATGATGGCCCCGGCGTGACGCCCGAAGCGTTGTGCGACGTTGGTCATGATGGCGTCAATGGAAGGCCGGTATAGCCGGTCGTCCTCCGTAAAGGGTTTGAGTTCAAGTTGACCCTCTGCATTGATGACCAGATTCTCTTCGACCGGCGCCAGCACCACTTGATGATGACGCAGGCTGTGACCCGACTGGGCGGGTATCACTTGAAATGCAGCAGTGGAATCGAGTTGCTGCGCCAACAGCGTGGCAAAACCCGTCCCGATATGTTGCGCCAGCACAAATGCGATCGGCAGTTCAACCGGGATGGCGTTCAAAAAACTTTTCACCGCCTGCGGACCGCCGATCGAGGCGCCCAGCACCCATACCCGAAGAACCCCCGCGTTCGATACCGGTATCTTCGGCACAGCCGGTTTAGTCGCTCCCGGCGTCCCGCCTTCCGTGCCGTACAGGGATGTACCAATGTCGCGAGAGGCAGGAAGCCGAGAGCGACCGACACTAGTACTTCCCTGTACGTCGTCGGCCGGGCGTAGCGGTTCTGGCGCAGGTGTGATCTGCACCGGTTCGGGCACGGACGCCGGTTGTTCTGTGGGTGCTGTTGTGGCAGCCTCGTCTTTAATGGCCTTAGCTTGCCGATCATGCACAACTAAAGCCACCAGCTTCTGGGCAAGTCTGCGTCCCCAATCGCCGTGGTGTGTGGCGGCGATGATGTGGGTGGAGGCACTGTCGTTAAACAGGACCGGCAGATCGAACTGTTCCAGTAATTGATCGAGAAAATCCTGCTCCGACATACAGGGATGTATTAGTGTCGCAGGAGGCAGGACGCCGGGCGCGACCGCGTCGGCCTCGTCATCCAGGTCCAGTAGCAACACGTCCGCTCCCGTCCGGCTGAGCTTGCTCAGAAATTCTTCGCACGGCGGTTCGTTAATCACCACCTCAAGCCCGCCCTTTTCCACCAAGGATTGCAGGTTGGTGCGCTGGCGTTCCTGGGCGGAGGCGATGGCGACGCGCAGTTTTTTTTCAGAGGCGCCGCTCATGGCTAATGGAGTGTGGTGATCCGGCCACCGACCAGGCTGTCAATGTTCTTCAATAACTCGCTTTCCTGGTAAGGCTTACCCATATAGCTGTTCACGCCGATCTGCATGGCGCGCTCACGGTGCTTTTCACCGGTGCGGGAGGTAATCATGATAATAGGGATGTGCTTGAGCCGCGGCTCATTACGAATCAGGGTGGCGAGTTCATAGCCATCCATGCGTGGCATCTCGATGTCCAGCAACATGACGTCGGGGATGTGTTCTTGCAGCAGGGCGACCGCATCCACGCCGTCTTTGGCTGCCAGCACCTGGATATTATGGCGCTCCAGCAGCCGTGTGGTGACCTTGCGCACGGTGATGGAATCATCCACCACCATCACCGTCATGATGCCCGTGGATGCAGTCGCCACCGGCTCTGCGACGGCCTGCTCCGTGGGGCGCATCATGCCGAGGCGCACTAGGGCGGGAATATCCAGAATCAACACCACGCGGCCGTCGCCGAGTATGGTGGCACCGGTGATGCCACGCACCGTACTGATCTGCGGGCCGACCGACTTCACCACGATCTCGCGGCTGCCCATGATGGCCTCGACTTGCAACGTCACATAGTGATCGCCCGCGCGCATCATCAACATGGGTAATTTTCTGCGCGGGCCGGGCAGATAGGGGTGGGCGGTGCCCAGCAGCGTACCCAGATGCATAAAGGTGTAACCCCGCCCGCCCATCTTATAGGTCGCACCCGGCTGGGCGTGAAACTCTTCCAGCTCTTCGTGCGTGACGCGCGTAATGCGTTCGATGCTGGTGAGCGGGATGGCGTACACGTCCTCGCCGACATGCACCAGCAGCGCCTGGTTCACTGAAAGCGAGAGCGGCAAGCGTAGCGTGAAGGTGGTGCCCTGGCCCGGTTTGAAACCGATATCGAGCATCCCGCCCAGTTGCTTCACTTCGCTGTTCACCACATCCATACCCACGCCACGGCCGGAAATCTGGGTGATCTCCGAGGCGGTGCTGAAACCGGGCTCCAGGATAAATTGGATCACCTCGTTATCGGTCATATCGGCGCTCTTGCTCAGCAGGCTGCGTTCCTGCGCCTTCTTGCGGATGGCGGCAACGTTGAGACCGGCGCCGTCGTCGCTGATTCGTATCACTATATCCGTGCCTTGCCGCTCCACGCGCAAGGTGATCGTACCGGTTTCAGATTTGCCGGCGGCGCGGCGTGCCTTGGCCGGTTCAACACCGTGGTCAACCGCATTACGCAGCAGGTGTTCCAGACTGGGCACGATCCTGTCCAGCACCGTTCTATCGGTCTCTACCTCGGCGCCGAACACGCGCAACTCCACCTGTTTCCCCACGTCGTGCGCGACCTGCCGGACGATGCGCCGCAGGCGCGGCAAGACCACGGCGAATTGCACCATGCGGGTGCTCATCAAACCCTGTTGCAGATCTGTATTGATGCGGGATTGCTGCAACAGCAGGGTCTCCGACTCACGCGTCAAATTCTGGAGCTGACCTTCCACGTTTTCGAGGTCGTTGACACCCTCGATCAAGCTGCGTGACAGTTGTTGTATGGAGGAAAAGCGATCGAATTCAAGCGGGTCGAACTCTTCGTCCTGGCGTCCTGTCTCGGCGTAGCGGAATAGGATTTGCGCCTCGGTTTCGATCTCGAGCTTGCGAAGTTGCGCGCGCAACCGCGCCACGACCTGATCCATTTCCGACAGGTTGTACTTGAATGAGCCGATCTGCTGTTCCAGACGCGAGCGCGAGATACTGATCTCGCCCGCGAAATTCACCATATTGTCGAGTAGATCTGCGCGCACCCTGATCTGCTCATGCTGGATGCGCGACAACTGACGATGCTCTTCCTCAGTGGGTTCGAATTCCTCCTGTTCCGCGAGCGCTTCGGCCGGTGCTGCAGGTCGCTCCTGGCGTCCTGCCTCCCGCGACATTAGTACGTCCCTGTACGTCACAAGCTCGGTCGCTTCCGGCATCCTGCCTCCCGCGACATTTATACTTCCCTGTACGCCATCGGGTTGCTCCGCCACAGGTTCGAGTTCGACCGTCTTGACAGGCGCGGGGGCTGTGTCCGGTTGCTCTGGGGGATGCTCTGAGGGATGGCCGTCAATCAGGCCCTGGATGTGGGCGATCAACTCGGGCGCCGGCGGGATCGGCCGGTTGGCGGTGGCGAGATCGAGCATCTGCAACAGCCGATCCTGGGTCTGCTGCATGAGCACCGAAAGTTGCGACGAGACAGGCAGGTGGCCGTCCACGATCGTCGTGATGAGGGACTCCAGGCTATGGCTGAGATCTCCCATCTCGGGGATAGCCGCCATGCGTGCGCCGCCCTTCAAGGTGTGCAATTGCCGTTGCAGCTCCTCCATTAAATCCTTATTGGACGGATCGGCGCTCCACTGTTGCAGAGTGATCTCGCAGGCCTCCAGTATTTCTTTGCCTTCTTCGAGAAACACCTCGATAACTTCACTGTCCTTTTCGGCCGCTGCGGGCTCGCTGAACCGGTTCATTTCCGCCGGCGCAGGCCTCTCCTGTTCGATGGCGCTTAACTGATGCGCCAGCTCAACCTCATACAAGGCCGATATGTCGGCCATCAACGCCGTGTTGCTCGGCCAGGAAAATTTGGGGTCCTTGAGCGCCGCGATGGTTTCTTTAGTGAAGGCAATGGCGCGGCGGAACAGGTCAATGATGTGCGGGGTGATGACGGTTTGATTGGCGCTCAACGATTTGACATATTTTTCCAGCAGGCCCGCGGGCGCGGCGATGTCTGGCACGCCCGCCATGCTGGCGCTGCCGTGCAGCGTATGCAGGGTGCGGCTCAATGCATCGGTAACGCGGCACTCGGTCGCTCCCGGCGTCCTGCCTCCCGCGACACTAGTATGTCCCTGTACGTCGGTCGCTCCCGGCATCCTGCCTCCCGCGACACTAGTACCTCCCTGTACGTCGGAATCCTGGGCGATGCACTGCTCAATGAATGTCTGAATCTTGTCGAGATGCCCGGCCGCCTCTTTACCGAAGATTTCAAGCAGCAGCGTATCCATCTGCGGCTCTACTTCGCGCGTCGGTCTGACAACAACCTCCGGCGTGGTCGCTCCCGGCGTCCTGCCTCCCGCGACATTAGTACTTCCCTCTACGTCAGCGGCGGCTTGAGAAATCTCGAGGGTCGGGGACTCTATAGGGATTAGCGGCGCGCCGGATGCCGATAACGGCTCGGGAAGCAGCGCCTCGTTAGCCGCCGGCAACTCACTCACCGGCGCGACCACTCCCTGGCTCAAGGAGGCGCTGTCGCTGGGAAGCTGCACCACCGGCACCGGAGCAGCAGACGTCTCTACAGGCTGCGGCGCAGCGAGACTAACGGGCTGGCTCATCGCCTTGGCCTGATCCATCATGGCCTGAATATCCAGGGTGGGCGGGGCGCCCCCCCTAAAATGTTCGACGAGCTGCGGCAATGCCGCCTGCGCCCGCTCCACCAGATCAATGATGGCCTGATGTGCCGGTACGGTATTGTCTATCACCCGGTTGAGCATGTTCTCGAAGGACCACGCGAATTCACCGATAGCGGTGGCGCCTACCATACGCCCACTGCCCTTCAAGGTGTGGAACGAACGCCGGAGGACGGACAAGGTCTCGTGATTCTCGGGATTCTGCTGCCAGACGGGGAAATGCGCGGCGATGGTGTCCATCTCCTCTCCCGCCTCCTCAAGAAAGATCTCGATGATCTCGTCGTCTATATCCGCGGGACGGGCGGCGGGTGTGGCAAGTGTTGACGGCGGGGCCACCTCGACCTGTTCCGACGTATAGGGACGAGCGGCAGCGAAGGGTTCTACTAGTGTCGCGGGAGGCAGGACGCCGGGAGCGACCTCAGGCGGCTCGGGTTCGGTGCTGTCCTCGGCCTCGATCCCGGCCGCCTGGGTCAATTCAATAGATTCCAGCGCGGGCGCAGAGACTTCATCCGCGACTAAGGCGTGCGCCTCTCCAAACAGGTCACTCGGCGCCAACGCCTCTGCTGCTGCGGGGGGCTGCTCACCGGCATCGGTGAAGCTGAGCTGGCGCACGCTCTGCTGGGCCATATTAAGGATGACCTCGCGATCGCTCCGCCCTTCGTCCAGCGCCTCCAGATAGTATTCGACACTGCTGATCACATCGGCCAGGTTATCCAACTGGTGCTGGCTGGGAATGATCTTGTGCTCGATCAGATCCTCGGTGATACGTTCCTTGCAGTCGGACAGGATCTCGGCGGAGCGGGTCTCGGACACTATCTGCAAGGCGCCGATGATCTGGTTGAGCAGGGCCGGCACCCGCACCAGCAGGTGATGCTGCATGGGCGTCACGATAAACGCCGTGATGGATTCCTTCACCCGCGAGAGATCGGCCTTGATCTCCTTGACGACCGTGGAGAAGAGTTGCCGGTATTCCGCGCTGGTGAGCAAATCTTCGCTGTCGGCCGGCCCCGGGCTTGCGCCACTTTGCATGGCGCCTGGGATCTCCGCCGAGCGCGGTTCTTCTTTACCCAAGGCATCGAGAGAAGACTCTACGTAGAGCAGAGCGCCGGCCATCTCCATCAACCCCACCTCATTAACCGGCGCATCACCCTGCACCATCTCCTTGAGCCGGTTGACCTGATCGAGAATCCGTTTGCGGGCGAGTCCCAGGCCCAGCATGCCGACGGTGTCGGCGATCTGCCGCAGCGGCTCTTCCAGCGACTGCAACTCACTGTTGACCGGTAACTCGCTGCGTACAAAGATATCCAGGCTATCCTTGACGCGGGACAAATCCTCGCGGATCACCGCCGAGACGGTGCGCAACAGTTCGAGATTGGGACCGGCCAGGCTGGAGCGAGCCTGCTCGATTTCGTCTTCCCTGGGCAGTAAGGCGTCGAGATCGAAGGCGTATTTCAAGCCGAGCACACGCGTGCCGGCCGAAGTGGCTTGGGCCACGTAATAGAGCATGTTCTTCAACAACTCGCGCGGCGGATGGGTGATCAGTTCCTCTTCGCCGCCGTCAATCAGGCGCTTGATCTGACGATCCACCTGTCCCAGCAAGAGCTTCACGGAGACGCTCGGCTCCAGGCCGTTTTCCAGCAGGGCCTCGATCAGGCCGTGGGTCACCCACCACAGTTGCACCACCGCGCCCTGGCTGGACGCCTCATCTAGACGCTGGATGACCTTGTTCAATTCTTTGAGATGCTGCATGGCGGCCGGAGTATGGTACCAGCTCACCAGGTTGCGTTGATAGGCGCTGCGCTCCCGCCGCGCCACTGCACGGATATCCGGCTGGCCCTGAGCGACCAGCTCCAAGGCCGGGCGCGCGGGCGGCGCGATGCTGAGGTCGGGGGCGAACAGCGCGCCCTGCGAGAGCAGGTTTTGACCGCGCGCCGCGCGCAGATCATTCAACAACGGCAGCAGGACCAATGGGGTATCCTGCTGATGGCCACTCTGCAGGCGCTCCAGGTAATTGGGCAGTTGCAGGATGGCGCGCATCAGGACTTCATAGGCGTCGTCGCGCTGCTGAATTTCTTCCCTGGCCAAGGCCTCCGCGAGGTGTTCCATCTCTTCGGCGAGCATGGCCGCGCCATACAGCTCGATCATCTGCAGGATGCCGTGCACCTGGTGCAGATGGGTCACGCAAAAACGCATCTGCGCGCTGTCGTGCGGGTTGAGCACGAAGGCCTCGAGGGCATGCCGCGCCTCGGCGAGGCTCTGATCCATCTCTCCCTTGACCCATTTCAGGGTGCCGTAATCAATGAGTGCGGCGGGATTCATCTGACACACTCCTTGGAGAGCCCGTCGGCGGCCGTGCTAGAGACATGGCCATTCAGCGCCGGGAGACGCCGGTAGGCAAGGGTGTTTTCAAACGTGAGCCGCTCCATACGCGGACTGGACCAATCCGTGACCTCGCCGGGGCCGAGCACCAGCACCCCGCCCGGCCGCAGATACTTCATCAGAATATTAAGAATATCCAGCCGGCGGGAACGATTAAAATAGATCAGCACATTCTGACAATAGATAATATCCATCTCGCCAAGGGCCGCATTCCGGTCTTCCACAATATTCATCTGACTAAAACAGACCCGTTTGCGCAGGGCCTCGCTCACCTGATATTGCTCCGGTTCTATGGGAATGAAGTAGCGCTGCACAATGGTGGGGTCCATGCCGATGAACTTGCGGCGGTTATAGACGCCGTGGCGAGCGGTGGTCAGGGCCGAACGGCTGATGTCGGTAGCGGTGACGCTGAGATAATACTGGACACCCAGTGAGGCGAGATGTTGATCTATGACGATGGCGAGCGAATAGGCCTCCTCGCCGGTGGCGCAGCCCATACTCCAGGCGTTCACGGACAACCTGTCCGCGCCCTCCGCCGAGCGCGGCAGACAACGCTCCCGGATCAGGCGCAGCGATTCAGGATGCCGGAAAAAGCGCGTCTCGTGGACGGTGAGCCTGTCCACCAGGGTCGCCCACTCGACCACCCGGCCCGGCGCCGACACGATCAGATCATAGTAACTCTGATAATCCGGGCAGCCGATTTCACGCATGCGTAGCCCGATGCTGGTGACCAGAAACGACTTACGTTCTACGGGTAAACTGGTCCCCGTGCGTTGCTCCAGCAGTTCCGCCCATTGGTAAAACTGCTTGTCGTCCATCTTCGGCAGGGTCATGGCTGGTCACAATCATTAGATACATTTTCCACCAATAGCACTCGCTCACTGGCAACGCTGGCTTAACTTGGCAATTTGAAACCCGCGACCGACTTGCGCAGATCGTTGGCGAGATCGGCCAGGTTGCCGATGGATGCCGCCGTCTCATTGGAACCGACCGAGGTCTGCGTCGTGACCTCCCGGATCTCGTTCATCGTGTTCGAAATGGAGGTCGCCCCGAAGGCCTGCTGGCGCGCGGTGTGCGAGATGCTTTGAATCAGTCCGGCGAGCTTGCTGGAGACGCTTTCAATCTCTTTCAGCGCCGCACCCGCATCCTGCGCCAGCTTGGCGCCGTTCACCACGCCCGAAGTGCTCTGCTCCATCGAGATGATCGCCTCGTTGGTGTCGGTTTGAATCGTTTTAACGAGGGCATCAATCTGTTTGGTGGCGTTACTGGAACGCTCGGCGAGGCGCTGCACCTCGTCGGCCACCACCGCGAAGCCGCGGCCCGCCTCGCCCGCCATGGCCGCCTGGATGGCGGCATTCAAGGCAAGAATGTTGGTTTGATCGGCGATGTCGTTAATCAACTCGACGATATCACCGATCTCCTGTGAGCTTTCACCGAGACGTTTGATGCGCTTGGAGGTTTCTTGAATCTGTTCGCGGATACTGTCCATGCCCTGGATGGTGTTCTGCACCGCCATGGCGCCCTTGCCGGCGATCGCCACCGAGTTTTGCGCCACCGCCGCGGACTCCGCAGCATTGGCGGAGACCTCTTCGATCGAGACCGCCATTTCGTTGATCGCCGCGCTGGTGTCGGTGATCTGCTGGGCCTGGTGGTCACTGGCCTGCGCCAGATGTATGGCCGTGGCCTGGGTCTCCTGGGCAGCCGAAGAAACGTGCACGGTGATTTCGTTAATGTTGGTCACCAGGGTGCGCAAGGCGTCAATGGCGTAATTGACGGCGTCCGCGATGGCGCCGGTGATGTCTTCCGTCACTGTCGCGCGTGCGGTCAGGTCACCGTCGGCGAGGTTGGCCATCTCATCCAACAACCGCATGATGGCGGTCTGGTTGCGGCGAATTTCATCGGCGCTGACCGCCAAGCGGGCCAGTGCGTCGCGACGCAGCTTGTAACCCAGGGTGATGAGTAACAACAGCGCGACAGCGCCCAGGATATAACCGGTAGTGGCCGAAATCGTGCGGTTGCGCTCCAGGCTGGCATAGGCACTCACCAGGTCAGTGGTGTCCTTGAACAGCGCGTCGCTGGTTTCAAACACGTCCTTGGCGGCGTCTTGCACCTTAAATAAATCCGGGAATTTTTCCAGAATGAGCAGATCGAGCTGGGTGATGGATCCGAACAGGTCGGCGATTTCATCCAGTCTCTTGCGGGCATCGGGGTCCTCGACGCGCGTGATCCTGAGGGCCTCGTTACCCGAGCGCATCCCCTCCAGGGCCGTGATAAACGCCGCCGCATCATGACGGAACAGATCGGCCGCCTGGGCCGCCGCCTCGGAGCCGCGTCCGCCCTGGAACACCTTGTTGACGTGCGCGGCGATCTGCTGGCTGAGCGCCACCAGACGCCCCGCGACGGCGATATTTTCCTGCTGCGCCATCAGCCGCGTCATGGCCCTTTCACTTTCCGCCTGGGTCGCTTTCTCCACCGGCGCGCCTTTTTTGATGAGGGCGTCCAGCAGGCCTTCCGAGGCCTTGGTCAATTTGGGGCTTACTTCGTTGATCGCCTTGGCGAACTCAGTGGACTCTTTCACCAACTGCTCGTTACTCAAGATAACATCGGCGTTGGCGCCATAGCGCTTCCACTCCTTCTCCACCTTGCCAAGCTGCGATGCCGCGGCATCAGGCGTGGGAGGCAGGCCGGTGAGGGTATTGCCGCCCTTCAGGCGCGAGATGATCTGGGCGAACTGGTCACGCGCGTCCTTCAACTGCGGGAAGGCCTCCGAACGGGTGACGGCCGCCTCGGCGTTTTTGGCGATACGTTGCGAGAGCACACGCAATTCACCCGCCAGGCTGATGTATTCCTTATCGTAGTTGGACTGCTGTCCCACGTAACCGAAGTTAAGCGCCAGCAGGACAATAAAGGTGACTAAGGCGCCGATTAAGAACACCAATTCTCTATCTCGGCCCAAAGCCTTACGAGGATTTATTTCCATACGTTACTCCCTGCCAACCAACGTTGTCATGTTACCCGCCGGGCGGGTAACGGTAATCAAATCACTTCGAACGCCGAACATCAGGCGTTCGCCTGCAGAAAGGAGGGGCTTTGCACCAGTTTATGGGTGCTGAATACCGGCCACTGCTCCTCCCCATGCTTATAACTGCCGCGCAAGTAATCCTTGGCGAGATTGATCTCCGCCGGCGGTGCAGAGTTGTACTCCTCCTCCAGAAAATGTTTCATGCCCAGCACTTCATCCACCACTAAACCAGCGAACAGCCCTGCATGCTGCACCACCAGGACCCGGCTGCGGCGCCCTATAATCGGGGCCGGCCTGCCCAGAAACGATTGCAGCGTGACGATGGGCAACAAATTGCCGCGTACGTTGGCGATGCCCTTCAGCCAGGACTTTGCCCTCGGCACCTGGGATAAACCAGGATAGGTCAGTATCTCGCGCACCTCCATCAGGGGAGCGACCAGCAACGCCTCACCCAATTTAAACGCGATGCCCGACCAGGTCTTCTTGACCTCCTCCTGGCGCGGCAGACCCACCGCGTGCTGTTTGCTGCGCCGATCGATATCACGCAGCAGGGCCACGGGGCCTTTGTGCACGGATTGAGTCATCAACGCAGTCTCATTCAGTTATACCCTCAAGCACCCAGCGCGGCCTTGATCTTATCCAGCAGTTCCGCCTCGTTCACGGGCTTGGTCACATAATCCTTGGCACCCTGCCGCAGCCCCCACACCCGGTCTGTCTCCTGATCCTTGGTGGTGACGATGATGATGGGGATATTGGCCGTATCTGGATTTTTGCTGATCTGGCGCGTGGCCTGAAAACCGCTGATACCGGGCAATACCACGTCCATCAGAATCAGGTCCGGTTTGATCTCCTTGACCTTGGCGATAGCCTCTTCTCCAGTGCCGGCCGTCAACCCCTCGTGCTGATTGCGCTCCAGCAGCGTCTTCAGCACATGGGTATCGGTGGGAGAGTCATCCACTATGAGTATGCGTGCCATTCTTTCCCCTCGTCTCCTAAAATCAAGTCATTTAACCAGGTCGCTCCCGGCATCCTGCCTCCCGCGACATTAGTACATCCCTGTACGTCAAAAGCCGTGCATTATGTTGAAATCCAAGCAAACTACATGCCATTATGCCTTACCCGGCGGAGTTCTCAGTGCGATTTGACCACATAACGCTTGATCGCGCCGAACAGCTCTTCCTTGGTAAACGGTTTGGTGAGGTATTGCTCCGACCCCACGATGCGGCCACGGGCGCGGTCGAACAGGCCGTCCTTGCTCGACAACATGATCACCGGTGTAGTCTTGAAAAGCTGGTTATGTTTGATGAGGGCGCAGGCCTGGTAGCCGTCCAGCCTCGGCATCATGATGTCTACGAAGATGATGTCGGGCCGCTGATCGGCAATCATGGACAGGGCCTCGAAGCCGTCCACTGCGGTAATGACGTCGCAGCCGGCCTTTTTCAGCAGGGTTTCGGCGGTGCGGCGTATGGTCTTACTGTCGTCAATGACCATGACCTTCAAGCCTGCAAACTCATTGTCCATGCTCAACGCCCCTATCATAAATAATCACCCGCGATGCGGTCTGCTCTTGGATGCAGAGAAGCGCATGCTAACCCGCCCTCCGCCGGCGCATTCTCCGCACAGCTAGAAGATCTTATTGTGGTACTGCAGCATTCAACCATATAGTATTATCCTAATATTTAATCGCGCGCTAGTACTTTCATCTTTTACTGGGGCAGATCGCGGCGATAGCCAATCTATTGACACTCCTGAAGCCTCTCAAGGTACCTGATGAAACCCGAACCGTTACACATCGTTCCTCACCTGACCACCGCGTTGAGTGGTCCGTTGCAGCACATCGAATCGTTGTTCCTCAGACACCAGGCCGGCATCGAGCGCTGGCTGCGCGGCCAATGGCTGGAAACGCGCGCGCCGTTTTATGCCTCCGTGGATCTGCGTAACGCCGGGTTCAAACTCGCCCCGGTGGACACTAATCTGTTTCCCGCGGGCTTCAACAACCTCAATCCGGCCTTTCTGCCGTTGTGCATCCAGGCGATCCAGTCCGCCATCGAGCACACCTGTCCGCGCGCGGCCAGGGTGTTGCTGGTCCCGGAAAGTCATACCCGCAATCCGTTTTATCTGGAGAGCCTGGCCACCCTGCGGGACGTCATTCTCAAGGCCGGCTTCGAGGTACGTATCGGCTCCTTGCTGCCGAATCTTGAGAGTCCCAGCGACATTATTTTGGCATCCGGCCGGAAGCTGCGTCTCGAACCCATCATCCGGGACGGCGACACGGTGAGCGTGGATGGCTTCACACCCTGCATGGTGTTGCTCAACAATGACCTCTCCGAGGGTGTCCCCGCGGTGCTTGAAGGACTGGAACAGCCGGTCGTCCCGCCGCTCGCCATGGGCTGGTCCAGCCGCCTCAAGTCCCAGCATTTCGAACAGTACCGCAAGGTCGTGATGGAGTTCGCCGAGTTGGTGGACATAGACCCGTGGCTGATTGACCCCTACTTCCGGCAGTGCGGCGAGATCAACTTTATGAAGCGCGAGGGGGAGGACTGCCTCGCCAAAAACGTGGACGCGCTGCTCACCACTATCCAGCATAAATATGACGAATACGGCCTCGACAAGCGTCCCTTCGTGGTGGTCAAGGCCGACGCCGGCACCTACGGCATGGGCATCATGAGCGTCTACAGCAGCGAGCAGGTGCGCGAGTTGAACCGCAAGCAGCGCACTAAGATGGCGGCCTCCAAGGGCGGCCAGGCGGTCACCCAGGTGATCTTGCAAGAAGGGGTTTACAGCTTCGAGACCTGGGGCGCGGAAGAGGCGGTCGCGGAACCGGTGGTGTACCTGATAGACCACTACGTCGTCGGCGGTTTTTACCGGGTACACAAAAATCGCGGCGTGGACGAAAACCTCAATGCGCCGGGGATGCACTTTGAGCCGCTTGCCTTTGCCCAGCCCTGTAATGTCCCTGACATGAGTCAAGCACCCGACGCCGACCCGAATCGCTTCTATGCCTACGGCGTCATCGCCCGTCTGGCCCTGGTCGCCGCGGCGCGAGAGTTAGCGGCTGTGAGGAATGAGGGGTGAGGAGTAAGGAGAAACAACCGGGACATCCCTCACGCCTCACGCCTCACGCCTCACTCAAGCTCGGGGTTGTCATGGACCCCATCGCCGCCATCAACATCAAAAAGGATAGCACCTTCGCCATGCTGCTGGAGGCAGAGCGGCGCGGTTGGCCGATCGCCTATATGGAGCAGGGTGATGTATTTCTGCGCGATGGAAAAACGTTTGCGCACATACGTGCATTGCACGTACAGGATCACGCCGAACACTGGTTCGATGTAGGAGCCGAAACGGTAGAGCCTCTTAGCGGGCTCGATGTCATTCTCATGCGCAAGGATCCGCCGTTTGACATGGAGTATATCTACACCACGTATTTGTTGGAGCGCGCGGAAGCCGAGGGCGTTTTGGTCGTGAATAAACCGCAATCGCTGCGCGACTGCAATGAAAAAGTATTTACCGCTTGGTTCCCGCAGTGCACACCGCCGACGCTGGTCACCCGCAGCAAAACGCGGTTGCGCGATTTTCTGAACGAGTTGGGTGACATTATTCTGAAACCACTGGGCGGCATGGGCGGCGCCTCGGTGTTCCGGTTACGTGCGGGCGATCCCAACGTCAACGTGGTCATCGAGACCATGACCGAACATGAACAGCGTTTCGTTATGGCACAAAAATTTATTCCCGAAATCAGCGAAGGCGACAAGCGCATTCTGATGATTGACGGCGAGCCTGTCCCTTATGCGCTGGCGCGCATCCCCGCCGAGGGCGAGACGCGCGGCAATCTCGCGGCCGGCGGCCGCGGCGTAGGCGTGCCACTCTCGGCACGTGACCGCTGGATTTGCGAACAGGTCGGGCCGGTGCTGCGGGAAAAGGGATTATTGTTCGTGGGGCTGGACGTCATCGGCGATTACCTTACCGAGATCAATGTCACCAGTCCTACTTGTGCGCGGGAATTGGATGCTTTGTATGGCCTCAATATTGCCGCCTTGTTTCTCGACATGGTCGAGAAGCAAGTAGCAGCAAAAAAGTGACAAGTAGCACGTTGCAAGCAGCAAGAACGCTTATTTTTTTACTTGCTACAGTTTCATGCAGCAAACCGGAATCACTGCTTTTACCAGGAGCAGATTCTCGCCCTCGGCGCACTGGTGGACATCAGCATCTGGGGAGCGGAGCCGGGCCTTACGCGACGCGCAAGCACTGCGATTACCGAGGACTTCAACCGCATTCACACCACTTTGGGTGGTCTATACCTTTATTTATCCCGCACCCCGGCCTGCTGTACCTGTTGCCGGTGCTGATGACGGCGACCGTGAGTTTTGGCGTGGTCAGCGGTATTATAACGGCTGCCATGCTGAAAAAGATGTCTGAATGACCGCCTTATCCTTAGTCCTGCCCGCTCCACTGCCGGTCACCGCGCGTGACCGGCTGGGGCTCACCCTGTTTCTGGCGGCGGCGCTGCATGCCATCGTGATACTGGGGGTGAGCATCGAACAGTTTGTGCTCAAACCCCTGCGGGACAACCTGCCCGTCATGGAAATCACGCTGGTGACCCGGCCCTCAGAGAAACCGCCCGAACAAGCCGACTATCTCGCCCAAGCCGATCAGGACGGCGGCGGCAATACCGCGGAGCGGGTACAGGTGATTACCCCATTCCCCGCCCTCACGCCTGCGCCCCAGACTGGCGTCGAACCCGCCCCTCAGCCGGTAGCCGAACCGCCGCCTCCAGAACCGGTGGCCAAACCTGAGCCCGCCACGCCGCCGCAGCAAGAAGCCAAACCGGTCTTAACCCAACCTGAAGGCAAAAAAAAAGTGAAGACCGAATCCAAACCCGCACCCAAAACGGCGGCAACGCAGGCGCCCGCATTGCCGTCCGCCGCAGAACTGGTCAGCCGCAGCCTGCAAATGGCGAGCCTGAGCGCACAGATCAGCGACTCCGCGCTGGCCTACGCCCAGCGTCCGCGCCAGACATTCATCTCGGCCAAGACACAGGAATATAAATACGCGAGTTATATGGAGGCATGGCGGGTCAAGGTCGAGCGTATCGGCAATCTCAATTACCCCGATGAGGCCAAGCGCGGCAACCTGACGGGCAGCCTGATTCTGGACGTGGCCCTCAACCCCGATGGCAGCATCAACAACATGACCTTGCGCCGCTCCTCGGGGTATAAAGTGCTCGATGACGCCGCGCTGCGCATCGTCAAGCTCGCCGCGCCCTACGCACCCTTTCCCAATGACATCCGCAAGGATACCGATATCCTGCACATCACCCGCACCTGGCAATTCCAGAAGGATAACCGTCTTGCCAGTCAATAATGGGCATACTTGATACGAAGCTTGATTTACCGCAAAGGACGCAGAGGAAAAATGAGTGAGAATCGCCAAATTTGTAAGGTTTGGGTTTTGACGCGCTGTATCCTTAGCGTCCTCTGCGGTGGAGTCGTTTGCCTCGTGTACCCACCCTTGTATCAGGTTCGTCTTTGGCCGATACTATATATGGCGTCTCTACTATGCTTGAATCAGGCTACCTAACGAATCACTTCCTGATCGCCATGCCCGCCTTGGCGGACCCGAACTTTTTTCGCACCGTGACCTATATCTGCGAACACAACAGCGACGGCGCGATGGGGATCGTCATCAACCGGCCGCTCGACATCCGTCTCGGCGAGATCCTCCGGCAGGTCAATATAGAAGGCGGCGACAATGAGATCGCCAATCAACCGGTGTGCATGGGCGGCCCTGTCCAGTACGAACGGATCTTCATCCTCCACCAACCGTTGCTGCATTGGGAATCCACCCTGCCGATCACCGACACCCTCGGACTCAGCACCTCGCGTGATATCTTGACTGCCATCGCGCGCCGCGAATTTCCCGGCCAGGCCCTGGTGGCGCTCGGCTATGCCGGCTGGGGACCGGGCCAACTGGAAGAAGAACTCGCCCAAAACGCCTGGCTAAGCGGCCAAGCCGACGATGTACAGGGAAGAGCGATAGCGAAAGGTTCCACTAGTGTCGCGGGAGACAGAAAGCCGGGAGCGACCGACGTAGAGGGAAGAACGACTGCGCACATCCTGTTCGAAACGCCTTACGAAAAACGCTGGAGCGCAGCAGCCGCCTTGCTCGGTGTGGACATTAGTAACCTTTCCGGCGATGTGGGGCACGCATGAGGTGCCCATGAATCACGACGCGCAGCCGGTACTCGGCTTCGACTACGGCGCCCGCCGTATCGGTATCGCAGTGGGACAACCGTTGACCCATACCGCAACCCCGCTGGAGACGGTGCGCGTGACCGGCGCGCAGCCCGACTGGACGGCCATCAGCCGTATCATCGAAACCTGGCGGCCGAACGCGCTGGTGGTGGGCGTGCCGTTCAATCTGGACGGCTCGGAACACGCCATGACCCGCGCCGCACGGCGTTTCGGCCAGCAACTGCACGGCCGCTACAACCTTCCCGTGCACACCGTAGACGAGCGCTTGAGTTCCCACGAGGCACACGGCATGCTCCCAGCGAAACGCCGCAACAAACAGGACATAGACAGCCTCGCCGCCCAGGTGATTCTGCACACCTGGCTGCAAGATCTGCCCAGGAGGGCCGACTCGTGAGTGATTTCTTGGACATTGACGTAGAGTCGTTGCTGGCAAGAATGGCGGATGAGATTACCGCTTTATTGAAAAAGCGGAACATCGCCGATCCCCTGATGATCGGCATTCACACCGGCGGGGTGTGGCTCGCCGAACGGCTGCACCGCCTCCTCAACATACGCGAACCGCTCGGCACGCTGGACATCTCCTTCTACCGCGACGACTTCACGCGCATCGGCATGCACCCGCAGGTGACGCCCTCGCACCTTCCTTTCAATCTCGATAACGGACACATCGTGCTGGTAGACGATGTCTTGTACACCGGCCGCACGCTGCGCGCCGCGCTCAACGAAATCTTCGACTACGGCCGCCCGGCGAGCGTGATGCTGGCGGTGCTGGTGGATCGCGGCGGGCGCGAGCTGCCTATCGAGGCAGCGGTGACCGGACAGCGCATGGAACTTAATAGCACCGAGCACATCAAACTGCACGGTCCCGACCCGTTGCGGCTGAGCATACGCAAGCGTGACTGAGCGCTGATAAGTGAGACAAGGGAATATTCAAGTAGACTCCCAAGGCCGTCTGCGCCACTTTCTTACCATTGAGGGGCTTTCGCCCTCGATACTCACTGAAATCCTCGATACCGCAGAGTCATTCGCCGCGACCAGCGAACAGGCCGTGAAAAAGCTGCCGTTGCTGCGCGGCAAAACCATCGTCAATTTATTCTTCGAGCCCAGCACCCGCACCCGCACTACCTTTGAACTCGCCGCCAAACGCTTGTCGGCGGACGTGCTCAATATCAACGTGAGCGCCTCCTCCACCACCAAGGGCGAGTCGCTGCTCGACACGCTGCGTAACTTGGAGGCCATGTACTGCGACATGTTTGTGGTACGCCACGCCGAGAGCGGGGCCGCGCATTTCATCGCCCAGCATGTCGCACCGCACGTGAGCGTCATCAACGCGGGCGACGGCAGCCACGCGCACCCCACGCAGGCGATACTCGATATGTTCACGGTGCGCCGCCACAAGGGCGACTTCGGCAAGCTTTGCGTGGCGATCGTGGGCGACATCCTGCACTCCCGCGTGGCCCGCTCCCAGATCCACGCCCTCACCACGCTCGGCGTGCCGGAGGTGCGCGTCATCGCGCCGCACACCCTGCTGCCGGCGCAGATCGAAACGCTCGGCGTGCACGTCTATCACGACCTGCGTGAGGGCCTGCGCGACGTAGATGTCATCATGATGCTGCGTCTGCAACGTGAACGCATGCAGGGCGCGCACCTGCCCAGCGAACGCGAATATTTTCACCTCTACGGCCTCACCGAAGAAAAGCTGGCCTACGCCAGGCCGGACGTCATCATCATGCACCCCGGACCGATCAATCGTGGCGTGGAGATGGACTCCGCCGTCGCCGACGGCCCGCGTTCGGTGATTCTGCAGCAGGTGAGTCACGGCATCGCGGTGCGCATGGCCATCATGACGCTGGCGATGCGTGTCCGTCCGCTTGCAGCGGAGGCGGGCGAAGCAATGACCGCAAGGAAAGCCAAGTGATGCGCCTGCGCATTTCCGGAGGCCGAGTCATAGACCCCGCCCAAGGCGTGGATAAGGTCCAGGATGTGTATGTCGCCGAGGGGAAAATCGTCGCGCTGGGCAAGGCGCCCGACGGCTTCACCGCTGATCGTGAGATCGTTGTTCAACACCAGATCATATGTCCGGGTCTGATAGACCTGTGCGCGCGGCTGCGCGAACCCGGTCAGCCCCATAAGGCGACCATCGCCAGCGAAACCGCCGCGGCGGCGAGCGCCGGGATCACCACCCTGTGCTGTCCGCCCGATACCGACCCGGTGATAGACACGCCTGCCGTGGTCGAGCTGATTCATCACCGCGCCGCACAGGCCGGCACGGCGCGAATATTACCTCTTGGCGCCCTTACCAAGGGGCTCGCCGGCAATGAGATCGCCGAGATGATGGCCCTGACCGAGACCGGCTGCGTCGCGATCAGTAACGCAGGCCGGCCGGTCACCAACACCCTGGTCATGCGCCGGGCGATGGAATACGCCGCCACCCATGACCTGTTGCTGATTTTGCGCGCGCAGGATTACTGGCTGTCACATGGCGGCTGCGCGCACGAGGGTAAGGTGAGCACCCGCTTGGGATTACCCGGCATTCCCGAGAGCGCCGAGACGGCGGGGCTGGCGCGGGATTTATTGCTCATCGAACAAACCGGCGTGCGCGCGCACTTTGGTCAGCTCTCCACCGCGCGCGCGGTGCAGATGATCGGGCGGGCGCAGCACGACGGCCTGACTGTGAGTGCCGATGTCAGCGCCCACCAGCTCCACCTCACCGAAATGGATCTCGGCCACTTCGACAGCGCCTGCCATGTCTCGCCACCGCTGCGCACCCTGCGCGACCGCGACGGACTGCGCAAGGGTTTGGCGGACGGCGTCGTCACGGTGGTCTGTTCCGATCATCAGCCGCACGAACCCGATGCCAAACTGCTTCCCTTCA
>Ga0184616_10000062_pt1 | contig 19310 bp, 15 predicted proteins | sample PLM4_90_coex_FD_133145 | JGI IMG/M metagenome (GOLD analysis project Ga0184616, IMG submission 133145) | Groundwater sediment microbial communities from an aquifer in East River, Colorado, USA - PLM4_90_coex | ecosystem: Environmental > Terrestrial > Soil > Riparian zone | place: USA: East...
ACCGGCAGTTGCAGCGGCTGCCACACCGGCCTGTACGACCAGTGGAACGGCTCCATGATGGCCAACGCCTGGCGCGATCCGGGCTGGCGCGGCGCCTTCCTGCTGGTGGCGCGTTTGACGTCCACCGACGGCTGTAACGATGTTACCGCCGCACTGACCAACGGCAATGCCCCGGACGGCACGCCGGGCTACGATTGCAGCACGCCTGCACGCAAGATCAACCCGTTCGCCAACGCCGACGGCACGTCCACCTTCAACATGGGCGCGACCACCGCCACCTACAGCGGCTCCGGCTCCTTGATGGACGACTTCTGCTCACGCTGCCACATGCCCACCAACTACGTCGATGCGACGGTATCGGTGAGCCTGGACACCCCGTCGGGCCAGGAGCATGGCGCCATCAGCCCCACCTACGACCCGACCGCCATCAACCCGGCGGCCGTCATCACCACCACCGACCCCTTCTCGGGGACGCTGACGGCGGAGTCCTTCGGTGAGCGCCTGGACGGCACCCGCCCGGTCAACAGCAACAGCGGCAAGGCCGGCATCGTGTGCGAGGTGTGTCACACCAACGTGGCCAGCCGCAACACGCCGTACCACTACTACACCAAGTCCGGCACCGACTACTTCCCGGCCACCAAGACCGGCGGGCGTTGGGCTACGGTCAACGGTTTGACCGCAACGCAGCAGGACATGATCACGGCACCCGATGCCACCTCCGGGAATCTGGGCTATGCGATTGCCGCGGGCGCCTTCCGTCTCTCGCCGCACGCCCTGGCCACGCCGGAGCGTTTCGGGCCGTTGAGCTGGAACAACTTCACCACCACCGTGGACACCTACATCAGTGACGTGTTCTCCGGCGGCGGTGTCACGCGCACCTACTTCTTCAGCCAGGCCAATCCGCCCGGCAAGCACGACACCTTCTACCAGGTGAAGCAGGAGCGTTCCGAGATGTGCGCCGCGTGTCATGACGTGACCAACCCGGCCACCATCAAGAACGACGCCGGCAAGTGGGTCGGCGGCTTCCCCATCGAGCGCACCTACACGGAGTTCCGGAACAGCCGCTATGCGGACCGTGCTCCGGGCGGTGTGCAGAATCCGTACTACGACGCCAACTACAAGCGCGACTGCCAGACCTGCCACATGCAGCAGAGCTTCGGCGAGGCTGGCACGGCGCTGACGCTGTATACCATCAACGGCGCCAACGTCATTCCCGATGCCCCGCTCTCCGAGCCGAGCTGCGACCGCATCATCCACACCCCGGGCTACTCGCACCACTTCGTGGGCGGCAATGCCTACATCACCAAGATGATTGGTGCGGACGTCGATGGCGGCACGGTAGCGCCCTATCCGGAACTGCTGCACACCAGCTTCGTCTCGACCGACGAGGCCAGCCGTTACCACTACGCCCGGTTTGACACCGCGGCTGGCCGCAACGGCGCGGTGGCCACGCAGCACGAGCGCTTCGCCTGGGATCGCCTGCGCAACGCGCTCACCATGAGCCTGACAGGTCCGGCCTCGGTCGCGGCAGGCACCAACGCCACGCTCGACATCGTCGTCTCAAACGACGGCGCGGGCCACAACTTCCCGACCGGCTTCCCGGAAGGGCGTGCGGCCTGGGTCGCGGTGCGTGCGTTTGACACCAGGAACACCGCGTCCATCGCGGACGACGTCGAGTTGCAGATTCGGGACAACGTCCTGCTCCGCACCTCGACCGGCGTGGGCTATCTGACCACGGCGGACATGCTCGACCCGACCTATGCGGCAGGGTGTAACTGGCACATCCCGGCGGGCTCGATTGACCCGTACGCGGTGACCATGCGCGCGGTGGCGACCAAAGACGGCCTCTGCCCGACCCTGGATCTGCCCTATGCCACCCCGGCGAACCTGGTGGTGAACGCATCCGGCATGCCGACCGACGCCAACGGCGTGGTGATTGACCGGAATAACCCGCTGGGCATTCCGCGCTACACCGACACCGACAACGACGGCGACACGTTTGACAACTCCTTCCTGGCGGATACCCGCCTGGGACCGGCGCGTGCCGGCGTGGCGGGCACCGCGAAGGAGATCAACAAGGCCAACCTGACGGGCCGCTACTCGGTCGTAGTCCCGGCGGGTACGGTAGGCCCGATCACCGTGTCCTCGGTGGTGTACTACCAGTCCTTCGAAGGCATCGTCGCCAAGAAGTTCCTGGGTAACCTGGCCAACATCGACGACGCGGACGCCAACGAAGGCTTCCCCGGCGGTGCTCCGCTGCTGGAGCCCTGCGTGCTGAAAGGTCCTTGCGACCGCATCGGCAAGGCCGGAACCACGGGTGAGACGCAACTGCGTACCGCCCTGCTGTTTGATCCGGTGGTGGTGGACGGCGCCCCGCCGGTGCCGGTGATCGCCCGGAGCACGACGATCCAGGTGACGGGCACCACGGACAACGTGGCCCCGCGCGTGATCATCAACAACTCCAAGGTCGCGGGCCAGACCAACCTGACGGCGCCGATACCGGCCAACCGCCACTGGTCACCGTCGCCTTACGGCGGTGCGACGGGTAACTACGCGGTGGAAGGTGTGGGTGAGCAGAACGTGAACCCGGCGCGTGTGGTGAAGGTCAGCTTCACCGAGGCGGTCACGGGGGTGGACATGAACACCCTCTATCTGACCGACAGCCGCGGCAGGAGTGTGCCCGCGCTGATGAGCCAGATCGACGACACCACCTGGGCGCTGTTCCCGTACACCACCACGGGCCAGACCTTCCTGTCGGCGAGCACCAACATCATCCACATCGCACCGACCCGCAATGGTTCGACGATCAGGGATGCTGCCGGGAATGCGCTGGTGACGGGTCCTGCCGCTGGGGGTGAGTACACCTTCGGTTTCAAGATCATGTAACCGATGTTTTAGATGCAGTTGTGAGAGGGGAGGCCATGCCTCCCCTCTTTTTTTACCACCCTCTTGATTGATGAACAGAGTGCTGTATCTTAGATGTATTCAGCTAAGCGCTTTAGGAGCAACTTGTGAAATTTCCCACCACCGTTTCCCGCACTATTCTTGTAATAGCTTGCTGCCTGCTTGGTGCGCGTGCTTATGCCGCGCAAACTGTCATCGCCTACGTGGCGAACGCGGGCAACAATAATGTCCAGTTGCTCGACGTGCAGAACGGTGAAACCATCAACAAACTCTATACCGGCGCTGCACCGTGGCGGCTGATGTTATCGCCGGACGGCAAACGGCTCATCGTCCAGCATTGGTATGCCGAGACCTCGGCGGTGGTGAATCTGGCCGACAATACGATTGAAAAGGTATTGCCGGTACGCGGCCCGGCCGTATTTAATCCCAAGGGTGATCTGTTATGGAGCCAATCCTGGCCTGCGGGACAACTGACGGCCTTTGACGCCAAAACCCTTAGCCAGACGAAGCAGATAGGCGGTGAGGACAAGAGCGTTTATGACATGGTGTTTTGGGGCAAGCAGTTGGCTAAGGGTCAATATGACCCCGTCAGCAAGACGGCACGCAAGGTGTTCGACAATGTCCTGACTACCAAGCTCGATGATGCCAAGGCCTTGTCCGCCAATACTCCATCGGGCACTAGTCCGGCCAGGTTGGTGGTGGATCCCACTGGCGATTTTCTGCTGACCGCCAATTTTGATGACAACACTATCTCGATCATTAACGATTTAGGTGACGGCCGCCGCATCACCCTGGCGCCCAACCCGCGCGACATCGTGTTTAACAAGAAGGGCAAGCAGATGATCGTTATCGCCTGGGCGCGCAATACGCTTGGCAGTGATATCTTTACCCTGGATACCGATTTCAAGGAACGTCCCTGGCCCGCCATTAAAGCCCATAATGCAAAACATCTGCGTGCGGGCTTGACGGATGCCGAAATAGGCCCGGATGGCATGCTCTATGTGCTGGATCGCCCCGGCAAGCGGCTGCTGATCGTTAATCCGGATAGCCTGGAGGAAGTGAAGAGCATTCCGGTGGGTGATGAGCCAATGGCCTTTGTGTTGCGGCAGGTGAGCGCCGCCGAGCGTACGCAACTCGCGCAAAAACCGGCGAGCCGGAAGCGGCTGGAGGAGATCATCGCCAAGATGAAAGGCAAGACTACGCCGTTCAAGGATGTGAGTTTTACCGAGACCTTGACGCAGCAAGTGCCCGATGAAGCCAAGGCGCCTGAAAAAGACAAAGCCAGAAAAGACGCGGCGAGAGTTGAGATGAAGACGGTGACTACCGTCACCAAGACCCAGATCAAACTGCCGGACAGCGTGCGCCAGGAACTGGCTAATGGCGGCGTACGTATCGGGCAGGGCGGGCAGGCGACGTTCATTTCCAAGGGCGGCAACTATAACACCACACCGCGCCAGGAATTGATCCATGTCCTGTATGCACTGAATGCGCTATCGGTGGACGAGATCATACGCCAGCTCGCCGGCGACGTGCCGGGCAGCCTGTTTTTGCGTAATGGCATCGCCGTGGACATCGTCAGTACCGTGGAAGAAAAGGGTCACACGTTTTATGCGCTGGGCGCGAGCGGACGCGGCGAGCCGGTATCCCAGCTTTGGGTGAGCGCAGAGACCGGGCTGCCGGTGGATCTGGTGGAGCAATATCCCGTCATACGTACACGAAGCCCGCACGATGCGGTAACGTCGGGCTTCCAGGGGCTCGCCGAGACCAAGCTGCACTACCACGAGGTGGAGGGGCGGATGTTTCCGGTCGAACTGGGCCGTTATCTGGACGGCATTGATGTGGGCGTCGTGAAAATCACGGATGTCGTCTTCGACAAGAATCTGCCTGAGGAAAAGTTCAACCTTGCCAAGCTGGGCAACACGGTAAAATCGTTCTCCATTTCACCTGCGTCGGAGAAAGGTGAGCAGACCGGGCCCGGGCTCGCAGTGGCGAGTCAGGGCACGTCCCATGTGGACACGTCGTTGGATCCTCATCCGGGGTATAACACGAATCCCCCCACTTCAGGCCCGCACACTCGTTATATGGCCGACCCGGGTACGCACAGGATTCCTGTCCCGCCCGAGGTGCAGGTGGGCAGCCTCATCAACGGCGCGGTGCTGTTGCAATATGCCTGCCCGCAGGATTGCCCCGGGCTGGTCAAGCAACTGGAGGGTGTGGCGGAGAAACACGAAGAGGTGATCGTTGCCCCCTATCCGCTGATGGAAAGCAAGATTGCGTTGACCGCCTGGCAGCGCATCGAGACGCTCAAGGAGTTCGACGAAAAACGCATCAGTGAATTTATTGAGGCCTATGCGGGCAAGCGGCACCCGCACAACCAGGAAGACCTGCCTGAGACCCCGGAGTCGGAGGCCAACATGATGCCTCCCGGCCATCCGCCCATGCAGGGGGCGCATTAAGCAGGGAAAAGATAAAAGGGGAAAGATACAAGGGTGGGCTCGTCTTATGTGCCCACCCAGTATGGCTGAATAGGGTGATTTAACCTTCGTTCAGCTTGCTGACGCCAACCCGCGTGCCAAACCATTTGTTATTGTCGGTGTCCACGCCTATCGAATAGACAAAGTCATCTATCATGCCGTCTGCGCGGCTGTAGCTTTGCCACTGTGTGCCATCGAAGCGGCTGACGCCCTTGTTGGTGCCCGCCCACAGCACGCCCTTCTTATCCACGGCGAGTGAGAAGACAAAGTTGCCGGCCAGACCATCAGCGGCGGTATAGGTCTTCCAGGACTTGCCGTCAAAGCGCGACAGGCCGCTGCCCCAGGTGCCGAACCATTTGTTGTCATCGTGATCTATGGCGAGCGACATCACGTAATTTGGATTGCTGGCCAGATTGCCCTTGTTGGGGTCGGTATGATGACTGGAGCCGGTGACGTGCGGATTGCCGGGGATGGCTTCCTTGATATCCGCGCCGAGGCCGTCCTTGTGATTATAGGTCTTCCACTCCTTGCCGTCATAGCGCGTCACACCGCCCTCGGTGCCGAACCAAAATACGCCCTGCTTATCAATGCCCAGGGCGTAGACCCACTTATCCGCCAGCCCGTCCGCCACGCGGTATGTCTGGAAGCTGTTATCGTTGCGGTTAAATTGGCTGGCGCCCTTCCAGGTGGCGGCCCACAGGGTTTGGTTTTTGTCGAAGGCGACATCGTAGACCCACATATCACCCAGCCCGTTACCCTCTTGATAAGTCTGCCAGCTATGCGGTGCGTTAACGCCGTGTCCTTCCGGAGTAAAGTTGGTCCACTGCTTGCCATCGAATTTGGTGAGGCCCCCGCCGTAGGTGCCGAACCATTTGTTGCCTTGCGCGTCTATGGCGATTTTATAGACACCCGGGCTCATGAGTCCGCCATGCGTATTCTGCACCGTGTAAAGCTCGTGATCCTTGAGGGTGCGCAGGTCATGCCTGATGACGCCGCCGATGAGTCCCAGCCATAGATAATCACCCTCGAAGGCGATGCTCATAACCCTGGCACGGGTGTTAATGTTCTGCCATTTATAAGGCAAATTCGCGGGCGCGGCCTGTTGGGGAGTGGCCGCCGGCGAACCGGGCGGTGACTCCGCGCCGTGGGCCACGGAGAGACTAAACAGGGCGCCGCCAAGTAGACTCAGGGGCAGGCCTAGGGGCAGGTATTTCGGAAGCTTCATGGAGTAGGATCCTGATGAAAAAATGCAGCCCTCATCATAGCAAAAACCGGCGGGTATCGGACCTATTTCTGACTGTATTTATGTTATAATTCTACTTATTTATAGGTCGCTTTTCCTAAATCCTTCACCAGGCCGCAGTGTATTGAACTCAACGCAGACACAGCCCCGCAGGTCCGAGACGGGCAGCGCTTCAACTCTACATTTAGAGGCCGTTGATCTGGAGTGCGTCCGCAGCGACCGGCAGTTGTTCACCGGGCTGAATCTATCACTGCGGCCCGGGAACCTAATCCAGATAGAAGGGCCTAACGGGAGTGGCAAGACCAGTCTGCTGCGGATCCTGTGCGGGTTGACCTCGCCCACCCAGGGCGAAGTACGTTGGTGTGGCCGGGACATCAGAGCGGCGCGGCCCGAGTATATGGCCGCCGTGGCCTACCTCGGTCATAGCCCCGGACTAAAGGGAGATCTGACGCCGAGGGAAAACCTGGCTATAGCGCGCGGGTTCGCGGCGGCCAATGCCGCCGTCTCCGTGGATGAGGCGCTGCAGTGCCTGGAGATGAGCGATTTTGACGATCAACCGGTACGCACCCTCTCCGCGGGGCAGAAACGGCGGGTGGCCCTGGCCCGATTGCTGGCCATAGAGACCACAGTATGGATACTCGATGAGCCCTACACGGCGCTTGATCGCAGTGGCGTGAGGCTGGTTGAGAAAATGCTCGCGGATCATCTGCTGCGCGGTGGGATGGCGGTATTGACCACCCATCATCCGGTGGCTATCGCCGAGTCGCATGTGACGCGGCTGGATTTGGGCAGCTAGCCGGCCATGCTCAAGGTCTTCCAAGTGATAGTGCGGCGGGATTTGACCCTGGCTCTGCGTCGCAGGGCGCAGATCGTCAACCCGCTGGTGTTTTTTGTCATCGTGGTGAGTTTGTTCCCGCTCGGCGTGGGCCCGGAGCCCAATTTATTAAAGACGCTGGCGCCGGGGGTCATCTGGGTGGCGGCGCTGCTGGCCGCAATGTTGTCGCTGGAAGGAATGTTTCATTCCGATTTTGAGGACGGTTCGCTGGAACAATTGCTGCTGACTGCGCATCCCGTATCGCTCACCGTGTTGGCCAAAGTGGTGGCGCACTGGCTGGTGGCCGGACTGCCGTTAATCGTATTGGCGCCGCTGCTTGGCGTGTTGCTGCATTTGCCGGGGGAATCCATTCAGGTCCTGGTCATTACCTTGGCATTGGGAACCCCGGTGCTCAGCCTGATCGGCGCGATTGGCGTCGCGCTCACTGTAGGGCTGCGGCGCGGTGGCGTGTTATTATCGTTACTGGTGTTGCCCCTCTATATCCCCGTGCTCATCTTCGGGGCTGGGGCGATAGATGTGGCAAGCAGCGGCGTCTCGGCGTCCGCGCATTTGTTTATCCTGGGCGCGTTGCTGGCTCTGGCCTTGAGCCTGGCCCCGTGGGCGGCCGCGGCGGCGCTACGTATCAGTATAGAGTAGGGCCGAATTTATTCGGCCTGCTTACTTAAGAGGCTTCATCATGTGGGTATGGCTACATAAATTCGGTTCTCCCAAGTATTTCTTTACGATCTCCGGGCGGTTGCTCCCCTGGTTAGGCGGCGCAACCCTTTTACTGCTGGCGGCGGGACTTTATCTCGGTCTGTTCGCCTCGCCGGCCGATTACCAGCAACGCGACAGTGTGCGCATCATGTACATCCACGTGCCGAGCGCGTGGAACTCCATGTTTATTTATCTCTTGATGGCGGTCTCCGCGGCGATAGGGCTGATCTGGAACATCAAGATCGCCGACATCGTCGCCGCGGTCTCGGCGCCGATCGGCGCCTCCTTTACCTTCCTCACCCTGGTAACCGGTTCGCTGTGGGGCAAACCCATGTGGGGCACTTGGTGGGAGTGGGATGCCCGGCTCACTTCGGAACTGATCCTGCTGTTTTTGTATCTCGGCTACATGGCACTGCAATCCGCATTTGAAGACCGCCGCACGGCGGCGCGCGCCTCGGCGGTGCTCGCCATCGTGGGTGCGGTGAATTTACCCATCATTTATTACTCGGTGCAATGGTGGAACACCTTGCATCAGCCGCAGAGCCTGGGTGTCGGCATGTCCACCATACACGCGAGCATGCTGATTCCACTGCTCTTGATGGCGCTGGCATTCAAGCTGTTTTTTTTCACCGTGCTGCTGATTCGCACGCGCAGCGAGGTGCTGGAGCGCGAGCGTAATAGCGGGTGGGTGCAGGAGGTTATCGAGGAGATGGCGGCCAAAACAGAAACCAATCTCGGCAGGAGTGGCAATGAATATCGCTGAATTTTTTCACATGGGCGGTTATGGCTTTTATGTGTGGGGCTCTTACGGTGTCGCGCTGGTGGTGTTCACCGTGAATATCGTCTCGGCACTGCGCAATAAGCAAAGGGTGCTGCATAGTCTGATGCGTTCCGCCGCCCGTAACAGGAGCCGCACATGACCCCGCGCCGCCAACGTATGATGCTGGTGATTTTAGTATTGCTGGGCGTGGGCACCGCCGTCGCGCTCACCCTCAACGCCTTTCGCGGCAATATGGTGTACTTTTACGGCCCCAGTCAGCTCGACACGGTGGAGAAGGCGCACGAACGCAATCTGCGTCTGGGCGGCCTCGTGGAGCAGGGCAGCGTCAAGCGCGAGGACGATGGGCTCACGGTGCACTTCATGGTGACGGACACGGTGAAGAGCGTGCCGGTGATTTACAAAGGGATCCTGCCGGATCTGTTCCGTGAAGGCCAGGGTGTCGTCGCGCAGGGCAGGTTGACGCAGGAGGGTGTATTTATGGCAAGTGAAGTATTGGCCAAGCACGATGAAAATTACATGCCGCCGGAAGTCGCCAAGGCGATGAAAGAGGCGAAACAAAACGCGCCGCAATTTTCCAGTACGTTGATGCAAGGAGGGGTGGGTAAATGATTCCCGATATCGGCCATTTTGCGCTGATTTTGGCGCTGGGTATGGCCTTGATACAAGCCATACTCCCCATCGCCGGCGCCGCCCGCGGCATCGCTTCCTGGACGGCGGTCGCCCGACCGGCGGCGCGCGGGCAATTTGTATTTTTAATGATAGCGATGGCTTGCTTGTGGTATTCGTTCATCACTAACGATTTTTCCGTGCGCTATGTCGCCAGCAACTCCAATTCGGCTCTGCCGTGGGAGTATCGTATGGCCGCGTTGTGGGGTGCCCATGAAGGTTCGCTGCTGTTGTGGGTGTGGATCCTGGGGTTATGGACCGTGGCGGTGACCTTCTTCAGCCGCAGCCTCCCGGAGCCCTTTGTGGCGCGGGTGCTTGGGGTGATGGGCCTGGTAAGTATCGGGTTCTTGTTGTTCATGCTGCTCACGTCCAATCCCTTCCAGCGATTATTTCCCGCCGCCCTTGAGGGCCGCGATCTCAATCCGCTGTTGCAGGACATTGGCCTGATTGTTCATCCGCCGATGTTGTACATGGGTTATGTCGGTTTCTCGGTGGCCTTCAGCTTCGCCATTGCCGCCTTGCTGGGAGGGCAACTGGACGCCGCCTGGGCGCGCTGGTCGCGTCCTTGGACGACCGTCGCCTGGTCATTCCTGACACTCGGTATTACGCTCGGAAGTTGGTGGGCCTATTACGAACTGGGCTGGGGCGGCTGGTGGTTTTGGGACCCGGTCGAGAACGCCTCGTTCATGCCCTGGCTGGTCGGCACCGCGCTGATACACTCTTTGGCGGTGACCGAAAAGCGCGGCGGGTTCAAATCCTGGACCGTGCTGTGCGCGATATTCGCCTTCTCGCTGAGCCTGTTGGGAACCTTCCTGGTGCGCTCCGGTGTGCTGACATCGGTACACGCCTTCGCCACCGATCCCGCGCGCGGATTTTTCATCCTGGTGTTCCTGGTCATCGTCGTGGGCGGTTCTCTGCTGTTGTACGCCTGGCGCGCGCCGAGTGTCGGGGTGGGCGGCGCCTTTAGTTTGATTTCGCGCGAGACGTTCTTGCTCGGCAATAATGTTCTGTTCGTCACCGCCGCCGCTACTGTATTGCTCGGCACGCTTTATCCGCTGGGGCTCGATGCCCTGGGCTTGGGTAAGATCTCGGTCGGCCCGCCCTATTTTAATGCCGTGTTTGTCCCTTTGATGGTACCGATCGTGTTTCTTATGGGCATCGGCCCCATCGCGCGCTGGAAGCAGCAGAGCCTGCCTGAGCTTGCAGTGCGTCTGCGCTGGGCGTTGGCCGCAAGTGTGGTCACCGCCCTGGTGTTGCCGGTGTTGATGGGGAAATGGTCGTTTATGGTCAGCCTAGGGCTGTTGATGGCCGCGTGGATCATCACTACTGTTGGGCAGAGCCTGTGGTCCAAGTTGATGCGTAATGGTGTGTCCGGATTCAAGTCGGCCGCGCTCGGCATGCCGCGCGGATTCTATGGCATGTCCCTGGCCCACTTTGGCATCGCGGTGTTCATTATCGGCGTGACACTGTCCGGCGGATATAGTCTGGAGAAGGAGTTGCGCATGGCGCCCGGCGACAAGGTGGAGCTGGCCGGCTACACTTTCCGCTTCCAGGGAGTTTCCGAGATGCCGGGCCCGAACTACCAGGCGGTGCGTGGCAAGCTAGAGGTCAGCAAGGGAGATAAGATACTCCCCGAGATGGAACCCGAAAAGCGTGTCTACCTGGTGCAGCGCAATCCGATGACCGAGGCGGCCATTGATGCCGGCCTGTTCCGCCACCTGTATGTGGCCCTCGGTTCGCCTGCAGGCGAGGGCGGTGCTTGGAGTTTGCGTTTGTATTATAAACCCTTCGTACAGTGGATCTGGATGGGACCGTTATGCATGCTGCTCGGGGGCTTGCTGGCCGCCACTGATCGCCGTTACCGTCTCGCCACGCGCCGCCATGCTGTCTCCGAGTCGGAACCCGCCAAGGGACTCGCGGCCGCAGGGATTAAAGCGTCGAGCTAATCTACCCAATGGTTCGCTATCTCGGCCCCTTAGGGATATTTATTATCCTGGTGATCTTCTTGGCGCGCGGCCTCATGCTCAACCCGCACGAGGTGCCTTCGCCCCTGATAGGCAAGCCCGCGCCGGAATTTCTGTTACCTCAAGTTCAGGATGCGAATCAGCAATTCGGCCGCAAGGATTTGCTCGGCAAGGTCACGCTCTTGAATGTGTGGGCCTCGTGGTGCGTCGCGTGCCGGCAAGAGCATCCGCTGCTGGTGCAGCTCGCACGTTCCGGCCGAGTCGAGATCTACGGCCTCAACTACAAAGACACCCGTGAAGACGCCATGCGCTGGCTCAATCAGTTGGGCAATCCCTACAAGGTGAGCGCATTCGACCAGGAGGGCAGGGTGGGGATTGACTACGGCGTATACGGCGTGCCGGAGACCTACGTGATAGACAAGCAAGGCATCATCCGTTACAAACTCATCGGGCCCGTGACACCCGAAAAGCTCAACAAGGATATTCTGCCGCTCGTCAAGGAGTTGCAAGGTTGATGCATCGTCTATTTTTGGCCGCGCTGTTGTGTCTCCCCGCTTGGGCGTGGGGTGAGCCACAGTCAATAGACAGGATAAGCAACGACCCTGTGATAGAGCATCGTCTCATGGTCCTGTCCGAAGAGTTGCGCTGTCTGGTATGCCAGAACGAGACCCTGGCCGCATCGCGCGCCGGTCTGGCGATAGACCTGCGCAACGAGATCCGCGATTTGATGGTCAAGGGCTATACCGACAAACAGGTGGTGGATTATCTGGTCGCGCGCTACGGCGACTTTGTGAATTTTCGCCCGCCGCTGAAGCCGATGACATTCGCTTTATGGTGGGGGCCGTTTGTGCTCGCCGCGCTGGCCATGGGCGTGCTGGTTTATTATCTGGCGCGGGTGCGGGTGCGTACGGCCAGGACTGATGTGTTGTCGAAACAGGATCATGACCGCGTCAATACTTTATTAAGCAAGGTGCGTGAGGATGGTAATACATGACGTTCTGGATTATTGCGGGCGCGATGATTGTCATCGCGCTGATTTTTTTGCTACCTCCGTTGTTCAGGCAGAGCCGGGCACACGCCGTTGACCGTGACAAACTCAACATCACGGTACACAAGGATCAACTGGCAGAACTGGAGGCCGATCTCAGAAACGAGGTTATAAGCGCCGAGCACTACGAGCAGAGCCGTCAGGATCTGCTGCGTAATCTGCTGGGGGACGTGGGGGCTACACCTCAGGATAAACAGCCCGCCGGCGGGAAACCGGGTGCTGCGCGCGTCACTGCCCTAGTCATAGCGATCACCGTGCCGTTGCTTTCCGTGGGCATGTACTCGATATTGAGCCAGGTAGAGCTGACGCACGGGCCGCAGCCCATGGAGAGTGCTCAGGACGGCGGTGTCTCCCCGGAAGTTATGGTACAGAGGCTGGCGGAGCGCCTCAAGTCGAATCCCGACGATGGTGAGGGCTGGGCCAGACTGGGACTTTCCTACGGTGTGTTGGGACGCTACAAAGAGGCAGCCGAGGCCTATGCCAAATCGCTGCCGCTGATGGGCGACAATCCGCAACTGCTGGCCGATTACGCCGAGGTCATGGCCTTGAGCCACGAAGACCAGCATCTCGCCGGTCAACCCACCGAATTGTTTCAGAAGGCGCTAAAACTCGATCCCGCTAATCAAAAGGCGCTATGGCTGGCCGGCATGGCCTCGTTCCAGAAGGAAGACTATCGCGGCGCGATAGACTATTGGCAGCGGCTGGTCGCCTCTCTCCCGGCGAATTCGGAGGGGCTCGACACGGTTAAAAACCATATCGCCGAGGCGCAGGCCCTCGCCGCAAAGCCAGTGACGCCTTAATAATTGTAGGGCCGAATTCATTCGGCCTAGAGCAGGGAGTGATTCGTGCAAGTATCTCAAACAGAACAAGAACAACTCGAAGACCTTAAAAAGTGGTGGAAGGAAAACGCCAAGGCCGTAATTGCCGGTGTGGTGATTGGCCTCAGTGTGCTATTTGCTGCATGGGCCTGGCGCGATTACTCGCGCAGCCAGGGCGAGGCGGCGTCGGCAGAGTATCAACTGCTCGTCGGCGAGGTGAAAAAAGGTGATGCGGAGGCCGGCCTCAAACGCGGGGTAGGCATCATCAACCGATTCGGGACGACATCCTACGCGGTCTTCGCCGCTTTTGCGCTGGCCAAGCTGGAACTGGAGCGGGGGAATCTCGGCGAGGCGCACAAGCACCTGGAGTGGGCGCTGAACCATGCCAAGCAGGACGAGCTACAACACATCGCCCGGCTGCGGCTGGCGCGCGTGATGCTCACCGAAGGGCAGCACGACGCGGCGTTGAAACTTCTCTCCCCAAAGCAACCCGGTAGTTTTCTCCCAGCGTATGAAGAGTTGAAGGGCGATCTTTATCTCGCCTCGGGTCAAACCGCTGAGGCTCAGACGGCCTATCAGCGTGCCTTGAATGCCGCCGTGCAAGATGACATCAAGCAACTCATCCAGATAAAACTGGATGACTTGGGCGCCCCCCCACCTGCCGCCAAAAAAGCCCCATGATGCGATGCTCCAAAATGCATCGTCTAGTTGCCGCCGCCTTGGTGGTTTTACTTTCCGGCTGTGGCACCGTTAAGGATTATTTTGCCGGCAAAGACAACATCGCCCCCCCAGCCCCTTTACCTCCATTGACCGCCACGCTGAATGTCCAGACGATGTGGTCGGCCCGCGTGGGTGTGGGCAGCGCCAAGGAATATATCAAGCTTACGCCGAGTGTCAGCTCTGATAAGGTCTTTGCCGCGGACAGCGCGGGATTGGTCAGCGCCTATCAGGCCGGCACCGGACAAAATATTTGGAGTGTGCAAACCAAGGCGTCGGTCTCCGGCGGGCCCGGCAGTGGCGAAGGGCTGGTGTTGGTGGGGACGCGCGATGCCGAGGTGCTCGCCCTGGATGCGGAGAGTGGTGCGGAAAAGTGGCGCGCCCAGGTGTCGAGCGAAGTGCTCTCGACGCCCCGCGCCGAGTCGGGGATCGTCGTCGTACGCACGGTGGACGGCAAGCTGTTTGGTTTGAAGGCCGACGACGGTAGCCGTCTTTGGGTATACCAAAGCTCTACGCCGGCGTTGACCTTGCGTGGAACCAGTTCGCCCCTCTTGCATGAGGGTAAAGTCATCGCGGGCCTCGCCAACGGCAAGCTCGCGGCCCTCAACCTCACTGACGGCAAGCTGTTATGGGAAGCGACCGTTGCGGAACCCCGTGGCCGCAGCGAACTCGAACGCCTGGTGGACATCAGCGGCGAGGTACAGATACAGGACGACATTCTCTACGCGGCGAGTTTTCAGGGGCGGCTTGCCGCCGTGGATACAAACTCAGGCCGCCTGGTGTGGGTGCGCGAAATCCATTCCCAGGCGGGTCTCACCGTGGATGAGCATGCGGTTTACGTGACTGACAATCAAAGCCAGGTGCTGGCGCTGGACCGGCGCGATGGCGGTATCTTGTGGAAGCAGGACAAGCTGCATGACCGCGCAGTCACCGCCCCGGCGGTGTACGGCGACTACGTCGTGGTGGGCGATTTCGAGGGCTACCTGCACTGGCTGAACCGTACCGACGGTGCGTTTGCAGCACGCGTCAGAGTGGATGACGCCGGTATGCTTGCCGCGCCCGTTACGATGGGTGATACGCTCTATGCGCTCGGCAAGGGCGGCGCGCTGACCGCGCTGCGCGCCAGCCCGTAGGGCCGAATTGATTCGGGCCTGTGCGAATGAATTCGCACTTACCAATGTAAGTGGGTGTGCGCCGTGCGCACGGGCCACACTATGGTTTCTGCGCGTCAGCGCGTGAATCTTTGCCGCTTGCGATAAAATTCTGCGTGAGGGCGACACGTTTTTCGTAAGCCTCACGCGCGATCCTCACGTCTTCAATAAAGTAGGGCAGCTCTTCCACCAGCAGGGCTTGCGGCCCATCCACCAGCGCCTTGTGCGGCACAGGGTGGAAATCCACCAGTATCATATTGGCGCCGGCCAGTACACCTTGCGCGGTGACGTGCATGACATCGAGGATGCCGTCCGGTGCGCGGTCGCGCGAGCCCACCGAGTGCGACGGGTCCACGCACACCGGCATACGGGTGAGGCGTTTGATCACCGGCACGTGGCTGAAATCCACGAAATTGCGATGCGGATCGCCCGCGTTGGTCTTCATGCCGCGCAGTCCGAATACCACGTTGCGGTTCCCCTCACTTGCTAGGTACTCCGCAGCATTGAGCGATTCCTCCAGGGTGATACCGAAGCCGCGCTTCAGCAATACCGGAAATTCTTTTTGGCGGCCGACGATTTTTAATAACTCGAAGTTCTGGGTATTGCGCGTGCCGATTTGCATCATGACGCCGGTGGGATTTCCGGTCTGGCGCAGCGCCTCGCTGATCTCAGCAAGGTGCGATTCATGGGTGATCTCCATGGCGATCACCTTGATACCGTACTTCCCGGCGAGTTCGAACACATAAGGCAAACAGTTTTTGCCGTGCCCCTGGAAGGAGTAGGGGTTGGTGCGTGGTTTGTAGGCGCCCATGCGCGTACAGACCTGGCCGTTGTCGCGCAGGGCCTTCATCATCATCTCGACGTGTTCGGGCGTGTCCACCGCGCACAGTCCGGCGAAGATATTGAGGTTGTCCTGGCTGAAGGTGACGCCGTTGTAATCGAAACGGGTGTTGCGCTGGTCGTCGTGATGGCGGCCCAGAATCCGGTATTCCTCGGTGACACGCACCGCGCGCTCGACACACGGTAGGGTGTTCATGTCGTCCATGCCGAGAGGCAGGGTGTCGCCGATCAGGTAGATCTCAGTGAGGGTACGCTGCGCGCCGACCTCTTCGTGGACACGAATCTGAATATTCTTGAGATTGTTCAGGTGATCCAGCAAGCGGCGGTACTCGGGGCTGGTTTTGTCGGTGTCCTGTTTCAGGATAAGTATCATGGCGCGTCACATTCATGTTATTCGAAATAAGCCTGTTATTATTTCATAAAACGACCGAGACAGGGAGTGTTTTAACGCCGCCGCTGTAACACCACTCTTCGACAGAATCCCCTCCCCCTGGATGGGGGAGGGCGGGGGTGGGGGTGACTGAGCGACAACATTTATCGCAATGTATAAAAAACGTTTAACTACGGACTTCCCGACAACCCTGTGCTGGTCAAAGCCTTGAGAAACTCAATCAGGTCCGCCTTTTCCGTAGGGGTAAGAATCAGCGGCCGGCCGGTGCTCAAACCACGATAGTACACTTCGCGCTCCACGGCTTCTTCCAGTGTCGGAATCGAGCCGTCGTGCATGTACGGCGCGGTCAGCGCAACATTACGCAGGCTCGGCGTCTTGAACCGGCCGATATCCACGGGATCTTTAGTTACCAGAAACCTGCCGAGCTCCGCCACTGCGGGATCGGTGGCGATCAACAGGCTGATCTGTTCCGGCTTGGCATTGGCCACCAGCGTGGTGAGCGTCGCGAGTTGCGGCCGGATGCGCTCCAGCCCGACACCGACACTGTGGAACTGCTGATCGGTGAACAATGCGTTGTGCTCTCCAATCAGGTGACAGGTGGCGCACTGTCCCGCGCCCCTGAACACCTCCAGACCGCGCTGCGCCCCCGCAGACAGCGCGCCCTTGTCGTTAGCATAATAATAGCGGTCGAAGGGCGCATCGCCGGCCGTGAGCGAGCGCACAAAATCTGCCAACGCCCGCGCCACCTGCTCTTTAGTGATGAGTGGGTCTTGTGACGTATAGGGAAGCACTAATGTCGCGGGAGGCAGGGCGCCGGGAGCGACCTTAAGATCGAAGGCCCGGGCGAACTGCCGCCGGTAATCCCGGTCGCCCTGCAGGATGCTTAACAACACGGTGTGATCCTTGAGTCCCTGTTCGGCCGGTCCTACGAACGCATCGAGCACCTGTGCCTCCACGCTGCTACGTCGGCCGTCCCAGAAAAAACTATGCTGCCATTGCATATTCAGCACACTGGGCGTGTTGCGCGTACCGTGTTTGCCGTTGACCCCTATCGCAATCGGCTTGCCGTCAGTGAAGGCCTGTCCCGGCATATGACAGGTCGCGCAACTGACCTGACCATCCGCGCTCAAGCGATTGTCAAAAAACAGGCGCTTGCCGAGCGCGATCTTCTGTGTGAAGTGAGAATCCCGCGTGGCTGTTATAGGCAGAGGCAAGCCCAAGGCCGGCGTGGCGCCGACCGGCCCTGCCATGAGCAGCAGGACGCCGATCAAAAAAGAGGTTAGCCTAGAACGCAATAACACGATATCGCCTTTCACGCAAGGTTCATGCCTATAAATTATTTTGTAATCTATCTTGACAGGGGACAAGAAATCGAGTTCAAATTACACCAACAAACTCAGCGCAACGATCTTAACGCAGCAAAACGGCGGACAGCAACCAAACTTTAGGGGGCGGGGGATATGCCAACGAGATCTTGGGGCCCAAAAGGTTTTGGCGCCTGGAGTGCTGCGCGTCACTTTACCACTCTGAAGTGGTCAGGCTCTAAACTCGGCGCCTTGCTGCTCAAAGTCATCCTGCTCGCCTGTATCAGCGTCGGCACCGCCCACGCTATCTCCTACACCTACGATGAATTGGGCCGGCTCAAGTCGGTCACCGACAACGCCGGCAACAGTGCCGAATACGTCTACGATCCGGTCGGCAACATCGTCCAGATCAAACAAACCCCCAGCGGCACCCTCTCCATCACCGAATTCACACCCAACAGCGGCCCGATCGGCGCCTCGGTCACTATTTTCGGAGGCGGCTTCAGCGCCACGGTCGCCAGTAATGTGGTCAAGTTCAACGGTACCACAGCCACAGTCACCTCAGCCGCGGTCAACAAACTGGTGGCGACCGTCCCTAGCGGCGCCACCACCGGGCCGATCTCGGTAGCCGTCGGCACGGCCACCGCAACCAGCCTCGATTCGTTTACGGTGACCACCAACACCGGTGCCCCCACCCTCACCAGCTTCACCCCAACCTGCGCCGCACCCGGCGCCACCGTGACCCTCACCGGCACTAACTTCGATCCTGCGCCCAACGCAACAAAAGTTGAATTGAACAACTCAGTCGCACCGGCTACTGTCAGCAGTCCCACATCCATCACGATGACGGTCCCGGCGACAGGTATCGGTAGCGGCAAGATCCGGGTGATCACACAGGCGGGCATTGCGACGAGCACTGCCTCCTTACTTGTCCCGCCGAACGGTCTGACCTGCGCCGACATTCTCTCGTCGGTTACTGTGGTGACGGGCGGTGCCAATCAAACACTCACTCTCAGCACTGTAAACAAATACGGCGCAATTCTGTTTGATGGCAATCAGAACGATTACTTGACGCTGCAACTCTCGAATCTGATTACCAACCCGGCCAACGGATCGGTTTCGTACACCGTCTACAAACCGGATAACACGCTGCTTGTTAGCGGCTCTATTTCACCAACAAGTCTGTCCATCCACCTGCCGGCGTTACCTGTAACAGGCACCTACACAGTCCTATTTAACCCAGGCAATGCTACGGCGAGCTTCTCAGCTCAATTAAAGGTCAATGGATCGCTATCGGTCAATGGTGCGGCAGTCGGTGGGAGTGTCACAGTGCCGTGGCAGAGCTTGCGCTACAGCTTCACCGCCAGCGCCGGCCAGAACCTCGGCCTTGGCCTCAACGGTCTCAGCTTAACCCCGAGCAGTGCGAGCTACGCCAGTGTTACCGTGTACAAGCCCGACGGCAGTTATCTCAACAGCGC
>Ga0184616_10000063_pt1 | contig 19058 bp, 10 predicted proteins | sample PLM4_90_coex_FD_133145 | JGI IMG/M metagenome (GOLD analysis project Ga0184616, IMG submission 133145) | Groundwater sediment microbial communities from an aquifer in East River, Colorado, USA - PLM4_90_coex | ecosystem: Environmental > Terrestrial > Soil > Riparian zone | place: USA: East...
GCGGCCGCGACGTAAGAGATGTTACCCTGAAAATAGGCGAGCAGCCACTGTAGATAGGCCAGGCCGCCCTTGATGTTGTCGGCGGCGTCAAAGGCGTTCTTGACATGGAACCGTTGCGCGGTGGACGGGATGAGCTGCATCAAGCCTTGGGCTTGCATGGGAGAGACCGCATTGACCCGGAAGCCGGATTCGACGGCGATAATCGCCAACGCCAGCACCGGATCTACGGAATAAGCCGGCGCCAGTTGATAGACCAGTTTCGCGATCTCTTTCTTCGCCGGTGAGTCGAGGGCCAAATTCTGGGTGGGAGCAGATTCCGGTTTAAGGCAGGCCGGCGTCTTGGGTTGGATCGCCTCACCCATGTTACCCATCATCTGTTGCGCGAAGCTGTGTCCTTGCTTGGCCGCGAGATCAAACAGCGCCAGGGCCAGGCCGTCATCCCGCGACACACCGCGGCCGTTGGCGTACATCCAGCCGAGCTTGAACTGGGCGTTGGCGTCGCCCTGTTTGGCAGCCTTGCAGTAAAACTCGATCGCCTTGGAATAATTCCTGGGCACCCCTTCCGCATGCTCATATCTCACGGCCAACGTCGTTTGGGCCTCGGGGTCCCCCTGGCTGGCCGCAGCTTCCAGCGCGCCGAGAGAGGGGCTGACTATATCGGCGGTCGCGGAGAGCGACCACAGTACAGTCAGGAAAAGAGCGAGTTTGGCCGTTTTCATAAGCTTTTGAGTATGTAGGTGCATTTGATAGCCCAGAGCAAGTTTCATACCTTAATTTTATTTATTATTGTTTTCAGTTAGTTATAGCAAGAAGCCGAGGGAGGAATGGTTGGGCTGTAAAAAAATCCGACAAAATCAGATGTGGGTGGGTAAACAACGGTAAAATGACACTGCTGTCAGCAGGACACCTCTTTCAAAGCAGCCCGCTTTGCGGCCTACCAAAGGGCTGTAAGCGAGCCGTCTGTCAAGCATATGTCAAAAAGACCTGTAGCGAATTAAAGTTAAAGGCGCCACGTATGAAGCCGATATTTAAGTAAGGGTAAATGGCCAATATGTATGTAGGGTGCAATAAGCGTAGCGCATTGCACCGGATGCGCTGATAAAAAACTCACCGCTGAGGGCGCAGAGATGTTGGGGGGTGTCTTGAAATAACGCATCTCCTCTGCGACCTCTGCGGTTATATTTTGCAGTTAGTGCGGCGCAATGCCCTTTGGTTATTGCGCCCTACGCGCCACAGATAAGGTATCAGAGCTGTCATAAGCCTTCATTGAAGGTTTAACGGATGAGTCGGCCGGTACCCCAACAATAAGCCAGGGAATAACGAGGTTTTTTTAAGTCAACATGATTCGCATTTTTAGCCATTACATCCCGACTAAAGTATTGCTGCTATTTTTTCTGGAGATGGCAATTCTGGTCTCGGCCGTGTATCTGGGTGGGTCTCTGCGCTTTGCCGGGGATCAGGCAGGGTTCAGCGATGCGCTGGCGCCGATTTGGCCTAAGTCTCTGGTCTTCACCTCAATCATTCTTCTGGCCATGAGCGCGGTGGGGCTTTATCACGGTGATTTTAGGGAAGGCTTGCGAGGCATTCTGTTGCAACTGGTGCTCGCCTTCTTGCTCGGCGCGGGAATTATGAGTCTCGTCTTTTATCTTGTGCCCTCCCTTTATTTAGGCCGTGGGGTGTTTGGCCTCGCCTCTTTGATTGCCTTTTTAGGACTGTTGTTAACGCGCGCCATCCTCTTTAAATGGACAAACTTGGGCACTTTCAAGCCGCGTATCTTGGTGCTCGGAACGGGTAGCCGGGCGAGTGACGTGGAGAAGGGCGCACAGTCGAATCTTCACGCCGGAAATATTGACATCGTGGGTTACCTGCCCCTGTTGGCGACCCAGCATGACGTATGTTCCTCGCGTATCCTTCCGGCGCAGGGATCCATCCTCTCTGTGGCCAAACACTATGGTGTGCACGAGATTGTCATTGCGGTGCGCGATCGTCGCGGCGGCGGTCTGCCGGTCCACGAACTGCTGGAGTGCAAGCTGAGCGGCGTCAAGATCACCGAATTATCCACTTTTTTTGAGCGGGAACGTGGGCAGGTACAACTCGATTCGCTCAATACCAGTTGGATGGTGTTCGGAGAAGGCTTCCGTCAAGGTATGCTGAAGGATGTGGTCAAGCGCGTCTTCGACCTGGTGGCGAGTTCGATATTATTGGTGGCCACCCTGCCCATCATGCTGATCACCGCGCTCGCGATTCTACTCGAGGATGGACATCCGGTGTTGTACCGGCAAGAACGTGTGGGGCAGGGCGGTCAATTCTTTACGATCTATAAATTCCGCAGTATGAGACAGGATGCGGAAAAAGACGGCAGTCCGCGCTGGGCCAAGGCCGATGACGATCGAGCCACCAAGGTAGGGCGCATTATCCGCAAATTGCGGATTGACGAATTGCCGCAAATCATCAATGTCTTCAAGGGCGAGATGAGTTTTGTCGGGCCGCGCCCCGAGAGGCCCTACTTTGTGGACAAACTGGCCGCTCAGATTCCTTACTTCGCGGCGCGGCACAGTATCAAACCGGGCATCACCGGCTGGGCGCAGGTGCGTTATGCCTATGGGGCTTCGCTTGCGGACGCCGTCGAAAAGCTCCAATATGATTTGTATTATGTGAAAAACCATACCCTGTTTCTCGACATCATGATACTGCTCGAGACGATCAGAGTGGTGTTGCGGGGCAAGGGCGCGAGATAGTCTCAAAAAGTCAAATATAACCGCAGAGGGCGCAGAGGAATGCAATCAAAAGGCAGTTTGTTTCTCCTCCGTGTCTTCCGCGGTGATTGCTTTTAAGGTGTGCTGGGTATGACCGCTGATATCGGGACGATTAGTTACGCCACGGCCGCCGTGGCGTTCCTGTTTTTATCCCTGCTGTTATTAACCAGTTGGCGCGGTCGTCTGCAAGGCGCGATGTTAACGGCGGCCTGCCTGATCTCCGCTCTCTGGGCTGCGGTGGTGGCCTACCAAGTGAGCCAGGGCCGCGGGTATTCACTTCCTGGGGATGTCCTTGAAGTTCTGCGTGGCGCCGCATGGCTTGCCTTCCTGGTGATCCTCCTGGGTTTTTCCAGGCAGACGGCGGCCTTGTCGTCACGCGGACTGCGGCTTATGGTAGCGGGGGTGATACTGCTCTATATATTGCTGATAGCCGCGGCGGTGTATCCACACGTATTTTCCGTTGCAATTAATCAAGCCCCCAATTTTCTGACCGGCATTGCCGCTCGCGTGGTATTGGCGGTGATAGGCATGGTGTTGGTGGAGCAGTTGTACCGTAATACCCGCTCCGACCAACGTTGGGGAATAAAGTACGTATGCCTCGGTTTGGGCGGCATGTTTGCCTATGATTTTTATCTTTACTCCGACGCCATGCTGTTTAAGCGGATAGACGGCGCCATCTGGGAGGCGCGCGGCATCATCAATGCGCTCATTGTGCCGCTGATTGCAGTATCGGCTGCACGTAATCCCAAGTGGTCGCTGGAGATCTTCGTGTCGCGCCGCATTCTGTTTCACTCCGCGGCCTTGTTCGGCGCGGGCGTGTACCTGTTGGTCATGGCGGCGGTCGGCTATTACCTGCGCTTCTTCGGCGGGAACTGGGGTACGGTCTTGCAGGTCACCTTTCTGTTCGGCGCCGCGCTGCTGCTCATCATGCTGCTGTTTTCCGGCACCCTACGCGCGCGGCTCAGGGTGTTTCTCAGTAAACATTTTTTCAGTTACAAGTACGATTACCGCGAGGAGTGGCTGCGCTTCACACGCACCTTGTCTGAAGGCGAGCCCGGGGTGAGATTCTATGAACGTTCCATTCAGGCTATTGCCGAGTTGGTGGAGAGTCCGGGCGGGGCATTATGGCTTACCCAAGAGTCGGGGGCCTTTGAGCGCGCGGCGCATTGGAATATGCCCGCCGCAAACGGCATTGAACAGGCGGGCGGGCCGTTGTGCCGCTTTTTGGAAGGCCGCCAGTGGGTCATCAATTTGGAAGAATATGCCGCCCAGCCCGATCTCTATGCCTCGCTGGAGTTGCCCGGTTGGCTGCGGTCCATCCCCAAGGCCTGGCTGGTAGTGCCGCTGGTATTGCATGACCGGCTCATCGGTTTTGTGGTCTTGGCGCGGTCGCGCGGACAGGTGCACTTCAACTGGGAGGTGAGCGATCTGCTCAAGACGGCGGGACGCCAGGCGGCGAGCTATCTCGCACAGGTCGAGGCGGCCAAGGCCTTGCTGGTGGCGCGCCAGTTCGAGTCGTTCAACCGCATGTCCGCCTTCGTGGTGCACGATCTCAAAAATCTGGTGTCACAGTTGTCGTTGCTGCTGGCCAACGCCGAGCGGCACCAGGATAACCCGGTATTTCGCCAGGATATGCTCGGCACGATCGGGCACTCCGTCGAAAAGATGAAGCATTTGTTGCTGCAGTTGCACGCCGGCGGGCAGAGCAACGAAAAACCTGCCCCATTGCTGCTCGATGAGCTATTGCGGCGGGTGATTATGGTCCAATCCGGCGCCACACATACGCCGGGGCTTGAAATTACGAGCGCCGGACTTTATGTGCTCGCCCATCGTGAGCGCTTGGAGCGGGTGATCGGGCACCTGATCCAGAACGCCATAGAGGCCACTCCATCGGAAGGGCGGGTGGTTGTCCGCCTCAATGCCGAGGATAATTGTGCAATAATCGAAATATCCGACACCGGGTGTGGTATGAGTGAGCAGTTTATCCGCGACAACCTGTTTAAGCCTTTTGTCTCCACCAAGGCGACGGGCATGGGTATCGGCACCTACGAAAGCCGGGAATACATCCACCAATTGGGAGGCCGGATCGAGGTCACCAGTTGCGAGGCTATCGGTACGATCTTCCGCGTTATCGTGCGGCTGTACTCCGCCCAGGCCATAGCGGGCTATGTTTCCAAGGAGGCTCTGTGAGCCAGGACAAAGGCATACTGCTGGTGGTGGAGGACGATCCCGGTCTGCAGAAGCAGATGCGCTGGAGTTTCGACGGCTACGAGGTGCTCGTCGCCGGTGACCGCGAGGAGGCGCTCGCGCAAGTGCGCCACTACGAGCCGCCGGTAGTTACCATGGATCTCGGCCTGCCTCCGGATCCGGACGGCACATTGGAGGGCTTTGCGACGCTGGAACAGATACTCGCGCTCGCACCGGATACCAAGGTCATCGTCATCACCGGCAATCAGGACAAAGACAACGCCGTGAAGGCCATAGGCATGGGCGCCTATGATTTTTATCAGAAGCCGTTCGACCCGCAGATTCTGGGCCTGATGATAGACCGGGCCTACCGCCTGCACGCCCTGCAGCAGGAAAACCGCCGTCTGCAATTTACCCAGACGGATTCGCCGATGTACGGCATCATCAGCCGCGATCAGGGCATGCTGAAGGCCTGTCGCAGCGTGGAGCGGGTGGCGCCGTCCGATGCCTCCGTATTGTTGCTGGGTGAAAGCGGCACCGGCAAGGAGCTGCTGGCGCGCGCGCTGCACCAGTTGAGCCCGCGCGCGAACAAACGTTTTGTGGCGATCAACTGTGCGGCCATACCGGAAAATCTGCTGGAGAGCGAGCTGTTCGGTTACGAGCGGGGTGCGTTCACCGGTGCGACCAAGCAAACCCCAGGCAAGATCGAGTACGCCAACGGCGGCACGTTTTTCCTGGACGAGGTGGGCGATCTGCCCATGTCCCTGCAGGCAAAGCTGTTACGCTTCTTGCAGGAGCGGGTGGTGGAACGGCTCGGCGGGCGCGAAGAGATCCCCGTAGATGTGCGCATCGTCTGCGCCACGCACCAGAATCTCAAGGAATTGATGGAGGCCGGCACGTTCCGCGAGGATCTCTATTACCGGCTGAGCGAGATCGTCATCACCATCCCGCCGCTGAGGGAGCGCGAAGGAGACGCCACACTGCTGGCGTACGCCTTCCTTAATAAATTCGCCAAGCAACAGGGGCGTTCGCTGGCCGGTTTTACGCCGGAGGCGCTGGATGTCATAGAGCATCATGACTGGCCGGGCAACGTGCGCGAAATGGAAAACTGCATCAAACGCGCCGTGATTATGTCGGAGGGCCCGCAGATCAATGCCGAGGATCTCGGGCTGCAGGTGTCAGCGCAAGAGCCGGAGCCGATGAACCTGCGCCAGGTGCGCGATGAGGCCGAGCGCAATGCGGTGATCAGGGTGTTAGGCAGGGTGGATGGGAATATCGTCAAGGCCGCCGAACTACTGGGTGTCAGCAGGCCCACCCTGTATGATTTGCTCAATCGGCATGGACTTAAATAGCGCTACGTTAGAGAAAGCTTGATTTACCGCGGAGGACGCAGAGAAAAATGATTGACTCGCTGAGTGGAATTTATATTCCTATCGCTGAATTTGCAAGGTTTGAGTTTTACTCAGGAGTCACAAAGTAAGGTTACAATGTTCTTATGATGTGACTCCTGAGAAATACACTGTTTTATCTACCCCCACCCTGTCCCGCCCCCTAAACAGGGGGCGGGGACGTAGCGGGAAGTGTAGAGTTACTTACTGACTTTATGAGTAACTTCCTTGCATCCTCAGCGTCCTCTGCGGTGAAATCATTTGTCCCTAAGCCTCTAAATTCAGGATAACCGCACATGAGAGAATCAAGATTCCTACACGCCGCAGCCAGGCTGCTGGTCTTTGCGCTTGCCGCGACGTCACTTGCGTTTGCCCCCGGCTGCGCCAAGAAAGAAAGCCCCGAGGCCCTGTTTACCCAAGCTCAGCACTATCTCGAGAAGGGCGACAGCAAGGCGGCCATCATTCAGATCAAAAACGCGTTGCAGCAAAAGCCTGATTATGCGGAGGCGCGCTACCTGTTGGGGACTATCTATAACACCACCGGCGAAGTCAAACTGGCGGAGAGGGAGTTGCGCAGGGCATTGGATCTCAAGATGGACCGGGCCAAAGCGGTGCCCGCGCTGGCGCGCTCGTTGTTAATGCAAGGTGAGTTTCAAAAGGTGCTGGACGAGACTCAGTTGGAAGGAGACGCCAAGGTAGAGCCCACCCCGGAAATGCTTAGTGTGCGTGGTCATGCCCAACTCGGATTGGGCCACCTGGACGATGCAAAAAACTCCTTCGAGCAGGCGCTCGACAAGCAGCCCGGACTAGCCGATGCGTTGCTCGGTCAGGCAAGACTCGCGGGGCTGGACGGCAAGCTCGACAACGCCGTCGGCTTGATTGAGCGGGCGATTGCCAGTGACCCCAAAAACGTACAGGCCTGGTTAATGAAGGGCGATGTACAGCGCTTAATACCCAATAACGGCGCCGCCGTAGCGGCCTATCAAAAAGCGCTTGAACTTACGCCGGACGATGCCATGGCGCGGTTGAGCTTGATCGCAATGCAGATCAGCGATACCCGGTATGACGAGGCGGAAAAAAATATCGAAATCCTGCGCAAGTCCGCCCCGAACAACCCCCTGGTCAATTACTTCAAGGCCCTGCTCGAATACCGCAAGACCCATTACGCGGCGGCGCGTGACGCGATACAGCAGGTGCTTAAGGTGGCTCCCGCTCATCTGCCCAGCGTATTATTGGGGGGTGCCACTGAGTACGCCCTGGGCAGCTTTGAACAGGCGGAGCAGTATCTTAATACCGTGCTCGACAAGGCGCCGGATAACCTCCATGCGCGCAAGCTGATGGCGGCCACTCTCATCAAGACCAGGCAGTTTCAACGCGCCATACAACTCCTCGAGGCTACTCTAGGGAAGCTCCCTGATGACGGTCAGTTGTTGATGCTGGCCGGCGAAGCCTACTTGGAGAGTAATGACTTCGCCAAGGCGACCGAATACTTTGGGAAGGCCTCGAAGCTCGATCCGAAAAGCGCGGGCACGCGGGTCAGTCTTGGCTTAAGCCGTTTGGCGGCGGGTGAAACCGAGCAGGCGATGACCGATCTGCAGTCAGCCGTCGAGCTCGATTCCGGAAAGTTTCAGGCCGATATCCTGCTCATTATGACCCACATCCAGCGTAATGAACTCGATCAAGCCTTGAGCGCGATCCAGGGCCTGGAGAAAAAACAACCGGACAACCCCCTCACTTATAACTTGAGAGGGTCTGTGTATATTGGCAAAAAGGATTTTGCCGGCGCCCGCCGGGAGTTTGAACACGCGCTCAAGCTGCAACCCGCCTATTTTCCGGCGGCGATGAATCTGGCCCAGCTTGATTTACAAGACAAGAAGCCTGATGAGGCGCGCAAGCGTTTCGAAACGCTGCTCGAAAAAGACAAAAACAATATGCAGGCCATGCTGGCCCTGGCAAATCTCGCAGTTCGCACCGGCGGCAAGCGGGAGGAAGTGCTCGGTTGGCTGGAGCGCGCCAAGAAGGCCAGTCCCGGAGCGCCACAACCCCTGTTGATGCTTGCCAAGTACTATCTGCAGAGTGGCGATGCCAAGCAGGCCCTGGCCAATGCGGAGGAGGCCCAGAATACCAACCCGGATAATCTCGAGGCGCTCGACATCCTCGGGTTGACGCAATTGGCCGCGGGAGAACAAGACCATGCCCTCTCTACGTATGGCAAACTGGTCGAACTCCAACCCAAATCGCCGCTTGCCCAATTTCGCCTGGCCAGCGCCCAGATCGCGGCGGGGAACCAAGCGGCCGCCGGTTTGACCTTGAAAAAAGTTTTGGAGCTTAAGCCTGACTATCTGGATGCCCGGGTCGCGCTGGCCGGTTTGGAACTGCGCGCAGGGCATAATGATGAGGCGCTCAAAATCGCCCAGCAGGTGCAAAGCCAGGCGGCTCAATTGCCGGCGGGTTTTGTACTGGAAGGCGATATCCGCATGACGGAGAAAAAATTCACCGAAGCGGCCGCCCTTTATGAAAAGGCCTATGGCCTGGGTAAGAACGGGGCGCTGGCCATGAAGATCCACGCCGCCCAAACCCAAGCCGGCAAGCCGGAAGAGGGCGAGGCGCGCGTTAAGCAGTGGCTTAAGGAAAATCCCGAGGACCTAACGGTGCGTTTTTATCTGGCAGATGCCTATCTCAGAGCGGCCAAATACCCTGCCGCGATTGAAGGCTATGAGAGCTTGCTGAAGAAACAACCCGACAATCTCGTCGCGCTCAACAACCTCGCCTGGGCGTATCAGCAGGTCAAGGATCCGCGCGCGTTGGAGTATGCCGAAAAGGCTTATCAACTCAAGCCCGACAATGCCGCAGTGGTGGACACGCTAGGCTGGATGCTGGTCGAACAGGGCAAGACCGAACGCGGATTGGGATTGCTGGAGCAGGCGGTGTCCTTGGCGCCGGACGCGCAAGAAATACGCTTTCACTTGGCGCGGGCATGGCTTAAGGCTGGTGAGCGCGTGAAGGCGCGCGATGAATTGGAGCGCGTTCTCTCTGGGGGCACCAAATTTCCCCAAGAGCAGGAAGCCGTACAGTTGCTAAAGGAACTAAGGAACTAGGAGAGCTAGCATGATGGGTACGCTCGGCTGGCTAGAGGTTAGAACAGGGCAATACTAAGGAGGGCTTAGAGAAGCTCCGGAAAGCCTTTGAACCTGCCCCTGATGTACCGCTCGTGCATGATCCTTACGCGGCTGCCCTTATTATAGCCAAGGCCGGGGAGAAGGCGCTCGCCCGCCGGAATTGGAGGGGCTACTCTCCTCCGGCAAGAAATTCCCCGAGGAATCCGAGGCGCGGACGTTATTGAAGCAGGTTTGACAAAATGCAGGTTATTTTGTCGAATAATTTTACAGTAGTACTTACGCTTTGATTTTTTATATAAAAAATATAATGAATATCAATGCCTTAATAATAAGGCATGAGAATTGCTATAGCTTGCGTATGAATAACCAGCTTGGGTACTGCCTTGGTGGAAAGAAACTGAAGGATTTGCTGTGAAGAAGCTTACTAACCCTAAATCATTGAATCCTTTGCTTGGCGTGTTGTTAGGCGTGGCGAGTTGCGCAGTGACTGCCGGCACCATTAATGACTATGATCTCACCCAGATTAACAGATACGCGCTTATTAACAACGCCATTTTCGCCACGCCTGACAACGGCATCATAGTCGGCACGGGAGTATTTGATCCCTTCGTGAGGGTCCAGGCCCAGAATGGCAAGGATACTGTGGAAAATGGCTACAATACCGATGGTAGGCCGGAGCAATTTGATACCAAAGACCAGAACCATTGGACGCATTCCTTGCTGCTTTCGAAGGTTTCCACAAAAGACGTCAATGGCATCTTGTACCGTGAGTTCTTTTTGGACATCAACGAATCCCACGGTCAAGGAGAAGAATATCTCTCCCTGGATGATTTCAGACTGTTTCTGGGGTCTGTTGGTGATCTCGATAACTATAATCTTACGACTAATACCTTAAGTGGCGCCACCAAGGTTTATGATATGGATGTCCCCAATACCAACAATACGGTGGGACTTAACTACGCCAACTTCAGCGGCAGCGGCAAGGGGATAGACCTCACCGTGCTAGTCCCTGACTCAGTCTTCGTCGCGGCCAATACCCAACCGTATGTTTACCTTTATTCCTCGTTCGGAAGTAAGGGTAATGTAGTAGGTAGCAACAACAATAACAACAATAACAACAATAACAACAATAACTCATCTAAAACTGCATCCACAACTTCCTTGGGTCCGCTGCCCGGTACCCAGGTCTCGCCGGGCGCCCTCCCAGCCGGTAATTACGGCGCCAGTGCCGGTTTTGAAGAATGGTCAAGTCGGGCTAGCATTCCCGAGCCCGCGACCTATTGGCTGTTGGGTATTGGCTTGGTAGGCGTACTGGGTTTGCGCCGGCGTAGTCTCCGCTAAGGGGGTTGTTTACGCAGCCGGTTTGACTTAGCCTCGCCACTTTATTTCCTTTGTGGTCGTCAATTCTTATCCTTTTCCCCTCAGAACGCCGAGGTTCTAGTGGGAATTGTTTCGGCATCCTCTTGCCGAACAAGCACACTCCTGATTTTTCCCCCAATTCGCAGACTCCCCGAATAGTGATTTTCCCCCGATTCGGTAGACACCCAGAAAAGTGAGATAATGAACTTGGAGGTTCATTGATCCCAGAAAAAGCAGTTGAAACCACCAAGGTGTCAAGAACGCCAGGTTAGATAAGAGGTTGAGCAAGCTTGAGTGGCCCCCCCCGCGGGTTGACGAGTTTGATTTTCAACATTTTTATTTTCTTTGCGACCTTGGCGTCTTGGCGGTTTATAGCCGTTTTTAGATTGATGGATTAGGTGAAGCGCAAGTGGCCGGAGGTAGCACGGGAAGCCCAGGAGATACGCTATCATCTGGCACAGGCCTGGCTTAAGGCCGGTGAGCGCGTGAAGGCGCGCGATGAATTGGAGCACATTCTCTCTGGGGGCACCAAATTTCCCCAAGAGCAGGAAGCCATACAGTTGCTGAGGAATTAAGGAACTAGGAGAGCTAAAATGATGAAAAACTTCACCGGATATAGTCAGACGAGGGTAATTGGACTGACTTTGGCGATTTGCCTTTTAGGACTTAGCGGTTGTGAGCGGCTCAAGAGCTACACCGATCAGGAATACCTGCAAAAGGCCAAGACCGCCCAGAGCCAGGGGAAACTCAAAGAGGCGGTGATTGATCTCAAAAACGCCTTGCAGAAGAACCCAAACAATGCCGAGGCGAGGTGGTTGTTGGGTGAGATGTATGTCACTTTCGAGCAAGGCAGAGAGGCCGAACAGGAATTGAAGCGCGCCCAAGAGTTAGGCATCAAGCCGGAAAGTCTCAAGGTACCGTTGGGCCGCGCCTTGCTCTTGCAGGGTCTTTATCAACGTACGCTTAATGAGATTAAGCCTGGCCCGGATTCCTCACAAGCCAATCTGACGAAGATTCTGGAAATCCAGGGGCGGGCGCAACTGGGGTTAGGCAAGCTGGATGAAGGGTGTCAGCTATTTCAGCAATCTCTGCAAAAGGATGCCAACTACGTCCCTGCCTATTGGGGTCTTGCCAATTGCGCCATTGCAAAAGGGAATCTTAGCGAGGCCCGGGCCATGATAGATACGGCCATCAAAATCGACGGCACCAATCCTGAGAGTTGGGTGGTTCTTGGGGGCTTCGAGCGCCTGAACAACAACCATCAGGCTGCGGCGGAAGCCTACTCTACTGCCTTGAAGCACGACCCGCGCAAGCTCAGTGCGCTATTTGGCCGCGCCCAGGTTTATGCCTACACAGGCAAACCGGCGGAAGCGAGAGCGGACCTGGAGAACCTCAAGAAGGTCGCCCCGAACCACTTCGGGGTCCACTTTGTGGAGGCCATGCTGGACTATGCCGCGGGCAAGCTAGATCAAGCCCTGGATGCCGTCCAGCGAGCGCTCAAGTCCAATCCCGACTACCTGCCCAGTCAGTTGCTCTTCGCCATGGTGCAATATGACAGGAAGGCCTATGAGGAGGCAGCGCAGACACTGACCGGTTACCTGCAGCAGGCTCCCGGCCACCTTGAGGCGCTCAAGCTGCTGACCGCCGCCTATCTGAAATTGGGCCAGCCGGACCGCTCCCTGGCCCTGCTGAAACCTTACCTTGCCGCGGGCAAGGTCGATGCCCAGGTGCTGGCGCTGGCAGGGGAGGCCCATCTCCGCAGCGATGATCCATCCTCGGCGCGAGACCTATTCGAAAAGGCAGCCGACCTGGTGCCCGCCAGCGCCACCCTTCGCACCCAAGTGGGTCTGAGCCGGCTGGCGGCCGGCGAGGAAGCAGAGGCTGTCAAGGAGCTGGAAGCTTCTTCCGCCTTGGGCGGCAAGGACTACAGGGCAGATGCCGCCATCGTCTATTATTTCCTCGCTGAGGGGCAATTCGACAAGGCGCTGGCGGCAACAGCCGCGCTCGAGAAAAAGCTGCCCGACAGTCCCGGGACCTACAATCTCAAGGGCCAGGCCTATATGGGCAAGAAGGACTTCGCCCGGGCGCGCAAGAATTTTGAGCGGGCCCTGGAACTGAAACCCACCCTCGTCTCCGCCGCGGTGAGGCTGGCCATGTTGGACCTGCAGGAGAAGAACCTCCCCGCCGCACGGGGTCGTTACCAGGCCATCCTGGACAAGGACGATAAGAGCGTTCCGGCCATGGTCGGGATGGCCGAGCTGGCGGCTCTGGAGAAGAAGGAGCAGGAGTACCTTGGCTGGTTGGAGCGGGCGGCGAAAGTCAGCCCTGCGGCCTTCGTCCCTCGCGCGCTGATGGCCGATTATTACCTAAGCAAGGACGCGCCGCAGAAGGCCTTGACCGTTGCCAGGGAAGCGCTGGCTGTCAGGCCTGACAGCCCGGAGGTCCTGGATCTGGTGGGCCGGGTGCAACTGGCGGCGGGGGAGAAGGAGAACGCTCGGTCCACCTACATCAAGCTCGCAACCCTGATGCCTAAGTCGGCGCCCGCCCAGTACAACTTGGCCAAGACCCACGCGGCATTGGGCGACGAGAAGGCCACCCGTAGCGCCTTGCGCAAGGCCCTTGAGCTAAAGCCCGACTATATCGAAGCCTTGGTTACCCTCTCCGCTCTCGAAGCCCGCACGGGCAACCACGCGGAAGCGGTGAGGATCGCCCGCGAGTTGCAAACCCGCGGCGCTGACTCGTCCCTCGGATTTGCCCTGGAAGGGGACGCCCTGATGATGGCCAAGCGTTATGCCGAGGCGGCCCGGCTCTACGAACAGGCCTTGGCGAAGAACGAGGACAGCAGCCTGGTTGTCAAGCAGCATCTGGCACTGCTGCGATCGGGGGACGCAAAAAAAGCAGACGACACGCTCTTGGCTTGGCTCAAGGCGCATCCCCAAGACCAGATAGCCAGGGCCTATCTCGCCGAAAGCTACACCAAGCGGCAGTTCAAGCGACAGGCGATCGAGCAGTACCAAATTCTGTTGAGCGCCGTGCCGAACAATGCCGTCGTGCTCAATAACCTTGCCGTCCTTTATCAGGAGGAGCGGGATCCCCGGGCCCTGGCGATGGCGGAGAAGGTCTACAAGCTCAACCCCGACAGCCCCGTCCATGCCGATACCCTCGGCTGGATCCTGGTCCAGCAGGGCCAGTCTGCCAGGGGCTTGCAACTCCTCGAGAAAGCCGCTGCGGGTGCACCAAAGCAACCGGAAACTCGGTTCCATTTGGCTTACGCCATGGCCAAAGTGGGTCAAACGTCACAGGCACGCCAGGAAATCGGCCAGTTGCAGAAAATGAAGCTCCCCCCGGAGTTGGAACAGCAGGTGCGGCAACTTCTCCAGAGTTTACCCTGATCTAGGCCGCGACCCATGGCCAAGCGACCGCCGTACAGCAGCTGCGCCGCCCCCCGGCGCTACCTGAGCAGCGGCACGTCTATCTGGTGCCCGATGATGCCATCGGGCTCGCCAAGTGGCGGCTACGCTATGCGAACCAGGTACCGGGACTGTAAAGTGAGACTATCTTGGCTGGCCGACGCCATGGCCCCCGGATAATTCAAAGTGGGAGATTGGCTATGTTGAGGATGTAGTCAAAACCCTCAGTCACCGGGCCGAAGGTGTAAGCGAAAGTGCCTGGTATGATCAGAACGTTGTTGGTAAGCTGGGTCGCAACGATCCCGGTCAATGCGCCGGCCGTACTGTTGAGACTGGATCTGAATCATGCGTAGGAACAGATTATCCACTATGGTGGGGCGGGTGCCGCCGTAGCGGGGGTGAAGACGATCTGTCCTTATTTTTTCTCACGTGATGATGGATTGGGTATCACACAGCGGCTAGAAAGGAGAGAGTGATTGCCGGATTCGGGTAAACTGCCACCAGAAGTTGCATTCCTGATAGAGGCTGCCGGGAGCGCTCCCTCCGCCGACAATTCCCAGCCTTGGTGTTTTGATTGGGATGGCAGTACCCTGACCGCTCGGGTACGCCGTCGCGGCGGCTTCCCGGCTGATTACCACGCTACCACGCTTGCCTTGGGGGCGGCTGCCGAAAATTTGGCTTGGGCAATGCAATCCCTTGGCTTGGATATGTCCTCATGGTATTTGGGACCACCGCAGGCAGACGGCATCTTTGCCCAAGGCCCGGTAAAGGGGCAGACAAATGCTATTGAGCCATCCAGCACACCTCTTTGGAAGCTGCGCCACACAAATCGTTTACCCTATCGCTCCGAGATTGACCCGGATATCGCGCATCGCCTGGCGGCTTGCCGGGTTAACAAAGTGGGTATCAGGGTGATTGCAGGGTCCGGTATCCGGCAAGCAGCGGATTGGGTCAGACAGGCCTCCGAGGTTCGCTTCCAGACCCGCGAGGTGAACGAGTGGTTTGCAGCAAGCCTGCGCTACGGAAATTCCCCGGAAGAGATGACAGACGGTTTGCACGTCAACACGCTGGCTTTGCCGCCCGGAGGGGCGGGGTTGCTGAAATTGATGTCCGATTGGAGGCGTATGCAGTGGCTGAACCGTATGCGGGCTTACAAATTATTTGCCGCCATCGAGGCGGCCAACTTTCAGAAGACGCCCTTGGTCGTCGCGATCATCGGACCTTCCGACAAGGCCGCCGCCTTCGATGCCGGACGCTGCCTGCAACAGGTATGGTTAAGGGTAACTGAGATGGGCTTGTCAGCCCATCCTTATTACGTCGTGACCGACTTGCTGAACAGGCTGGAATTAGGTAGTGTTCCGACGCAGTGCATGACGCAGGCCTTGGCTCTGCAAGACCGTCTCCGTACCGAGCTGGGTCGCGATGACACCTTGCATTGCCTGTTGAGAGTGGGCAAACCCGTCGGCAAGATCCAGGTTTCGGGTCGGTTGCCGCTCAACCATATTATGTGCAACGCTGCAAACAGGAGCTGACAATGTCCAATATGCCCCCCGAACTCGATTGGGAACGCCTGGTATTGATTGCCGGCGGGCACACCGCTTTCCAGCTTTTATGGGCCGGGGTCGAACTGGGGCTTTATGACAAGCTTTCCGCCAGGCCTGGACAGACACTGGATGAGCTGGCGCAGTCTCTTGGGCTGGCTCGCCAGCCCGCGCGAATTCTCCTGATCGGCCTGACGGCGCTGGGGGTCATCAAGCTTGAGCATGAGCGCTACCGCAATGCCCAGTTGACCGAGGATCGCATGGTCAGTGGCAAACCGGGCTATGTCGCGCCCATCCTGGGGTGGCAGGCGCATATTGTGTATCCGGGGATGATGGACTTTGTCGCCTCCCTGAAAGAAAACCGCAATGCCGGTCTGGCGCGTTTTCCTGGCACTGAACCCACCTTGTATGAACGATTGACCCATGACAAACGCCTGGAAAAGGTTTTTCAGGATTCGATGAGCGGCCTGTCCAAACAGGCCAACCTGTTTTTGCCCAAGGCCATGGATTTCAGTTGTTTCAAACATGTGGTCGACGCAGGCGGCGGCGATGGAACCAATGCCATGGCCATTGCCCGTGCCTATCCGGGCGTGAAAGCCTCGGTTTTCGACTCGGCCTCGGTGTGTGATCATGCCCGCCAGAATATCGCGCAAGTCGGCATGTCCGACCGGGTCGGCACCTGGGCGGGCAATTTCTTCAATACGCCCTTCCCGCCCGATACCGACTGCATCGTGTATTGCCACATCCTCACCATCTGGTCCATGGACAAGAACCGCGCGTTGCTCAAGCGCACCTACGACGCTCTGCCGGAAGGTGGCGCGGTCGTGATCTTCAACATGATGGGGGGCGATGATGACCGTGGCCCCCTCAGCACCGCTCTGGGTTCGCCCTATTTTCTGGCCATCGCCACCGGCGAAGGCATGCTCCACCCGTGGAAAGATTACGAGGCCGCCCTCAGGGACGCGGGCTTCAGGCAAACCGTACGCCTGGACCAGGGCTTGCCTATCGACCATGGCATTCTGGTCGGCACCAAGTAAGCGGCTGCTTTCATGGAATACGACTATTTCGTGGCGTTCAGCCGCAATCTCGGCTTTCTGTCCCACGAGGAGCAGACCCGGTTCAAGAATGCACGGGTCGCCATTGCCGGGCTGGGGGGCACGGGGGGCGCACAAGTCCACGCCCTTGCCCGCATGGGCATAGGCCGGTTCCATCTGGCCGACCCGGACACCTTCGAACTGGTCAACTTCAACCGCCAGAGCGGGGCAACCGTCCCCAATATCGGGCGGCTCAAAACCGAAGTGGCGCGGGAAACCATCCTGGCGATTAATCCTGAGGCTGAAATCCACACTTTTGAGTCCGGGATGGGTGTCGGAAATATTGACACTTTTTTGGAGGGGGTTGACGTGGTGGTCGACTCTTTGGATTTCTACTGCTTTGATGAGCGTTTTCTGCTCTACAGCCAGGCAAGGGCAAGGGGATTATGGGTACTCACCGCGCCACCTCTGGGCTTTGGCTTCACCCTGCTCATATTTGACCCCAAGGGCATGAAATTCGAGGATTATTTTGGCTTTCACCCCGGCATGACTGAGCGCCAGCGTGTGATCGCCCTGATTGTCGGCATTGCCCCAAAGCCCTTCATGCTCAAGTACTTGGACCGCTCCCGCCCGGATTTTGAAGGTCGGCGCCTCCCCTCCGTGGGGGCCGCCCCTTTCATGATCGCCGGGGTCATGGCTGCGGAAGTGACCCGAATTCTGACGGGTAAGGGCCGGCCCATGGCCGTCCCCACTATCTATCAATTCGACGCCCTGTTGCGCCGGTTTCGCTGTCGCACATACTGGTTCGGTATGCGTAGCCCAATACAAAGGTTGAAACGCGCCATACTTGGCAGAATGTTTCCAGCTTAGTGGTGTCGGATTTCTTTACACTGAGCAACTGGCCATTCTTAATTTCCATACGCCATAAATAAAAATAATAATATAAAACAATAACTTAAACTTTTTATTTATAGTATGGCACGGTTACTGCTTATAGCTATGCAGCGGGAGAGTTTCCCCTATATAAGCAAAGATGCCGCAAGTATCTGTGAAACTTTCGAACTTAACTTAATCTATCGGAGGCATGTAATGAACACAAAATTGAAGCCGATTCTCGCGGCGCTGGGGATGGGGCTAGCCCTAGCCTTCACCACCGGGCCCGTATCAGCAGGGGTCACTTGGTTCCCCTACCCGAACATCACCGCCTTCCAGGACGACGATCTGGACTTCCTTTATGGGGATGATGGCGACAATATCCTTGAAGTGGGCGAGTCGCTGATCGCCATTTTCGAAATCACAGAGACCTTTGGGGTCTTCGGCGGCGGCCCCGCCGCCATCGCGCCCGACGAGCTGACCGGCATCGCGGCGATTACCCTGTCTGCCATCGTGAATCTGAATGGGGGCGTAGGCGGAGCGCTAAACGACTTCGTCTTTGCCCCGTATGCCGGAGGCCTGAATGCCATTCTCGCCCTTGGCGGCGCCGGACCCTTGCCGGATGGTGCGGACGCAGATGCGATTTCGGATGGGGACCCCACTAGTGGATCCCAAGCGATCGCCGCCATGTGGCTCGACTCCACCCCGAATCTCGCGGTCGTCGGGACGATCAGCTGCACCACCCTGGCGCAGTGTATAGCTCAGGCGAGCGATGGCAATCTGTTCCAGGTCGATGGCTTTGCCGGCGACACCGACGAGTTTTGGGTTGCCCTGGACGCACAGGGAGATACCAGCGTTGTTCTCGCCGGGAATGCGTCGAGTAAGTTTGGCACTGTCAACTATGCCCTCAGCACCCTGTTCAACAGCGACGGTGCTGTTATCCCGCAGACGTGCACCTTTGCGGGTTGCGTCGGTGACCAGTTGATCGACATGATTGGCTCCGGCGACATCCTTGGAGGCCAGGGCCTGCCGGCGAGCTTGATCACCGATGGGTTAAGGGCCAGAAGCGATTTCGACTTCCAGAAGACCATCCCCGAACCGGCGACCCTCGCTCTTCTGGGCCTGGGCTTGCTGGGCATGGGTGCCAGCCTGCGCAAAAAGAAGGTGAGCTAAGACACTTAGCTCGCGATTACTCAACCAACCCCGCAAAAGCCCCCTCATGTAGAGGGGGCTTTTTTTATGAGCGCGGCCCGGCAGTGAGCTTCGGTCTTGAACCGCTCGCGGGTCTCCGCCAGCAGTGCCAGAAAATACTCCCACTGCGCGTCGTTTTTGAATACCGGTTTGCGACCAGCCCCTCGACCTTGAGACGCCCGAGACCGGAAAGCGCCACC
>Ga0184616_10000064_pt1 | contig 19041 bp, 16 predicted proteins | sample PLM4_90_coex_FD_133145 | JGI IMG/M metagenome (GOLD analysis project Ga0184616, IMG submission 133145) | Groundwater sediment microbial communities from an aquifer in East River, Colorado, USA - PLM4_90_coex | ecosystem: Environmental > Terrestrial > Soil > Riparian zone | place: USA: East...
ACCTTAACCTGCCCACCACAGTTCGGGCAGGTTTCCATAGCCAGCGCGAATACCCTTCGAAGTAATCGCGCCCACGAAATGTAGTGCCCTACCCCGTTCTTCGCTTGGCGCTCACGCGCCTCTGCGCAATCAAACCCAATTTTCCAGGGATTGCAACTTAGCTCAACCTGACCCTTCTACTCCGCTGTCACACAACTCGCCTCATAATGGCTCATCCTCTTTGATACTGCATAGTTGATGGTGCAAGAAACCCTTCTCACTGAGGTCAAGCTTTCTATTAAGCTGCTGAATAATATAACAAATCCTGATTGGCACAGGCATTGCTACACCTCTCCCAGCGGATCAATCGGGAGCTTAGCCATGCGCATCGCGTTAGCCACGGAAAACCTTGAGTACGCGGACCTGTTAAAACGGGCCGCGAGCAACCTTTCCTATGACATTCCCGCGCACGTTACGAGTATTGCGGCATTGCGTCTCACGCTTAAAAAAATCGAAGCGGATATCGTTGTCGTCGCGACCACTCAAATCAACTCGCGCAAGTTGCGTCAGATTGCGCGCATCCACCAGACGCATCCGTGCCCCATCGCCGTATTCGTTAATCAGAGCGATGCAAGCACCATCAATGCCGCGCTGAAGTCCGGCATCAGTGCCTTCGTCGTGGATGGACTGAAAGCCGAGCGGGTCAAGGCCGTGCTGGAGCTTGCCGTCATCCGTTTTCATGAAACGCAAACCCTGCAAAAACAATTGCAAGAGATCAATACGACGCCCGCAGAGCGCAGCTTGATCCGTCAGGCCATCGAGATACTGATGAACAAGGCACACGTCTCCGAAAATGCCGCCTATCAAGGCCTGTGCAAGATGGCGCTAAACCGCAACAAGCGTGTGGCGGATATCGCCCTATTCATCGTCACCGGAGAGCAGTTTTTGGGTCACAACACCCACTTCATTGCGGGCAATTCGGCGGTAAATGTTGTCAGTATGAATGAGTTTACAGCGGCGGCCTGACACACCCGCAAGCCGTCAGGCGGGTGAACGTCCATTCTCCGCCTCTCCTCGGAGAATGGACGGATGTTAGGTTACTCATAAAACAGCTGTCTAAAGGAAACCATGTTGCGTGTCATGATTGTTGACGAAAAGCCGGAACGAGCAGCATTGCTTGCAGATGCCTTGCAGAATAGCGGCTATGACGTTATTGCGCGCGTAACAGCACATGATGGTTTGCAGGCACGCATAGTGGAGAGCCAGCCCGACGTGATCGTCATTGACGTGGACTCGCCCGACCGTGACACCTTGGAGCACATGTGTTGCATCGGCCATCCATCGCAGCGGCCGGTAGTGATGTTCACGCACGATGACGATGAAGAAAAGATTCGTATCGCGATGCGGGCCGGCGTGAGCGCCTACATTGTGAACGGCCTCAGTAATGAACGGATCAAACCTATCATCGAAGTGGCCGTCGCTCGCTTTCAGGAATATCAGACGTTGCGCGACGACCTCGCCAAGGCCAACAACGCGCTCGCGGAACGTAAAGTCATTGAGCGCGCCAAAGGTTTGATCATGCAGCAACGTCATTGTACAGAACAAGAGGCCTATCAGGCGTTGCGCAAACTGGCGATGGCGGGTAACCAACGCTTGGCTGAAGTCGCTGGAAACGTGCTCTCTGCTGCACAACTATTGATCTGACATAAACGGGGGTCGGCCCAATGGGGGGCGGCCCAGGGGATGGCATTGTTGCCCTCCCGAAGCAAACAACAACTCAGGCCAATGGCGGCCTGAACAACGGACAACGGCGTCCATTCTGCGGGAACAATCCCGTGGATGGACGTTTTTTTTGGCCACAATTTACCGAGGAGTAGTTAAGCATGAAGAACTCTGATACCAACGCCTTGCCCGAAATCAGTATTGATCAACCACGGCGCGAGTTTATCAAATCCGCCCTCGCCTTGAGCCTTTATGCCGCAATGCCCATCGGCTTGAGCAGCCGCGTGTATGCGGCGGGCTCGGACGCACCCGAGAAAACCGATCTCAAGATAGGATTTATCCCGCTTACCGACTGCGCCAGCGTGGTAATGGCCGGCGAATTAGGGCTTTACAAAAAATATGGCCTCAACGTGACGGTGACCAAGGAGGCGAGTTGGGCCGCCGTGCGCGACAAGCTGGCGTTGGGTGAGCTTGACGCAGCTCATGTGCTGTACGGCTTGATCTACGGCGTGCAGCTCGGCATCGGCGGACAGAAAAAGGATATGGCCATCCTCATGGGTCTCAATCACAACGGACAGGCCATCACCTTGTCGAATGTACTTAAAGATAAAGGCGTGACCGACGGCGCCAGCCTGAAAAAATTGATTGATACTGAAAAGGGCGACTACACTTTCGCGCAAACCTTTCCCACCGGCACTCATGCCATGTGGCTCTACTACTGGCTGGCGGCGCACGGCATCCATCCCTTTAATGATGTAAAAAATATCGTGATCCCGCCGCCGCAGATGGTGGCGAATATGCGCATCGGAAACATGGATGGTTACTGCGTTGGCGAGCCCTGGAATGCGCGAGCCATCTCTGACCAGATTGGCTTCACCGCCACCACCACGCAAGCACTCTGGAAAGATCATCCGGAAAAGGTGTTGGGGACTACGCTGGAGTTCGTGCAGAAATATCCCAACACGGCGCGCGCCTTGATCATGGCCGTTCTCGAAGCCTCGAAATACATAGACACGGTCAGCAATCGCCCCCAAGTCGCCAAGATCATCGCCAGCAAATCATATGTCAATGCGCCCGATCCTGTCATTGAAGGACGTATGTTAGGCCACTATGAAAATGGTCTCGGTAAATCCTGGAAAGATCCCGACTACATGAAGTTTCACAACGATGGGCATGTGAACTTCCCGTATCTCTCGGACGGCATGTGGTTCATGACACAGCACAAGCGTTGGGGCCTGCTCAGCGAAGAGCCTGACTACCTCGCCGTCGCTCAAAAGGTCAACCAAATAGAGCTGTACAAGCAGGCGGCGGATCAACTGAAGGTCGGTGTTCCTGCTGACCCGATCCGCGCCAGTAAATTTTTCGACGGCGCGGTTTGGGACGGTAAGGATCCGAAACAGTATGCCGCCGGTTTTCAACTCAAGGCCTGATCGGGGAGTACAGCCATGAACGTAGTGCCCATAAAAAACCCGGGGTCGGTCCTGACCGACGCCCATAAAGTGACAGGCCCAGCCCCTGTGCGATTATCACAGACGCCGGTTACGGCTGAGCAACCGCGGTCATCCGGTCCATCACAGACCACCTTGCTGAGGGGCCGCATGGACACACTCATCAAGTCCTTGGCCCCTCCGTTGCTCGGCCTGCTGCTATTCATGCTGTTCTGGTCGCTATTGGCCGAGCACCGCCCGGAGCTGCCCGGCCCCCTGAAGACCTGGCATTCAGCGGCGGCAGTGTTCAGCGACCCTTTCTACGATAATGGCCCCAACGATAAGGGCATCGGCTGGAACATTCTGCACTCGCTGGAACGGGTCGGACTCGGTTTCGGTCTTGCGGCGCTGCTCGGCATCCCGCTCGGGTTCCTGATCGGACGCTTCAGTTTTCTGCACAAGATGACGGCGCCGCTGATCAGCCTGTTGCGTCCGGTGTCGCCGCTCGCCTGGCTGCCGATCGGCTTGCTGGTGTTCAAGGAGGCCCAGCCGGCGGCGGTCTGGGTGATCTTCATCTCCAGCATCTGGCCGATGGTTATCAACACCGCCGTCGGTGTGACCAAGGTACCCCAGGACTATCTCAATGTAGCGCGGGTGTTGAACCTCTCGGAATTAAAAATAGCCACCCGCATCCTGTTCCCGGCGGTACTACCCTACATGATGACCGGAATCAGGCTGTCTATCGGCATTGCGTGGCTGGTGATCGTCGCCGCCGAGATGCTGACCGGCGGGGTCGGTCTTGGTTTTTGGATTTGGGATGAATGGAATAACCTCAACGTCGAGCACATCATCATTGCTATATTTGTCGTCGGTATCATCGGTCTCTTACTCGAACAAACGCTGCTCATGCTAGCCAGGCGTTTTGAATATTGACAGTTCACCAGGAGTAATCACCATGCACAATAAATTCATACAAATCGAACATGTGGAGCGGGCATTTTCCACCCAGCATGGCCTGTACACGGCCATCACGGACATTAACCTGACCATACGGCGGGGTGAATTCGTTTCCATTATCGGTCACTCGGGTTGTGGAAAATCCACCCTGCTCAATCTTGTAGCGGGTCTGATCCCGCTCACCCGCGGTGTCTTGCTCTGTAACGGCCGCGAAATCACCGGGCCGGGTCCTGATCGCGGCGTGGTGTTCCAGAACCATTCGCTGCTGCCTTGGTTGAGTTGTTTCGGCAACGTGTATCTCGCCGTGGAACGGGTATTCGGCGCCGCCGAGCCCAGAGCACGTCTGCGCGAGCGCACGGAGCAGGCGCTTGATCTGGTCGGTCTGAAGGACGCACAGCATAAATATCCCCATGAAATCTCGGGCGGCATGAAGCAGCGGGTGGGCATCGCGCGGGCGCTTTCGATGCAACCCACGGCACTGCTGCTGGATGAACCGCTCGGGGCGCTCGACGCCTTGACGCGCTCGCTCTTGCAGGATGAACTGATGCGTATCGTCGCGGCGCAAGGCTGCACCGTGATGATGGTGACGCACGACGTGGATGAGGCGGTATTACTCTCAGACCGGGTGGTGATGATGACCAACGGTCCCGCGGCGACCATCGGGGACATTCTTCTGGTTGATCTACCGAGACCGCGCGACCGCTTGGCGCTGGCCGAAGACCCTCACTATGCGCGGTTGCGCGGCGAAGTGCTCAAGTTTTTGCATCACCGCCATGCGCAGTACGCCGCATGATTATCCATTGACCATCCAGGAACCCATCTATGATTTTTTCGAGGCCCACCATGATTAAACAAACGGCCCTTACCCTGCTCATGATTGTGTGCGGACTTGTTACGCTTCCCCACGCCTACGCCGAAGGCGGTTTCGTGGAGGCCATAACCGGCGGCAAGCTTACGGGCCAACTTCGCCCGCGTTTTGAATGGGTGGATCAAGAAGGCAAGCCGGAGCAGGCCAACGCCTTCACCCTGCGCACGCAGCTTGGTTACGCCACCGGTGAATTCCGTGGCTTCAGCGCCTTTCTACAATTCGAGGACGTCCATAACATCGGCGGCAATCAATACAATGACACCATCAACGGTCTGACTCGATTCCCTGTGGTGGCCGACCCGGAAAGCACCGAGGTCAATCAGGCCTACTTGAGTTACAAAGGCCAGCCCGACACTCTGTTGTCCGACACCGTGTTCAAATACGGCCGGCAGATCATCAATCTCGACAATCAGCGCTTCATCGGCGACGTAGGCTGGCGGCAAAATTCTCAGACCTTTGACGCCCTTGCCATCACTTCGACCTTGACCAATAACCTCAATCTATTTTTTTCACACGTAAGCAACGTCAACCGCGTCTTCGGCGAAAAGCATCCCACCTTAAGCGACATTGATCTCAGGGGTGAGCTGTTGAACGTCGCCTACCGCGGCATCCAGTACGGAACGCTTGTAGGCTATGCCTACCTGCTCGACTATGAACCAGGCCAACCTATTCCGCCTTCCGCCTCGAACAAGACACTGGGCGTTCGATTCGATGGCTGGTATCAGCAAGAAGGCGGCGTCAAATATTTCTATACTGCAGAATATGCCGACCAGAGCGATTATCAGGACGGTGCGAACACGGTGAACGGCGATTATAAAAACCTGATCCTGGGTCTCGAAATACAGGGCTTCCAGGTAAAGCTCAATTACGAAGTATTGAGCGGCAACGGCGTCTATGGATTCGCTACACCTCTCGCCACGCTGCACGCCTTCAACGGCTGGGCCGATCAATTTCTCACCACACCCAAAGACGGTTTGCGGGATGTTTTTGTCACCGCGTCCAAGAGCTGGGCTGGAATCAACTGGTTATTACGTTATGACAGTTTCTCCTCCGACCACGACGGTTACGATTATGGCAGCGAATGGAATTTTTCCGCCGCAAAAAAACTCAACAAAAACATCACGGTCGTGCTGAAATATGCCGCCTACAGCGGAGATGCCAACACCATCAATTTGACGCGCAATCCTGCCCTGGCCGGGGATCTCGATAAATTCTGGCTGCAGGCCGACTTTCAATTCTAGGCTCATCGCTCACACCACCGGACATGAATTATCTCAATGTTATCGAGAGGCATAATGAATACCGCACCGGTATCCAGGAGCTGGTCTGCTCGATACTGACCGGGATCGCCGAACCCAGTCTTTTGGACAATTTTCCCGCGCAACGCGGCGCAATGCGGTTGCTCGCGGAAAATTACCGCTTCGTTGATCTGCTCTACACCCTGGATGCACGAGGGATACAGACGAGCCCTAATATCGCTAACCCTCATTGGCAAACGGCGCCGGGCGAAGGTGAAGGAAAGGATCGCAGCCAGCGCCCCTACTTCAGACTGGCGCGCGAATCCGATCAGGCCATCGTTACCGATCCCTATTTGTCGAGCGCCAGCGGCACGCTGTGCATCACGGCGGCCACAAAACTCTACGATACGCAAGGTCAGGTCAGAGGCTACATCGTGCTCGACGTAGATCTGGTGCGCATCATTGCATTTTTAATGGGCGACAACACGCGTCGCTATTTTCAACCGCTGTTCAAATCCATCTACACCCTGATTGTGGTGGGGTTGTTTAGCGTGGTCGCCGTGCTGCTTTATGCAGCCTTTACCGATATTGCCACCTTGCTCAACGTCGAGCACTCGCTGCAGGAGCTGCAATTAAAACCCTTTGGGGTCATCATTTTCATGACCCTGGCGCTGGCGATTTTCGATCTTGGCAAGACCATCCTGGAGGAAGAGGTGTTAATGCAAAAGGACATATTGCGCCACAGCTCCACACGCCGCACCATCACACGCTTCATCGCGGCGATTCTGATTGCAGTTTCTATCGAGGCCCTTATGCTTATGTTCAAGGGCGCCTTAGGCGATGGGGGCGAAACGCCCAAGGGCGTATGGATGATGCTTGCTGCGGTGGGCCTGCTGGTAGGTTTAGGGATATATGTCTATCTCGGCGCACGCGCCGAAGCGATTTTGCTGGGTTTACGTAAATAGCCTAAACCTTCCCATGACCCGGCACAGAGCCTATGCCGTATACTATACGGCATGCTCAGTGCCTCTGAATTTTTAGGACTCGATGGTCCGTTCGCGCAACACGTTTCCGGTTTTGCGCCTCGCGCCCAGCAGCAGGAAATGGCTGAGGCGGTGGCAACGGCGCTGGCCAACCATGACACTCTGATCGCCGAAGCGGGCACGGGCACCGGCAAGACCTTCGCCTACTTAGTGCCCGCCCTGCTTTCCGGAAAAAAGGTTATCGTCTCCACCGGCACCAAAACCCTACAAGACCAACTGTTTCACCGCGATCTGCCGGCGGTGCGCGAGGCGCTGGGTGTGCCGGTGACTGTGGCCCTGCTCAAAGGGCGCGCCAACTATCTCTGCCTTCACCGGCTCGCACTTGCCGAATCGGAAGGGCGTTTTCGCTCCCGCATACAGGCCGGTGAAGTCGTGCGTATTCGCGCCTGGGCCGGCCGTACGAGGAGCGGCGACATCGCGGAACTCGCGGATATTCCCGAAGACTCTGCTGTCTGGCCGCTGGTCACCAGCACCACCGACAATTGCCTGGGACAGGAATGCCCCTCTTACAACGACTGTCACGTGCTCAAGGCACGCCGCTCGGCGCTCGAAGCGGACATCGTCGTCATCAACCATCATTTATTTTTTGCCGATCTCGCACTACGCGAAGAAGGCTTTGGTGAACTTCTGCCTGCCGCGCAAGCGATAATCCTCGACGAGGCGCATCAACTGCCCGAAACCGCTACGCACTTTTTCGGCGTCACGTTGAGCAGCCGTCAACTTTTAGAACTGGCCCGCGACGCCATCGCCGAACAGATCAAAGAAGCAGGCGACATGCCGGAATTGGCAAGTGCATCCGAACATCTCGAGAAGGCGGTACGTGATCTGCGCCTGGCATTAGGGATCGAAGAACAACGCGGCGCATGGCAGGAGATCAAGGCTCAAGCCCACGTCACACAGACCCTGGATACTTTACGCGAGCACCTGCAGATGCTGAGTCAATTGCTCGAAGCCGCCGCCCCGCGCGGCAAGGGATTGGAAAACTGCTGGCGGCGCGCCGTGCAGCTCTTGGAGCATTTCGATCAGGCTACCGAATCCCACACAGATCAACACGTGCACTGGTTTGAGACCTTTCCGCGCTCCTTCGCCATCCATAGCACGCCGCTCGACAGCGCTGAAATCTTTCGCACACATCTAATAACGCAGAAATGCGCCTGGATATTCACCTCCGCCACGCTCACGGTGGGCAACCGCTTCGAACATTTTGCGCGACGTATGGGTCTGGAAGACGCTACGATGGAGCGCTGGGACAGCCCCTTCGACTTCGCCCAACAAGCCCTGCTCTATCTCCCCACTGCGATGCCCAATCCTGCCGATCGCCACTACACGGAAGCCGTGATCGAAGCGGCCCTGCCCGTGCTTAAGGCCAGCGGCGGGCGCGCCTTTTTGCTCTTCACCAGTCACCGCGCATTACGAACAGCAGTCGAGTTATTAGAAAATCGTATCCCCTACCCGCTCCTCGTCCAAGGTAGCGCGCCGCGCGCCGAACTGCTGAACCGCTTCCGCGCCCTGGGCAACGCGGTACTGCTCGGTACCAGCAGCTTTTGGGAAGGCGTGGACGTGCGCGGTGAGGCCCTGTCTTGTGTGATCATAGACAAACTGCCCTTCGCCTCGCCGGGCGATCCCGTGTTGCAAGCACGCCTGGAGGCGATACGCGAACAAGGCGGCAATGCCTTTTTGGATTATCAATTACCGCAGGCGGTGCTCACCCTCAAACAAGGCGTAGGCCGTTTGATCCGCGACAGTACCGATCGCGGCCTCCTCATGCTGTGCGACCCGCGCTTGCTAGAAAAATCCTATGGGAAAATGTTTTTCGATAGTCTTCCACCCATGCCGCGCACGCGCAGTTTGGAGGATGTACAATATTTTTTTTCTGCCAAGACGACGCAGCAAGTGACTGGCGCCCAATGAAACTATTAGCGATTGATACCTCCACCGAGGCCTGCTCGGCGGCGTTGCTTATCGGGGCCGAAACCCACGAGCATTTTAAGCTCGCACCCAGGGAGCACGCCAAGCTGATCTTGCCGATGGTGGATGCGCTACTGGCCGAGGCGGGTCTAAGCTTATCGCACCTTGACGCCGTGGCCTTTGGGCGCGGCCCCGGTTCCTTCACGGGTTTGCGTATCGCAGCCGGTGTCGCGCAAGGCCTCGCCTTCGGCGCTGATCTGCCCGTGTTGCCCATCTCCACATTGGCTGCTCTCGCGCAGGGCGCTTGTACTGACATCGGCGCGACGCAAGTGCTCGCCGCGCTCGATGCCCGGATGAGTGAAGTCTATTGGGGCGTTTATCAAATCAGTGGTGCAGGTGTGATGGAATTACACGGTGATGAACAGGTCTGTGCGCCGGGTGAAGTTGTCTTGCCCGATGAAGGCGAATGGCGGGGTGTAGGTAGTGGGTGGGACGAATACAGCACTGCATTGCGGGAGCGATGCGGCGCACTAGTGCATACGGTGATGCCGGAACGTCTACCGCGCGCGCGGGACATCGCGCCACTCGCCTGCGTCGCCTTTCAGAGAGGTCTCTCAGTAAGCGCCGAGCGGGCTATGCCGGTCTATTTGAGAAACCAGGTAGCCTGGGCAAAGTGCGAATAAATTCGCACCTACACGTAGGGCCGAATTCATTCGGCCATTTTTGAAGGAAGCTGAGATGAGCAATAAAACCCTCGCCATGACGGACAAACTGTACGAGTATCTCGTTAGCCATTCGCTGCGCGAGCCTGAACTATTAAAGCGTCTGCGTGAGGAGACCGCCAAGGACACAATGGCCAACATGCAGATTGCACCTGAACAGGGTCAGTTCATGGCGCTGTTGGTACAGTTGCTGGGCGCCAGAAAGGCGCTGGAGATCGGCGTGTTCACCGGTTACAGCTCGCTCTGTGTAGCGCTCGCGCTCCCTCGAGACGGCAAATTGATCGCCTGTGATGTGAGTGAGGAATGGACGAATGTCGCGCGCCGCTATTGGCATGAGGCCGGGATGTCGCACAAGATCGAGTTACGGCTCGCTCCTGCACTAGAGACCCTGGACACGCTGCTCTCTGACGGTCAGGCTGGAACGTTTGATTTCGCCTTTATAGACGCCGACAAGACGGGCTATGATGATTACTACGAACGCACACTCCAATTACTACGACCCGGCGGCTTGATCGTGCTTGATAACATGCTCCGTGATGGTCGGGTAGCCGATGCCCCGCGGTGTGATGAGGCGACACTTGCGATTCACAGGCTTAATCAAAAACTACACCACGATTCGCGCATCGCCTTGAGCCTGTTGCCGGTCGCCGACGGCTTGACGTTGGCGCTGAAACTGCCCGCCTCGCCCTAAATGGAATCACTCAATCGGCGGCTCACCCTTGTCGTTCCAGACCTGGTCGCTCCCGGCGTCCTGCCTTCCACGACATTAGTACATCCCTGTACGTCACTGGACAAGACCGTCTCGGATACACAGCCACGCGCTTTAGAGCTGGAGTTATTGCTGGCGCGTGGAGAGCGAGGAACGGCAGCGAACAATCCTGAAGAATTACTCTTTAAGCTATTTACATCGGTCCCGGCTGCTCCTCTCCCTACGGCTGCGGCGACATATCTGGCGGATACAGATCGGCGGGCAGAAGGCTGGCTGCTGCGTGCCGATCCGGTTTACTTACAGACCGACAATGCCCGCGTCATCATGCTGGGGAATGATTACCTGAACATACATCAAGAGGAGGCCGCGGCGCTGGGAGGAATCTTACGTCCCCTCTTCAAAACAGTGGGGATGGAGCTTGAAATATCTCATCCAAAACGCTGGTATTTACACCTTAGAGAAAATCCCTGCGTTGTTTTCCACTCGCTCCACGAAGTCCTAGGCCATGACATCCATGCCTATTTACCCGATGCAAAACACTGGCGCAGCCTGTTAAACGAAGCGCAGATGGCGCTGCACGAGAGTGGCATCAATCAAGCACGCGAGGCGCGCGGTGAATTGCCGATAAATAGTCTTTGGTTCTGGGGAGGGGGGACATTACCGGCCGCCGAACCGTCTCGCTTTACCAAGGTATGGAGCGATGAACCGCTGGCTGTGGGTCTTGCAAAACTGGCAGGCACACCCCACGCCGCGCTGCCCTCCGGTGCGCAGAAGTGGTTGAATCTCGCCAACGCCCCGGGCGAGCATCTGATAGTGATGCAGCGCCTGGAACCTGATTTTGACATACAGGGACGTATTAATGTCGCGGGAGGCAGGGCGCCGGAAGCGACTGTCGAGCGCTTTAATACACAGTGGGCCGGACCGCTCTGTGCGGCGTTACGCGGACGCATGTTAAAAAGTTTGTCTTTATATGTTGGCCACGGGAACGTTTTCCACATTAACCGCTCATTGCTTGGCCGTTGGTGGCGGCGGAGACGGCCGCTCACATTCTATCGGTAACCATCTTTGAAGATTTTAAGACAGACTACTACACCCCTGCTCTTCCCATTACCGGAGAACCTGCACCCGGTGGTCGCGCGTGTCTACGCGGCACGCAAGATAAAACGTGCGGAAGAACTCCAATATGGACTGGAACAACTCCAGCCCCCGTCGGCGCTGAGCGGCATGCAGCAAGCCACGCAGTTGCTGAGCGATGCCTTGCAGAAACAGCAGCGCATCCTGTTCGTGGCCGATTTCGATGCCGATGGCGCGACCAGTTGCGCGCTAGGCGTGCGGGCATTGCGTCTGATGGGCGCGCAGGATGTGCGCTACGTCGTGCCCAACCGTTTTGAGTTCGGTTATGGTCTTACGCCCGAGATCGTAAACGTCGCGGCGCAACAGCAGCCTGATCTGATCATCACGGTAGACAATGGTATCTCCAGCGTGGAAGGCGTTGCGCGCGCCAAACAACTCGGCATACAGGTATTGATTACGGATCATCATTTGCCCGGCGCGCTACTACCCGCCGCCGACGCCATCGTCAATCCTAATCAGCCGGGTGACGAATTCTCCAGTAAACACCTTGCCGGCGTCGGGGTTATTTTCTACGTGATGCTGGCGCTGCGGACTCAGTTGCGGACGACCGGCTGGTTTGCGCAAAAAAATATTCCAGAACCGAATCTTGCACAGTTGCTGGATCTGGTCGCGCTCGGTACGGTCGCCGACGTCGTCATGCTCGATCACAACAATCGTGTCCTGGTCGCGCAAGGTTTGTCTCGCATCCGGGAGGGCCGTTGCCAAGCCGGTCTGCGCGCCCTCATCGAAGTCTCCCAGCGTCAGCAAAATCGCCTCACTGCCGGCGACCTCGCTTTCGCCTTGGCGCCGCGCTTGAATGCCGCTGGCCGATTGGAGGATATGTCGCTCGGCATCGAATGTTTGCTTTGCGATGATTACAGTCAGGCACTCACTATGGCGCAACGTCTTGATGAACTCAATCGTGAACGGCGCGCCATCGCAAGCGAAATGCAGATGCAAGCCTTGGACGCGCTAAAGACGATGCGCCTCGATGGTAACGACGCACTGCCATACGGACTCTGTCTATTCGATCCCGCTTGGCATCAAGGCGTTATCGGCATCCTCGCGGCGCGCATCAAGGAGCGTACCCACCGTCCTGTGATCGCCTTCGCGCTAAGCAACGAGCACGAGATCAAAGGCTCGGCGCGCTCGGTGCCTGGACTGCACATCCGCGATGCGCTGGACAGCGTGGCCGCACAACATCCCGGCCTGCTCACCAAGTTTGGCGGCCACGCCATGGCGGCGGGACTCACCTTGCGACGCGCGGATTATGACGCCTTCAGCGCCGCCTTCGACAACGAAGTGCGCAAGCATCTCACTGAAACTGAACTGCAAAGAGTACTATTGAGCGATGGTGACTTGTCAGCCGACGAGCTGCAATTGGAACTGGCTGAAGCCTTGCGCAGCGCGGGGCCGTGGGGCCAAGGATTTCCCGAGCCGCTATTTGATGGGGTATTCGAGGTCGTGAGTCAGCGAGTCGTGGGTGACAAGCACCTTAAGCTGGTGTTGTGTTACCCAGGCGATTCAAGAATCTTTGATGCTATCGCGTTCAACTTCATACACAAGGGTTCGCAGCCTTTGCAGCGTGCGCGTATTGCCTACCGTCTCGATGTGAACGAATACCGAGGTCAGCGCAGCCTGCAATTAATGATCGAGCATCTTGAGCCTGAATAAAGCGGTTATTCTTTTTTCAGATATATGCGCAGCGACGCTTTAGTCTGGACTGTAGACAGCGAGTTTGTTACTCCCCATACTGGTCATCATCCATTCCCTTATACGCCGGGAATCTGCGGCGATACTGGACTTCCCCGCAGCATCGAGCAGTACCACGATGAGTGGCCGCACCAGTTGAGTCTGCATCACCAAACAGTGACCTGACGGTTTGATATAACCTGTTTTGCTGAGGCCGATCTGCCAGGTTTTATCCTTAAAGAGTGGGTTGGTATTTTTATATTTGACGACGCGGCCTTGCTGCAGATCGTATCTGGCAGTCGTGGTGATTTTACGTATTAGAGGATATTGATAGCTTGCTTGCACCAGTTTGACCAGATCCTCCGCAGTGGAGACATTGCCGTCGCTCAGACCGGTGGCGTCCTCAAAATGGGTATCCATCATGCCCAGGGACTTGGCCTTGGCGTTCATCGCTGCGATGAATGCGTCATAGCCGCGCGGGTAGTTGCGCGCCAGCGCCGAAGAGGCGCGATTCTCCGACGACATCAGGGCCAACTGCAAAAGCTGACTCCGGCTTAGGACACGGCCGACTGCAAGCCGCGAGTGTGAGTGACGCAGGGTGTCAACGTCCTCACCTGTAATCTGGAGTTTTTGGCTGAGTGAGGGTTTTGCGTCTAAGGTGACCATGGCGGTCATGAGCTTGGTGATCGAGGCGATAGGCTTTTGCGTGCCCGCATCCTTGGCGTAAAGGGTCTCTCCGGTGATTTGATCTACAATTATCGCCTGGCTCGCCGCCAGACTCAACGGCAGGTCATCTGAACCCTGATACTTCGTCGCCTCTTTCGCAAAGGCAACACTAAACAGGCCGGTAAGGATCAATACCGCAATGGATCGGCTTATTATCTTGTTCATTTTTTGGTTATCTTTATGGTTATCATTTAGTAGTTGATCCTGAGCGTCGCCCCTAAAATTCTTACCGCAAGACTGCCCTATTACTTAGTAAAATTTGACTCTACGTTAACACTACATGCTATTTACCTGATAATGATTGCAATAGTCAAGCCAAGAGTTATGTTTAGACTCAGTATAAATTTTAATCTGGGGTTTCACTGATTCAAGAAGCTAGTTTTTCTCGTCCTTGAAATTAATATGCCAGTGCGTTCCATCACAAAACGGCTTGTTTTTTGACCCCCCGCAGCGGCACAAGGTGTAGTGCTCCAAGGACGCACCCTCCCCGCGCGGCTGATCCACCAACTCGATACCGCCCGTGACGTAATAAGGACCGTCTTTGGAGACCGTAATCATGGGTTTACGAATCTGATCGCGGTGTTCCACGTCCTCGATCGAATAGCTCAACGCCCCTGAAGGACACTTGCGGACGGTGTTGATAATTTCTTCCGCCTTCGCGCCATCCGGATTGATCCACGGCTCTTGTTTCAAACTGAACACCGAGGCGAGGTTATCGGTGCAAAACCCGGCGTGCGCGCAAATTCCGCGGTTGTCGTGGATGGTGATCTTTTTCCCTACGTAGTTGTTACGTTTATTCAGACTACCATCAGTCAATTTCTTGTCAGTAAAGCCGTTTTTCCCGTGCGTGCCGTCGCAAAACGGCTTGTTGTTGGAACCTCCGCAACGGCACAGGGCTACACCGCGCAGGTTCGAGCGCGGCTCACCCTTGGAGCTTTGAATACCTTCAATAACATGCGGAGTTAAATCGGTGAAATAGTAATAAGGACCGTTGGGGAGACAGAAAATTTTAGGTTTCTGAGATTGTGCATTGGGTTCCATATCAACACCTCCGTGAATACCAGCTACCACGTAAAACTATCTTACTCCTTAAAACTACAGAATCATCCAAAATGACAGACGTAGTCCACCAGCTCCGTCACTTCGATATCGAACCTTGTCTTGGCCGGTATTGAAAAATTTTGGCCCGCACTATAATCGCTCCACTTTCCGGCATCGCCGATTTTAATTCGGCATTTTCCTTGTGTTAGTTCGATCACCTCTGGCTCATCGGTATTAAAGCTATAGGCGCCAGGCAGCATCACGCCCAGCGTCAGACGCTTCCCGTCTGTAGTGATGACGGTGCGACTGGTCACATTGCCACCATGATAGACATTGGCCTTTTTCTTGACTTCGACGTTCTTGAAACTCATTTTTTCTTCCTCAGCTTTTCCGCAATGCGCATGCGCAAGGCGTTTAATTTGATGAACCCGCCGGCATCGGCTTGATTGTAGGCGCCGGCGTCGTCCTCGAAGGTGGCGATGCTGGCGTCAAACAGACTGTCGGTTGCGGATTTGCGCCCGACTACCGTGACATTACCTTTATAAAGCTTCACCCGCACCGTGCCGTTGACCGTGGCCTGTGAGGCATCAATCATCTGCTGCATGAGCTTGCGCTCCGGGCTCCACCAGTAACCGTTGTAGATCAGGCTCGCGTAGCGCGGCATCAATTCATCCTTGAGATGCGCGACCTCCCGGTCCAGGGTGATAGACTCGATGGCGCGATGCGCCTTGATCATGATCGTGCCGCCCGGCGTCTCGTAACAGCCGCGCGACTTCATGCCGACATAACGATTCTCGACAATATCCAGCCGGCCAATGCCATTCGCGCCGCCGATGCGGTTCAAGGTCTCCAGCACCTTGGCCGGCGTCATCTTCTCGCCGTTGATGGCGCTGATGTCGCCCTTGGTATAAGTAAGTTCGAGATAGCTTGCCTTATCCGGCGCCTTCTCCTGCGACACCGTCCAGCGCCACATGTCTTCTTCGGGTTCAGCCCACGGATCTTCCAGCACACCGCCTTCATAAGAGATGTGCAGCAGATTCGCATCCATCGAATAGGGCGATTTCTTGCCGCGCTTCATCTCGACGGGAATGGCATGCTTCTCCGCATAGGCCAGCAGTTTCTCACGTGATGTCAGATCCCACTCCCGCCACGGCGCGATCACATGCACGTCGGGCTTGAGCGCGTAGTAACCCAGTTCAAAGCGCACCTGATCGTTACCCTTCCCCGTCGCACCGTGCGATACCGCATCCGCACCGGTTTGATTGGCGATCTCGATCTGGCGCTTGGCAATCAAGGGCCGCGCGATTGAGGTGCCGAGCAGGTATTCGCCCTCGTAGATCGCATTGGCGCGGAACATGGGGAATACGAAATCGCGCGCAAACTCCTCGCGCAGATCGTCGATGTAGATTTCCTTCACCCCCGCCGCCTTGGCCTTGGCGCGCGCGGGCTCGACCTCTTCGCCCTGGCCGATATCGGCGGTAAAAGTCACCACCTCACAGTGATAATTCTCCTGCAACCATTTGAGGATGACGGAGGTATCAAGACCACCGGAGTAGGCGAGTACGACTTTTTTAATTTCAGACATTTAAGCTCCAAACGTAGGGTGGGTTAGCGTAGCGTAACCCGCCAGAGATTGGTGGGTTACGGCGCTGCGCGCCTAACCCACCCTACTTACTTGCTACTTTCTCTGTTCGTCGCAGGCGCGACAACAAGCGCCGCGCCATGTCGCCGAACAGTTCGGTTTGCGTGGGGTGCGGATGGATGGCGTGCGCGACCTGTTCCAGCGTCATGTCACCCGCCACCATCATCACTGCTTCGCCGATTAAAGTGTCGGCGTGGTCGGCGAGAAAATGCACGCCGATGATGCGGCGCGTTTTCTTGTCGGCAACGAGCTTAATCAGGCCCAGCGTCTCATCGGTAATCATGGCCTTGGCGTCGATGCTCATGGGCACTTTGACTTCGACGGCGTCTATGTTTTTGGCCTTGGCCTGCTCCACGGACAAGCCGACAAACGCGGCCTGCGGGCGCGTGAAGATCACGCCGCAGTCCTTGTCCTGATTGTATCTGGCGTCTGCGCCGATGATGTTCGCTGCAACGACGCGCCCCTGCGTGCCTGCGGTGTGCGCGAGCATGTAGCCGCCGATCACGTCGCCGGCCGCGAAGATGTGCGGCACGCTGGTGCGGCAGCGCGCATCGGCTTTAATCACGCCGTTCTCGACCGCGACAGCGGCCTTATCCAGCTTAAGAGGCTCCAGCACCGGGCGCTTGCCGGTCGCCATCAGCACGTAATCACAGCTCAGCGTGTGGTTTTTATTTTCCGCATCGGCAAAACTCAGTTTCATCGCGCCGGGCTTGCCTTTGATGTCCTGCACCTTGGTGGAGACGTGCACGGTAAGGTGTGGGTCTTTATTCAGAATCTCGATGAGATTTTTGGCGATCTCCTGCTCGACTTCGGCGAGCAGACGCGGCTGGCCTTCGAGCAGCGTGACCTCGCTGCCGAAATCCTGAAAAATCTGCGCCATCTCCACACCGATGGCGCCGCCGCCGACGATGGCAAGTTTTTTAGGCGCCTGTTTGAGCGTCCACACCGTGTCGGAGGTCAGCACACCGCCGTTTTTCAGGCCTTCCTGTGCACCGGGAATCGGCGGCACAAACGGCGGCGCACCGGCGGCAATCACCGCGCAGCCGAAGGTAATGTGCTCGCCCTTGGAGCCGTCGCCTTGCGGCGCACGTGGGTGCGGATCGCTGCCGTTGGCGGAGGTGTCCACAAATAAACGATGGTCGGTTTCAAATGAAGCGAAACCCTGGATGAGCTTGATCTTGACGCCGGTGTCGGTCTTTTTCGCCATCTCGCCGCGCGTCTCAAGCACCTTGCGCCGCGTCTTTTCCAGTAGCGCGAAATTCAATTTGCCCCCGGTGGTGCCTTCCACGCCGAGGTGCGCGTCGTGCACGCGGTCGCGCAGGCGGTCCGCCGCCGCGCGCCACGCCTTCGATGGAATGCAGCCGCGCCACAGACATTCGCCGCCGGGCAGCGGCGCGTCGTTCACCATCGCTACCTTGATGCCGTGTTCGGCAAGTTCGCGTGCGCAGTCTTCGCCGCCCGGGCCGCCGCCGATGACGACGACGTCGTAATCCCACTTGCCTTCGGGTATTGCAGGACCGAGCGTTCCCATCCAGCTCTCCGGTTGTTCGATATAACCTTTCAAGGTATTGAGAAACAGCGCCACTTCCGCACCGTTCACCACGCGATGATCGGCGGTCACGGTGAGCGGCATGCCCTGCTCCTGCGTCGTGGCGATGGCGAGGATGGCCGCCGTGCCGGGGGTGGGAATGGCATCGAAATAACTCACGCCGAGCATGCCCATGTTGGAAATCATGAAGGTCGGATTGGCGTATTCCTCCGGCTTCAGGCGCCGCACGCGTGCGCGCTCAACCAGGTCTTTCCATGAGGTATTTAATTCATCGAGGCCGCGCGACTCGCAGTGCCTGAGCACCGGCACCACGAGACCGCCGCTGTCCGCCGAAACCGCGATGCCGATGTCTACATCGTCGCGCTCGACCAGTTTGTCCACCGGCTGATAGGCCCAGTTGACGGTCGGATGTTTTTTGATCGCCTCAGCGCAGGCCTTGGCGATGAGCACGGTGAGCGAGACGCCTTTACGCTTCGCCGCCTTGATGAGATTTTCCGGCTTGGCGTGCAGCGTGACATGGAACGTCGGCATGGTGAGCGCCGCCGTCATGGAGTGAGTCACCGCACGTTCCATCGCGGTCATGGCGCGGCCATGACCCGGTACCTGAACTTCCGGCATCACGTGCGCGGGGATTTGCGGCGCGACCTCGCTCGGACGCTCCAGCGGCTGCGCGCGGCGCACATCCTGCGCGGTAATCACGCCGTC
>Ga0184616_10000065_pt1 | contig 18884 bp, 8 predicted proteins | sample PLM4_90_coex_FD_133145 | JGI IMG/M metagenome (GOLD analysis project Ga0184616, IMG submission 133145) | Groundwater sediment microbial communities from an aquifer in East River, Colorado, USA - PLM4_90_coex | ecosystem: Environmental > Terrestrial > Soil > Riparian zone | place: USA: East...
CCCTACAGGTCAGTCGATTTTCTGGACCAAGGCTCTCGATCTGACCTTCCCTAGCGCTTTTGCCTTGTCTTGGCGTATGCTGATCAACAGTGTACCTGTTCTTGATGGGGTCTTCACGGGAGTCGGCGCTGGGTATTCCGATGACTTGTTAGCGTTTGTTGTCGGCTTCTTGGACGTTGGTGGCGTCAAGAAAATAGGTTTTTTGAAGCGTGGCTTTGGGGACAATCCTTCCGTTGAATCTTCGTGGACAGGTGGCTTGGATACAGACTCCTTGCCAACCGGGCTCCCCGTAGAATTCGATTGGAGTGTTCTGCATAGTTACCGTCTATTCAAAGATCCAAGCGGTGTGGTTCATCTTCTTGTGGATGGCAACATCGTCGACAGCTTGAGGATCACAACAAATGAAGCTCCTTTCCTTGAGGAGCTGAATGCGCCCTTTGATGAGCTACAGGGAGTTTTCTTTGGTTCCTTGTCTCGAGTAGCCGAGAACTCTTCAGATTGGGATTTCATACGGTACTTGATTCTACCTACGAACCCGATTCAAACGAGCCCTTCCTCTTTCGTGAACTATGAAGGAACTGTCAATCCTGAGGTGGCGACTAAGCCTTGGACCCCAGTTGGTTACCATGGGACAGAGACCATTCTTGGTGGGGCCGCCCTGTTGCTGGATTCCACAAGTGCTACTGACGTTGGGACTTCGGCTCAAGTCGGCTTGATTGGGGGAGACTTTAGGGGGTTCGTCCGGATGGAGCCCCTGCTGTTGGCCGCCTCTCAAGTGGTCCTAGACGTAGATGTACAACTCAGAACATACACCCACGGGATCGACCCCTATGGGTTGCTCTTCGCTGTAGACGACGGATCCAGACTCATCCAAGTGGCTTTCTTGGCTAGTAGCTCGACGCCCAAGTTGAGTTATGGGGGCCGCTCATTTCCCGAGGACTTCAGCCCTTACGTTTGGTCCTCTTTGGGTACTGCTACTGCCAGCATGATCGGTAGGGTCCTTCGCATTACGGATTCGTCGACTTCTACGGGGAAGGTTTACTTCATCGACGATTTGGCTCCACCTTTGTCGGATGCCCGAGTCGTTGATGTTACCACGGACTATTTCCTCGAGTTCCGGTGCCGTATGCTGTCCTATACGGCGGATCCAGCGGGTTTTGCTGGGGCGGTTGGCCAAGTTTCTGACGGTACCAGGTCCATTGGCATCATGCTGGAAGATATCGGGGGCACCAAGTACGTGACCCTGCATTCGGACGGAATTGCTGTACCCTCAGGCCAGTTCGCCTTCAATTGGGGCTCCGCTTATCATACCTACCGTTTGGCCAAGAACACAGCTGGTAACCTAGTCAGCCTATTCGTCGATGGGGTCTTTTTGGGATCGGCAGCCTACAGTGCTTTTGCTGCGACGCCAGGCACGGCCGTCATCTCTTTTGGGTCTTCGACGTCCTCGAGTGTTGCTTCTCGTTCGGTGACTGAGTGGGCCTATTGCAATGCTTGGAGAACGCGTAGTGATCTGAAGCGCTACGTTGGCATCTGGAAGGGTTTTGATGACAACGCTCTCACTGGCTACCACCTACCTGTAAAGACTACGGGAATCGGGGCTCAGGTGGCAGGAAACGGTCTTGGTGACAACGCCGCCGATTTCATTGCAGCTTTAGTCACAGGCGGGGACCAATTGATAGTGGATGTAGGGTCGAATAAGGGGGTCTATACGATTGCAGCCGTTATTGACGCCAACAACTTAACCATCTCTGGAAGTTGGCCTGTGGCGCCTTCAGTTGTGAGCTATCGGATCATCAAAGAAACTGATTGGTCGACCTCGCACAAGTACCGTCTCACAAAGGATTCCACGGGTGAAGTGGACTTGTTTCTGGATGCTCAACCTGATGCTCTGATCCGCATAGGGTACAACTCCATTGACCTGCCCGAGAGTGGCGTGGGTATCGTCAAAACCCTATCCAATGGCTTGGCTTCGATTGTGTTTGGATCCTTCAGTCCAGAGGACCTCGAACAATCGTGGTGGGATTTCGTTCGCTACGGGATCACTCGAACTCCAACAGAGCGAGAAATAGCACCTCACCATCAAGTTCTAAATCAGTGGAATGTGATGGAAAGCCCCGAGCTCTTGACCACCACCATTCCACACCCTTTGACCAGCTACAAGTCGAGCTCTACGGGCATAACTCCGAAGATTGACCCAGACTTTTTGGCAAATACTGGACTCTCAGCCTTCACACAACTCAACGATGGTACGCCTTTAGTGCCGAGTACACAGACATATGAAGTGCGTAAGCCTTACCCGGTTCAAACGAACATTTCGACTTTGAGCACCCCTTCGGATGTTATGGCCAACCAGCCATTCACCATCAATGATGGTGAGATTCAATACGAACTCATCCTCCCGGACGATATTCTGTATTCGTCCTTGGACGTTATCGAGCAGACAACTGGAGACGAGGCACCAATCACCCCCTTTGGGGACCATACAGGTCCTACTGACTTGGGTATTCAGTATACCAAGAGGGTGTGCCTAAATTATGTAGCTACTACGTTACCTGAGAACGACACGGCGTCGCCTACTCCTTGGTCTCGACATAGTGATGTTCCTTCCGATGTTATGGCGTCGGTTCTCGGTGGGATTCTCACCTATCAAACCATCGGGTCTCGTACGGCCTACCTGAACAACACCCCGTTACCGGATGCGCCAAGCCTTGTGACAGAGGTTAGATTTCGCCTAAGACTCATTGATGATGCAACTCTTGGGACGGGAGACACTAAGGTTCGTTTTGGGCTTTCGGCCCCAGGGTTGACAGTGGCTTTAGCTTTCGTCACGACCGTGATGGCTGAGCGCTATGTCCTAGTGGTCGATTTGAATTCAGGCAACTATTTAGGTTCTGTGAGTTTCGATTTCTTAGACGGGGCCTTCCACAACTATCGCATTGTGCGAGATCCAGGGGCCGGTGTGGTCCAAGTTTTCATTGATGCCTAAACCACAGTGAGATAACAATGGCCGCAACAGCACTACTCAGGTTCACTCAAGGGCTTACTATTGGCGCCAACGGTCAGGCCCTCAAAGGTGTCATTGGTACCGCCGTAATGGTGCTAAACAGCGACAACACGGATGTCGCTTCGTGGCAGATTGACTTAGTCTACGTTGATCCTGCCAGTGCCCTTGTTCCAGCCACACCCTACGCCTTCAATGACAATGGTAGCGTAGCTACGGCTACCTTTACACCTGATGTACGGGGAAGCTATCGCCTTGTCCTAAAAGTGTGGGCTCTTCCGGGCCGTGTTGGGGATCCTACAGATACTGACATTCGAGTCTTCGCTGTACCTGAGATCAACGGTTTCGTTGTTCCTCCGGCTCAGCTATGGCCGCGGCCGTTGCCACCTTTAGCTTCTGGTGATCCTGGTGCTAAGGCCTCTGAGTTCAACTTCGGTGGACAAGCGGATGGTTGGGCTGGTGATGGGTCCAGTGATGGCCTTTTGAACGAACTGATTCGTCGGGTTGACAATCTGACCTCAGCCACATCAGTACAAGAGATTCTTCCTGTTTTGACGAATGGTCAGACGGCATTCACTCTCTCTCGTCCGACGACGTCGGATTCAACCGTTGTGCTATACGTCAACGGCGTCAAGCAGACCTACGGTACGGACTATACGGTAGGTGGGGCCAATCTCACTTACTTAGGCACAACGCCAAGCCTTGTGACGACGGACGTTGTTGAGGTTTGGTTCATCGTAGGGAGTCAACTTGTAGGCAACAATTCCACTCGTCAAGAAACCATACCCGTAACGGCTAACGGCCAGACAATATTTACGCTGTCTGAGGCAACAACTTCCAACACAACTGTGGAGATGTTCCTTAACAGCGCTAAGATGCAATACGGTACGGATTACTCCGTGAACGGCCTCAATGTGACCTACACGGGGTCAATACCTACTCAGACGACGGATGTCGTCGAGTTTTGGTACGTCATAGGTCCGATCGTGGGTGGCGGTGGTAGTGGGACCGTTGACTTCTTGCCCGATCCCGACACAGGTTGGTATGCTGAGAAACTCCACTCATTTGGAATGATAGCCCCTAAGTCTCTCATTCAATCTGGTTCAAATCTTTGGGTGGTTGATGAGGGCGATCAGTCCAACATCCCTGCTGCCTTGATTCGTGTTGATATAACCACTCGACGACCCCAGGTCATCAGTAGAGCCCCATACTTGGGGGAGCGTTGGAAGTCGTTTGCTTTTTACACCTCAACTGTGGGAGCAATCATTTCGGATGATGCCTCAGGTAATCGACACCTTTTTGAGGTAACCATCAGCGGTAACCAGATTTTCGTTGATACAGGTAACCCGTATTTGCTAGGAGCTTCAACAGGTACGGATCCCGTTCCGGCACCTTGGCGTCCTTACGACAACGAAGCCCCTCTCATTTTTGCCGGTGGTTACTATTGGACTGTTGTGAGCACAGGGGTCGTTCGGATCGATCCGACGAACTTGTCTGGACCCTACACGACGATCCCAATAACCAATTGTCGTTGGTTGGTTTACGATGCTGATGGCACACATTATTCCGATAGCCAACCGAGACTCTGGGTGCTTTCAAACTCAGGCGTACCTTCGGTTAGCCGTATTGAGTTGACGGGTCTAACTGTCGAGAGTTCTGTAGCACCCTTCGGTGTGACCAATTCTACAGCAACTCAAATTCTGATCGGTGGCAGCCATCTGTTTGTGATTGGCTATGATGGTACGACTCTGGATCATATTGCCCGCATCAATTTGAACCCCGCGGCTCTCACCAGTGTCGCACCCATTACGGGTGTCCGTGGGCCCTTGAGTGCTGTCTATGAACCATCCGCGGGCAAACTCATAGTCGTTGGTATTGAGGCGAGTCTCAGCATTAACTACACGATAAGCCGTGTCGATCCTACGACTCTGGCCACAGAGCAAACTGTTGTAGGTAACCCTGCTAATGGCTACCTACCGCGTCCTGTGTTGATGCCTTACCCCTTGGCAGCCTTGAGTTCTACGTGGATCCCGGACTCCACTATAAATACTGTTCGTCAAGTAGTCACGAGTTCTTTGGCTTCCACCAACTTACACCCATTCTCACTGGAGTACCAGGAACCCAATTACGCGTTTGATGTCGTTTATGTCGACATGCACGCCACGTATTCCTACTCCTACGGATCACCTGAAAATCCCTACAAGCGATTGAGTGATGTCTTCCTGACCATTTTCTTGGACACCACGCTGATACTAGCTAGGGGCGACTACACTACTTTGGATGCCGGTCCTTTGACGCCTCCAACCAACATCAACTTCGTAGGGAGGGGTGAACCTTCGATTACGACGATTCCTGCTTTGACAGCCGCAGGACTGAATATCTCGTTGCAGAATGTCACGGTTGGTAACATCACCGCGACTAGCCTCATTTTGGATAATTGCGTCATAAGGCCAGGATCGGCCATCGTTGCCACTAGTGTTCAACTTCAGAACACTGTGGTGAGTAGCACTGTCAGCTTCACTTCGACTACCTTGTATGCGGACAATACCTCGACTTACTGGTTCGACACGAATGGGGCTACGCTTACAGGTACTCGAACCCTTATCAGTGCTCCAGCCGAAAGACTACGAACGGCAACCGGTGCGGTCGATGTCTCTGCCGCTGCTGCTCCTTCTATCGGTCAATTCCTCGTGGCGACGAGTTCCACGACGGCAACGTGGCAAACGCCGGGTACTGGACCTACATGGCAAACGCTGCTGGACGTCGACTTTACCGCCGAAGCCGCGCAGAACTTCTCGATTGATGGCAACTACACGATCGACGGCATCACGTGGACGAAAGTCGGATCAGCTAAGCAAGACGACGGCAGCGACCCCACCCGTCGCTGGGAAATCATACCGGGATCTGGGTTACGCGCCACATGCGCAGACAATACGACCGGCTTCGATTCGGATGACCTCACATTCCCCGCGATGTGGCCGGTTCTGCTGCTTGGCACGTTGACGGGTCTGATTGCCCCGCCTATTCGAATCTCAGCCATTCTAGGTGCAACGAAATCTTCACTCGCTGGAGATGTTGTTTTTGCTATTGGAATCGAAGCCCGAGACGCGACTACACGTGTTCGCCAAATGGCTCAAAAAGGGATTGCAACTTCGACTGGCGGACCCTGGACGAACACTTATTGTCGAGGGTCCACCGGCTCATGGGATAATACAACGCTACTCGCTAACTCAAACACATTGGTTCTACTCTGTCCAACAGGCCTACTTTCCGATTCGGTCTATGCACTTATCACTACAACCATTGGCAATGTCTTCCCTACTAATTTTGGAACTGACTATGCTTGTGTCGCCAAAGGTACAGGACCGCTTAGCATTGTAGCCGACACCAATGCTGCAGCCACGTCCGTGAATAACTGGCGGTGCCCAATTTCCACCAACCGTTACATCGATTGCTTTGTGACGAGATACCGCATCGAGGCGTTGTTCTAAGTGTCCCCAGACGGATTAATGGCCTACCTGGCGCTCAACAGCTTGTGTGTCCTGAAGCGTATAAACGTCACGACAGGCGTAGTGTCGGACTTAACTATTTCCGGTGGTGGAGCAGGTACTGTATCAGTGATTAGACTTCGGGGATGAATTGTAGGACCTATGAAATTCTGCGTGCTCCACTCAAGAGACTACTCGCCGGCAACCATCACTGTGCCGAAGGTTGAACGTTATTGTTCCCTTCATAGTCACAGCCTTGTTCGAAGGGTGGGCTCCACAACCTACGAAGGTTGGGAGAGAGTCCCTTTCCTGCAGGAGATGATGGCTTCGGTAGATGAAGGTACTTGGCTAGTTTGGTGCGAGGCCAATGTCCTGTTCTTGCGAGAGGATTTTGACCTAAGGGGCAACATATCCGAGGACAAAAGCTTTGTCTTTGCTGATAGTGGCACTAGCCCTTGGTTGAACGCAGGGTTCTTTGCCCTAAAGGTCGAACCTATTAGCCGGGAGCTCTTGAGCCGTTGTTTGGCGACCAAGGACATAGGTCCTGTTGGCTTTGGGTCTCACAAGACGGTTCAAGAGGCTTTCCGTGGGGTTGTAGAGACAGACACGTTGATGAAGGGGCGAACTGCTAGGTTCTCTTCAAGCGTCATTCAAGGGCCCAAGACAGAATATTCAAAAACTGCTTTCGCCGCTCACTTGAGTACCCCGGGAACGTCAGCACAAGTTCTCGAAAGAGTGAAACTCGTTCTTGAAAGGGGTTGGGGCTCCGTCGGCTTGTCCCTAACGAGGTCATAATGGCTGGATTTGGTGGATCAAGATGGGGTCAAGGCGCTTGGGGTGATAGCGAAGATTTTGTTCGCCCTGTGCTTGAGGTGTTTATCGACGACACCTGTCTTGTCACGGATGAATCCGAGTATGCGATCCCACTTAGGGTATCGCATGCCACGGCCTTGAGTCTTTTTACTGTTAGGGTTCGGTTTTCAAACGAAATAGACATCACTTTCCCACCATTTAGTGATCCAACCAACTACACAATACCCGGGTTGCTCATCACTGGTGTGACCATTTATGGCGTTGACACCATCATTCTGAATACGACGCCGGCTCAAAGCAACTTGGTCTACGTTGTTACGGTTGCTCAAGGTCGAAGCATTAATGGGGATTTGCTCGGCCCTGACGACTCGGCTGCCTTCTTAGGCTTTGTACTGATCCCATCATTCATAGCCGGCGCTATCTCAGCGACTCAAATAGATCTGATCTTCTCGACTGAGATGAATCCTGATGCGGCCTTCACCTCGATAGGCAGCTACATTATTCGGGGTGGCCCTGGGGGTGTGACCATTCCCATCTTGTCCGCCACAGTTTCAGGTGGGGTTCCTATACGACGGGTGACCCTAAGGCTGGCCACACCCCTTCAGTCGATGGAAACCTACGCTGCCGTAGTTTCCTCGGCAGTCACGAGCATCCTAGGCCAAATTGTATCCCCCGATACCTACTTGTTCAAGTGGGCCGATATGTCACGGCCAGCCCATGGGGCACCGCTCGAAATTCCAATTCGGGCCTTCTCCGGTGAGGTGGAAGGTGGGATTCTTGGCAATCCTGCCGGGCAAGTCTTCTTCTCACCAGCTTATGAAGCTGTTGGAGCAACATCCGCTATTGAGTTGGAGTCGGTGTCTGTTTGCACCCGAGCTTTTGATCAGTACGAGTTTCCGAGCCTTCCGGATCCCCCATCCCTGTACACATTTGGGCCGGGGGTATCGAGCGTCTTGAGTGCTGGGTTCATTCTTTGGGCCCCCGCAGAGAAGCTTGGCTTGTTCAAGAGTAAGCTTTCCAACTTTGGACAGGAGGATGTCCTACCCAAGATCTACGACTCTTCTACGGGGAACCTCGAGTCTCCAATCGGGGACACTCCGGCCATCGCTACCCTGCGAGAGACTATCGATATCACCAGGGCCTCGTTCTTGAATGACCTTAGGTGGCGTACTTTCCCAGGCACAGGCGCGACCGTTTTTATGACGGCCGACAATATGACGCCTATTGGTCCAGGGCCTACTACGATTCGGGCGCTATCCCGGCCAAGGGCTGAAGTTAGGGATCCTCACGACTTCATAGACTTGTTGGATGAAGTCGACGTCATAATACCTAAGTTTGAGGACGTCATCAGCGTTACGGACTCGGTGGACGTTGAGGTCTACGCCTTCTTCAGTGTCCTTGTTTCGGATGCTATTGCGTTGGGAGACCAAGCCACTTCGGCCATGACTAAGGTGGTCTCACATTCGGACGCTATCTCTGTGAGTGACCAGGTAATCCGATCCGCGACCAAGGGTGTGGTGGTTTCGGATAGTGTCTCGTTGGTAGATGGCGCCTCAGCTTCAAAGGAGTATGCGGTCTTAGTCTCTGATTCGGTTGCCCTAAGTGATCAAGTGAGTATTGAATGTTTGATCCTTGTGTCGGATACTCTTAGTGTTACTGATGAAGTGACAATTGAGTCTGGGATGGATCCTGGGGCCCTATACAGTGCTCTGCAGACAATATTCGGAGCATTACTTACGGGTGTTTGGGTTGGTGAAGACCTTATTGTTGACGGCTCGAACAACATCACTAGTTGGCCAGAACGTACCAATATTGGCACGTTGACGAATGTTCACGCTACGAACCGTTTCACTACACGTACTGTGAATGGACGTCTGTGGATGTACACATCAGTCGAGGCAGGGAAGGCTTTGATGAGCCCTGTTGGAGTGGGAGGTACCGTGTACATGGTGATGGTGTCTATGCCACCTCTTCCATTTACAGACTATAAGGTGGCCTTAGGAGCAAACATTTACCAAGTCCTTGCTGGGGCATCAGGAACAAGTACCCTATATACTGCTCAATCTACCCTCCGATACGTGGACGGGGTTCTAACGGACACAGTGAGCAGTGGTATCCACTTAATTGAGGCCACATCGGGGTACTCTAATAGATTCTATGTTGGTGGCCTTGAGGGATCCTATCCCGGTTACCCTGGCCGTGATTGGACGGCGGACATTGGCTGTGTAGTGGCCCTCTCAAGTGCCCCTACTAGTCAACAGCGTGCAGATGCCTTGGCACTCCTAAATACCTACTACAGCGTTCCCTGAGGCAATCTTTGCGGACTGCCGCCCTTGAAGAGGACCGTCCAAACGGCACCCTTCAAGTTTTCGGGCGAAATTCTCTTTATGCACCTTCTTCTCGTGAAGAGGACATGGACATGAAGATACCCGAACAATTTAGGGCGCCTCAGGGACAGGTAGCCTCGGCTTTTGCTGTTCGTCCGGCCGACGACTACAAGGAGTCCGGTTATTACGTCCGCGGGGACGTTTTCTTCACCCTTCGGGACGCTGTGACGAGGGAAGTTCAGGAGTACCGGGAACTTCGAAATCTCGTCGTCCTTGACGCGAGCATTCTCATTGCTCGCCTCATGAAGGACAATCTTGAGCCCCCACATAGTCTTTATGCCTTAGCAATAGGCTCTGGTGATACCGGGTGGAACCCGATGAGTCCTCCAGCAGCCACTAACACTCAACGGGCGCTCTACGCTGAGATCACTCGTAAGACGTTCACAGAGACAGCGTTCATCGATGGTGCTGGTGTTCCTGTAGCCTATCCAACGAAAGTTGTTGACTTTACAACGATCTACACTGAAAGTGAAGCCGTTGGTCCTCTCGTTGAGATGGGTCTTTTAGGGGGAAACATCAGCACCAACATGTCGGTGAGAAACCCGGTTACCCCACCCAACGGAACCTACGATCCGACGGTAGACCTGACCACTCGTGAGACTTTATGTAATTACTTGGTTTTTCCAGTAATCAACAAGCCGGCCACTAGTACGCTTGAGATCGTTTGGCGACTTTCGTTTTAGGATGCACATGGCTGACCCAAAGACTTGCGTCAAGTGTGGTCAACCTGAAGGGGTTGTCACGTTTGCTTTAGAAAAGACTCGGAATGGCTCTCTTCGAGCTCGGCGTGATTGTGTGGAGTGTCGAAGGAAGTCCAGCAAAAAGTACTACCAAGCCAATCCTAAGTATTTTTCCGGTTACCGCGAAGAGCACAAAGAAAGGTATCTCAAGCAGGCGGTTGGTTGTAATCGTGAGAGGCGGCACAAGCGGTACGCTTTGATCAAGATTCTCAAGGAATCAAAGCCTTGCACGGATTGTGGTAAATCTTTCCCGTACTTCGTAATGGACTTCGATCATCGGGATCCTTCGTTGAAGGTGAATGACGTCTCGACCTTGGTGAAGACCTACGTGCCTTGGGATCGAGTTCTAGAAGAAGTAACCAAGTGTGATCTTGTATGTGCTAACTGCCACCGTCTTCGTACTTACAAGGGTCAGACCTGCTACAGAACCAGAAGGTTCGAGCAGCATCGAACCGTTTTGGATCAACTCAAAGCAACAACACCTTGCCGTGACTGTGGTATTTTTCATCAACCGTGTCAGATGGACTTTGACCACACAGGTATCGAGTCTAAGGTGGCCAACATAGCTCGACTAGTTGATCTACCAACCAAATTAGTTGCTGAACTCAAGAAGTGCCATCTTGTGTGTGCTAACTGCCATCGTGTTAGAGGTTCAACAGGTCTTCGTCCTAACGACCCTCAACACACTGAAGCTCTTGTTGAACGATTTCTTGCTATCCTAAACAGTACACCACTTCCTGCTGACCGCAGGGTATCTCCTTTCCCCTTACCTCACTTTTTGGGGAAGGTGCCCGATAAAGAACTCTCGGCTATGACGGGAATCTCACGTTCGATGGTTGTGTGGCATCGTAGGAAGTCCGGCATAGTCCTAAATACTCAGGGTAATAGGGTCGAACAATGAGCGACAAGAACTACGGCCCGGCAACGTCGGGTTACAGAGATCCCGAAGGACGGTCGTTTGAGACTGTTGTCTACCAAGCCGCTAAGCCGGTTCTAGACATTGAGCTAAATCTTGCCCAAGATGCTGGACAGGATATGAACCTGCGGCTGCAACGCAGGACCTACCCATCAGGGTGGCTCTCAGAAGAGTTCACCAACGACTATGCGTCCTATGTTTGGGCTTACACAGGAATCCCTGTTGCCAATCAGCTCACACTTTGGCCCTTTCAAGCCATTGTCAACGGGTGGCATCTCCGTATTACGAACACTAACTACAACACAGCGGGCATAAATGCTGTGGACTTGGGAGCCTCTCCCGTTGGTGTTGGGTCAAAGAGGACTGACTTCGTCATCTTAGAGGTGTGGCGACGATTGCTTCCTGCGGCCCCTGCAACGACAGGCAAGAGCCCGACGGGTAGGATCTGGCAGAACGGTAACGTCAAGATAGCCCCTGCCGATGACCTGGCTCTCAATTACTCGGACGATATACTGGATGGTGCTGTTGGATCAGAGACGACCAAGCGGGTTCAGATCCAGTATCGCCTTCGGGTCATCAATGGCATCGACCTCTTCACGTACTCCTTTGGGTTCAATGACCCTACAGTTGTAGCCCATTCAGTTCCGGCTTCTGCAGCAGCACCGGATGGTGTAGCAACGGTTTTCACGTATAGCAACCAGTCTTCCAGCAGTGATTCGGGCCTGTGGCGAGCGGGTAATGGAGATCCGTCTAACACACTAGGCACCGTAGATGGATACATTTACGCTCTACCTCTTTGTGCAGTCTTCCGACGCAACTCGACGGCTTTTGATCGCAACACGAACACTAATGGGGGTGTTGCTTACCCGGGTCCCTCAGATCGTCCAGATCAACTGTTCACTGACATCGTCGATAGCATTGATGTCTACGACATGCGGAATGGTACTTCTCCTAGTGGTTGGGACTACACGGAACTCCTTCAGAAGAACACCGGACTCCTTCTGGAGAACTTGGCTCGTACCGAGATTGGCTCCACGCTGCTAGGTGGCGGTGTTGAAGGATCCACGCTGCTTTGGGCTGACGAGATTGGTCTCTCGAATGCCAATGGTGGTGACGGTATTACTACCGGGGATACCCCCGGAGCCGAGTTTATTGGCGAATTTGATGCCGTACGAAGGGCTTTTTCTGATCGTCCCACCTATGAGACTATCGTTCTGAATTTCTCTCCTAGTGACCAAAGTGGGGCGCCTAGTGCTACTTGGGTCATGGGGCGAACGATTACGATAAGCCCTTCGGCCCTAGGCGTGTGGCCTTATCTACCCTTCAATTGGACGGCTTTCGCCCCTTCGAACGTCACTATCTTAGACGTGACCCGGACGGCCTTTGTTGGTACTAGCCCTGGGCAGCTATCCTTCAATGCCACAGCTAACTTCCTGGTTCAGGGGTTAGGGGCACTTCCTCAGGGTGCTATTACCCTCACCATAGGCTCGGTGACAGACGGCGTCAACACGGCAACAACGGAGGATCTGTACGTCACCATCTTGGTGGCTTATCCTCCAGGTGTTGGTTTGACCAAAACCCCAACATCCGTGTTGGGTACTTCAGGTCCCTATGTGAATGGTGTTCTGATCAACAATCCGGCTCAGTTGCCGGCAGGGAGTCCAATCCTTTACGCCAGCCTGGTCAGCCCCAGTCTAAATTATGTCAACCGTGAGGTCCGCCTTGAATACCTTACGGCTTCGCACACTTTCAGCTATAGACCGGGAGCCGGAGCTAGCAACAACGTTCTCTACTTGCCAGAACGGCCTTATCTTTTTGCGTTGCCGTCAATCACTATCAATGGCAGTCCTTATGTTGGTGGCATTCTGATTAGCGCTTACCAACTGACTTTGGATCCGGGATCGGTAGTCAGCGGGGATGACGTATTCATTTCGTACCAGTCGGTTCGAGCTCTTCCTCAGAATGGAGAGCAACTTACCGTCTACTACCAAACGGTACCTCCTCAGACGATCCGAGAAGCTCTACTTCCAACCAATCTATCGTTGGATGCTACGAGTATCTCCCAGAACATGTTCGTGATCACAGCTGGAAGTGGCGCGGATGGCGAGGCTTACCCCTACCCGTACCAATACGTTCAAGCAGGAGCGGTGTACCCGTCTTCCTCAGGGACTTATGCTGGGGATCATGAGCTTGATGGGGACTTGAGGGTGTCTATTCAGGCCCTCTACACGGATACAGGCTTCATGCAAGTTCCTGTTCATCTTCCCCTAGCACCGGCACCAAGTAGTATGTCATTTGGTCGGTCTCCGGGGGATGCCGACGTGGAGGGACGAACCTACTACAAGACAACACCATTCTACAAGATGTTGGCAGTGGGTCCCACATTGAGTGACCCCAAGAAGCACAAGAATCTGTTGCCCGTTCTATGTGAAGTCCCAAGCAACTACCCGTTCGCCTACCGAGGTGAGTTGGTCTTGGTCATCCTAAGTCGCTGGGCTTCCTTCGACGATTCCAATTCAGTGGGTTTCCTAAGTGACCTCACACAGAACACAACCTCGGCAAGCATCTATCGCCTAAAGGGCAACCTACTGAGCAACAGGAGAACCTGATGCCTTCATATCAAGATCCAAGCACGATTCTGACGGGGCCTGGCAGAGTCCATGTTGACGTGGTTAGTGCCGCGGCTGACCTCTATAGTACAGGTTCCTCGGCGACGTTAGCCCAGCTTGCAGCAGTTATTGCTCAACCTTTGGCTTCCCCAAGTTCCAAGATTTATACGGCTGGAGTCAGTGGAGATACCACGAGAGTCATGGCCGCGGCTGATGGCCCTTTCTACATTGGGGACAACGTCGCCGACGACATTCAAGACCTCTTCAAGGTTGTGGTTGCCGCTGACGATACGGACATCTTCAACAGCAATACTCAGCAGTATGTTCGAATCTCTGCTATTAGTCCGTCGGTCATTGGTGGTGGTTTTGGTACCGTTGCTCTGACACTGACCTTTAGTACACCCGTTCCTGCGAACTTGCAGTACCGGGTGTACTACGGGCGCCGTGTAACGGTTGCGAGTCTTCCGGTTGAGATGACTTCGAATCCGATGATTCGAAGGACACCTAATCGAGTACGTTTCCCCGAGTTTGATCGTACGGGTTACGCCCCGACGTCGATCTCCCCAGAACAGAACTACTCTTCTACGGGTTATCCGGATCCTTACCTAGCTCAGTGGAAAGCGTCACTAAGGGGTACGATATCGCCGACTGGTAACTCCGACACTTCCTATGGTGGTGCCTTAGGTTTTGTTCATGTTGGGCACTGTCGAAACGTTATTGATTCTAATGACGCAGCCAATCGAGGGCTTCCAGGCGCTGCTATTCTGAATGTTAGTGAGAAGGATATTCGGACCACCGTATTTTCTGGGGGTAACGCTGCTCTCACACGAGTTAACTCAACCCTATTAGGTACGGTTGCAAATCCGAACATCGTCAATCTCAATGGGTCGGACTATTTCTACCGGAACACACCAATACCACAGACAGCTATTCGTCTTGGTGTCGATATGGTAGAAGTGACGTTTGCTAACGGTTCAAAGAGTGTCTACGTAATAACTTCTTTTGGTGCTACGCCCAATCAAGCTAACGTAGCGACTTTGGGTGGGGGTTCTCCAAACTTCACTAACGGTTCGGCCACTTTCAAGTGGATTAGGCCTTCATTTTTCACAGGTGCTGTCCAAGAAGAATACAGTTTAGGGGGCTTTTTCGAACTTCGTGGTGCTTCCTACCTAACTCCGGGCTCTATCTCAACACTCCCTGGTCAAGAAATAGCCCACGCAGGCTTCTTCTTTGCTGCGGGCACGTCAAACCCAGCACGTGCAGGTACTAACAACTGGAACTTTGAGGCCATGTCTTGGGGCGCTTACCAAGACACTGACACGCCTTTAGGTGAAAAGCTTAAGAACGGGGCTCTATTGGGAGATGGATCCGTGCAGTCCTATGGGGGACGTATTGAGGGCCTTTTTTCAAAGAGGTCTGTCGGAGTCTACTTTATCACCGCAAGTAGCTCACAATTTTGGAACCCTCATGTTGAAAGTCTCTTATCCCTTAGGTTTGTTAATAGCACAGCCAAGACGGTGACTCTGTCATTTGACCCTGTGTACACACCCGAAGATGGTGATGAAATTGAGCTTATTGTGTGTAACTCAGACACATCCGGTTTAGGTGGGATGAGTAACATAGTCTGGCCGACATCTTTCACGTTCAGCGGTACTGACGGGGACATCACAGGCGTCTCAACAAGCGATCTCTATATGAAATTCGTTGGTACGTACATGGACGGTCTATTCTTCTTCACCCGTACGGACTACGAGGTCTAACTATGGGATCTTTATACCTGATTGACACACACAGCGCGATCTTGGCTAATTCCAAGATCAATGACACTGTGTCTTCTCCTGCGGGGTTTGCCACAGACATTCCCATTAGGGGTAGCTTTGTCGTCAACGTACCCTTTGATGTGCCTCTTGATGGAATTCCTCAGGACCTAGGCGATCTCATTACGAAGAAGTATTCAGGCATCCTGGCGATGTACCCAGGCTACCAAAATATTCTCTTCGATGAGCAGATCGACTCGGTTGGTTGGGTTTTCCCGCCAACTTTGGGTGGTAGTGTGGCTATCGGCACGATGGGTAATAGGCAGACCAACTCAGTTGTTTCGAATGGTACCTTGGAGAGTGGTACGACGGTGTTGGCCTCCAACCCTCAAACATGTGTCCTTAGGTGGGAAGCCTTTGAATACACTTACGATGACACTACGTCGGTCCAAGGACAGCGAAACTATCGAGAAGCCGATCCTGATTGGTTCATCGTACTTGTGTCCTTCAATGGTGGATCGACTTGGAATATCGTTCAGAATGGCCTTATTTTCTCTATTCCGTTGGTAGATCAAGGCGCCAACTTCCGGATTGCCTTTCAGAGGACAGGCCCAATTCAAAAGCTCTACTTGGGCAGCTGGGCACTCGTTTACTGATTTTGCGGGAGATGTAGATCATCATGACTGACAACTTTGGTACCGGTGTTTCTCGAGTCCTCGATCCTCAGCAGACGGGCTACCTTAACGTCATCTTCCAAGAGGGTAAGCCACCTTTGGATGCGGAGGTTAGCCTTGGAGGGCAAATTGCAACTGAGAACACTCGACAGTTAGCCCTTCGCGGCACGCCTTCTGGTTGGTATGGCGACGCCGTCAACCCGCAGGATTCGTTCGTCACGAATGTCAACTGGTCCAACTGGTTCCGTTTTGGCCCTCAGCTTGCGAACGAGAAGCAAGCAATTATGTGGGCTAACGTCAATGGTTGGACGGTCCCCGTTACCGGAACACTTACAGGAAATCCGCCAGGTTCGCCCAATAACGCCGACACGTGGAATCGCATCACTCTACCGCCTCCCCCAGCTAATACGGGAGATGCTCGGATCGACTTCGTGTTCCTTGAGGTTTGGAAAGCCAAGATTGCTCCGAATCCCTCCACAACCAATAAGCCAGCAGCATCGGCTATTTACCGCTTCGGTAACGTCGAAGGTGGTTACAGCTTCATCACAGACGACCTTCAGGACCCTGAGATTGGGTTCGAAACGTCCCAGCGAGTTCAACTACAATACCGCATCCGGATCGTGTCAGGTCTCGTGGGCCTAGCTAGCTACCCCGATGGGTTCGATCCTTCGGTCGTAAAGGGCCAGGGAGCTGCCACCAATCCTACGAGTTACGTCTTCGAGAACATGAGGAAGGAGCTCGGTGATTCTGGCCTTTGGCGGGCCGGAGACGGCACTCAGAACGCTCTTGGGACTGTGGACGGCTATGTGTACGCCATCCCCATTGCGGCCGTCTTTAGACGCAATAGCGTGGCTTGGGATGTCTCCAATCTCAATGGTGGCATCAGCCGCAATCCTACGGCCGTAGATCGTACAGGGTACAGGACCTTCGCAACCGTACCTACCCTCATTGCGGGAATCACGGCTACAGCTACGTCGCTGACCCTAACCTCAGTGGCCAACCTGCCCCTGCCCCTCACGCCGGCATCCCCACTTCTCATTCAGATCGGGGATGAGATCATGACTTACACGGCGATCACCGGTACAACCATGAGCGGTCTCGCTCGGGCTCAGAATGGTTCGATCACAGAGGCTCATGTGGCTGGCAGCACGATCAAGTTGTTGGCAATCAGGCCCGACGGCCTCTATACGGACCAAGTCATTCAGGACGATATCTTGGATCTTCGTCACGTTGTGAACCCGGGTGGATTCGACTACCAGGCGTTGCTGCAGAGGAACGTAGACAAGCTTTTGCGTGGCAAGCTCAACTCGACTTGGAAGCGTGGGGGTAACTCTTCGCAAGGGCCGAGAGTGAACTACGTGGACTACATCAGTGCTAGTGCTGGGCCTTTGGGAACGACCCAACTCGATTCCCCAGACGGTATTCGCCAGATTTGGGGAGACCCAAGTGCCCTTCAACCTGTTGTGATCCCGGTCAGGTACCCCTCCAGTATCAACCCGGCTTTTCCAATTGGCGGTACGCTAGGTAACAGTTTCGCATCGGTTACGGTCAATCACTCAGGGGCTACTGGTTTTCAGGTTGGTGACATCATAACAGTCCCCAAAAGCTTGTTCACAGCTTCTTTGCCAGGTGCTGATGTTGACCAGGTTCGTCTTGTTGCGGATAGCACGCATGTCCAAATAAGATTCTTTGGTGAGATTACGGACCTCGCTACGATTCAGTATTCTCTATCTAACGCACTCAATGGGGACTTGCTGATCACTTTCACGGCATCCTTCACACCTCGTACTTCAGGGGCGTGCATCACACTGCATGTGCAGTATGGCCCTGGCCGGGGCTTGAGCCGTCGTCCTGACGCCATCCATGATGTCTTGTATCTGGCATCAGGCTCCAATATCGCGACGCAGCTTCAAGGCATTCCAGTCGGTGACCGCCATATGCGGACATCCTGGCTGGCTTTATGGAGTCAGTACCAGAATGCTGTTGTCAACAGCTGCATGCCTTCGACGTCTGAGGCTCACATCGATCCAGGGTCTAAGTCCATCGCCTTAACTCCCTACCGATTGATGACGTTCAACATCACCGATAGTGCTTCTCGTATGAAGACTGTGCAAAAGGCTATAGATGCTCAAACGGGCGCTATGCCCTCTAGAGATCTTTCGAACAATCCTAAGTGGACTACGACTGATCCTTTGAATCTATTCTCGGGTTACAGCGACCCTGTGTCGGGTCGAGCCAGTATGACTGTGATTCTTCCTAGAAAAGTTATCCCTGGATTTGGTGAGATCCGGGCGCCCATTCTTTATGCCGACTATGGTAACTTCGCCCAGGGAATTAACTACTTAGTCAATGCACCAAAAGGCGCTAGTCTTGGGCCAACTGTGTCGACATACGTGCCCATGAATAATACAGGTAGTGTGTCATACGCTGTTTTTAGCACGTTAGACTTAACTACCAGCACACCTGCAATTTACAACGCTTCTTTCACGTTTGGTA